>Ga0265338_10000117_pt1 | contig 146742 bp, 170 predicted proteins | sample 42126metaG_FD_193579 | JGI IMG/M metagenome (GOLD analysis project Ga0265338, IMG submission 193579) | Rhizosphere microbial communities from Carex aquatilis grown in University of Washington, Seatle, WA, United States - 4-21-26 metaG | ecosystem: Host-associated > Plants > Roots >...
TGATGAAGCCGTGAATACCAGTAGAACAGCTGGGCTTCGCCCCGGCCGCCAGAAGCTGCCTGGCGCGTTCCTCGCGCTGCTCGACAGGAACTGCAAACGCAGCTTCCTCTTCGGCAAGCGCATATTCTAGATCATCGATCATTGCGTTCATTGCAGGCATGATGACTCCATAGGCCACACTTGCTTGACCGATCCATCGAACACGTAATTCCGAAAGAATCCAGTGAACTGGTAAACACAGCCAATCTGGTAGTCGCCGGGCTCTTCAAAGCCTTCCATATGGCAGTGCTGCTGCAGGAATTCCTGCAAAGCATCATAAAACCAAGGAGATGCATCCAATTCCTCGCCAAAGCGCGTCTTCAGGTCACACTGAATCACGGTAGGATTCAGATGGTCGCTGCCATACATGCCAATGGCGAACGCTATGGTTCCGCGATACTTCTTATTGCGGCTCGGCGCCAGATGTCCCCAAGTCTGTTTCATCACCTGGGAACGATAGCGCGCTTCGATCGGCGCGAATACATCGGACATTGTCTGGGCGCTCATACTCTCCCATCCACTGGACAATCCCCCTTGGGGAATCCGTTGCAGGGACCAGAGTGATGAGGTGCCCGCGTGCAGATCGCTCGATTCACCACGTTGCCGGCCAGCGCCGCCGCCAGCAGCAGTCCGCTGCTTTCATTGGCCTGCTTCACACTTGAGTCGAGAAGATCGTCATATTTACGCTCCAGATCGTTGTAACGCTCCTGAAGTTCGCAGAACTCATCCTCGATATTGGCGGCCCTGGTGAACAGCGTCCCAAGGTCGCGCATGGTAAGCCCTTTAGGCTCCGGTCCAAAATCATTGATCATCTATGATCACCTAATCCTGCATACGTTCCCAACACTCGATCGCGTTCTCCTTGGTAGCGACGGCCTGCGTCCGGCAGCACATCTTGCCGCCACGCTGGCACGTCACCATGAACCGGCATTCGGTCTCGCCAAGGGTTGTGCACGGCAGGACGGTCACGACCTGGCCGAGCTCGCCGCAGCAGTCGCAAAACAGCCGCGGATCTGGAGACCGGCTACTTGTAGAAGCCGAACTTGCCGACGGAATTTCCGTTGACATCGAGAATCTTCCCTTCTGTCCTGCGCTTGCCGAGTTTGAATACCACGTCTGACAAAGCATCGCCTACCTGGCGCGCCGTCTTCATCGTGTCGTTCCCTAGCTCAATGTAGAGCTTGAAGAACAACGGTTCCTTAGACGACGGAAGCGCCTTGCCCGTACCCTCGCAAATGGGACAGGTTGGCTTGGGAACGCGATGGCCGGTGCCATCACAAAGCTTCCCATCCAGCTCGTCTCTATCGCAACTGGAATGCTGAAATATCTTTTCATTGACGACCAGGACACGGGTGTGACAGAACCGACACCAAACCATAATCCCTTTGTTGAAAGGCACGTTGCCGGTACCTGAGCATTTCGAGCATGCTATGTTCATAGGGCCTCGTCCACATCGCGGACGTCTACCCAATCCACGCCCACACTCGAGAAGTTAGGCAACGCCACTGCGTAGGCCTTCGCGTTCGAGACCTTTTCAAAAGCCTCTCCTCGATTGTTCGCTTCGATCCTGAACTGAACACGTAACACAACTGCAGCCAGATATTGCATAAATCACTGATCCTTCGTCAATCCAAAGTGCCGACGGCCTTCCTCTGTCAGGCGGCAGATCCAGACTGACGACTGTTCGTCGCTGGTATCCATCTCGCCCCTGAGCCAACCTCGGTCAACACCGTATTTGGCCGATTCAATCTGAAACCGTTCGTGCAGGCTGGTAATGACAATGCATTTCGCGTGCTTGTCGATGAACGCGCGGCGCAATGCCGCTTCGAGATCCTCTGTCACGAACTGAGTCATTCAGCGCCTAGCTGACACTGAGGCGCTGTAACGTAGTCCTCAACCATGTTCATGACCGCTGCGGGATTCTCGTACGTACCTGAGAACTTTCTGTGTGGGAGATCGTCTCCGTAATACTCACCAATCCAGTGAGCTAGTGTCCTATAAGCGACGGCAACCACCTTGCCGGATCTCCAAAGATCCCAGCAGGTGTTATTCATATGCCAGCCGTCTTCCTTCCAATACGAACACTTCTGTGCCATCGTGGGGTTCATATAACTCTACCCCTACGGATGAATCGCATGATTTCGTAGAACGGCCCGTTCACCAACGCGATCATGATGAAATTGACCAGGCTGCCGCCGATGACGAATGGCATCAGAGTCGGGCTGGACATGGCGTGCGCATGAGTCGCCAGATTGATCGCTTCGCTTCCCAGGAACGCCTGCGTACGATGCGCGCGGATCCAAGACAGGATTCGGTCGGAATGCGCAAACTTGTTCAGAAATGGAATGGAATCAACGTGATAGATAAAACCCCAGATAAGAGCCCATAGACCCATTCCGGAGAACAAGCCTGCTTTACTGCTCGGAGTCACAATCATAGATTCCTCCTACCGCACAAACCTCTGCCACATGCCTGCCGCCCGTCCCGGCCGTGCTCGCTTCTTACTTGCAATTGTAGCCAGGACCAGGTCCTCGAAGAACTTGCGGTGCGAACACCAGCGCGCGACCTCCATCATTCTCTGCGCCTGCCATCGCTCCGCCTTACTCACCATTCTGGGTGATATGTGCCGGTGGATCCAACGATCCAGAAATGGAGTCGGCACGGATTTGTATTGCCCCGCTAGCAGGGCACGATCGTGGGTGCGCCTGGATTCCCGCTTGGCAACCCAGGTCATCACTGCAATACCTGCAGACTGAACGCCGAGCCATAAGATCAACATCTCATCTCCCGGCCATCATCCACAACATGACGAAAGGCAGTGCCAAAATGGCAAGGCCTACCATCAAGGTGGCGAAGATACCGGCAATCCCAGCCAGCATCAGTATGAACGCCTCGCCGATCCCTACCGAACGGGAGGGTTCGACAACAGGTCCTTCGGCTTTTCCCAGCAATTCCGGAAAGCCATAGAATTCAGCACGCGTTCGACGTGCCGACAGGTCGATATCAGCTTCCGACATGTGCGGATTCTTCTGACGAAGTGCCTCTGCCGCGTCGCGCTTGCGATTGACAAAGTGCCAATACATACGTGCGCCGATGGCCAGAGTTCCTAAGAGTGCGATGTCCATACCGTTATCCTCCGAGCCAATGGCTCACATGTACATAGATCGAGTGCGCCGCGGCTACAAGCACGGGCGACAGGAGCACAGCAACCACCATGACGGAAGTCTTCCCTGACGACTGAACCGAAGCCTTTGACTGAATCAAAGTCAATGCCGGATTCTCGCGGAAGATCTTCTCGACCGGCACGTTCCAGGTCTTGGAATACGCCTGGATTGTGCTGTCCAGGTCCGCCCAGATCTGCTGCATATACGGGTGGCCTGCCAACAAGCCGTTGGCTTCATGTTGCCCAACCAGTTCCATGGAATGCACGATCTGTTTACGAAGCTCGCTGCTATCCCGGCTCCGCTGATAGCGGTCCTGCAACTTCCGAACGGATTCAAGCACCTTGCTCGGCATTGGATTCCTTTCTTCCTCTGTCAGTCTGAAACGACGCATTGGATTACCCCCTCCGTCAAGTCTGAAACGCCTGGGGCGCAGGTCGCGCCCCTGAATGTTTAGGGCCGCGATGTCGACCTTAGGCGGCCTCTTTCTTCTTCAGAATGTAACGAACGTTATTCTTGACATCGGCGGCGAATTGACTCAGCAACGCTGGCGGCCGCAACTTGGTCAGTTTGGCCTTGTTCATCAACCAGGCAATTCCTGTGACCGTTCCCATAGCCGTCGCGATCACGACGCCGATGGAAACGCCCTGAAAGATAAACGTCGCTACCAGAAGAGCTCCTGCTTTGAATTTCAACATGGGATTTCTCCTTTACACTCCACGACCGAGGGGCTCGCCAACCTCGCTCTCGGCGGCGTCCTCAAACTGCGGTATATCGCCCTCGCTGATGCCCGAGGCGCCGGTCATGACGGCCAGCTCCTTGGGATCGATCAGCTTGTGAACATTGAAGCGCTCGCCACGGAAGAACCTGACCTTGCCGATCGCGCTTACCGTCTCACCGGGCTTCAGCCGTGAGATGTTGCGCGCCATGGCATCGAAACCCTGCAGGAAGATCTGCTCGCCGGTCGCAGGATCGTACACCAACGCCCCGCAGCTCAGCTGTTTCAGCTCTTCGGACTTCTTCACTGGATAGACGGCGCGTACTCGAGCGCTGACCAGCACATCCATGGACTTGTAAGACGCAGTGCCCAGCACGGCCCCTCCCAGGGTCACGGTCTGCGGCACATGCACGTTGCGAATGATCTCCACGGTATTCTCCTTTGCTTTACAATACAAAAGGCCTCCGTAACACTACCGCTGCCTTCAGCACGGAGGCCCAAATCAAATGGCAGGCCAATCGAACTACGCTGCTTTACGCATGGCCGCCGCCGGCGACAGCAGCGGACCGAACACCAGCGCTTCGAACTGATCGAAGGCGCGTTCCTGCCGGCTCGATTTCACATAGAGATCCATGGTGTCAACGCCGACCTGATAGATGGCGTCACGCATGCTCAATGGAACGTCGCCGCGGAAAGCCCGGCGCCGGGCGCGATGCAGAATCGTAGCAGCCAGGTCACCCTCGGCCACCAGCTCGCGCTTCAGCCAGTGATTCTGACTCAGCCGGCTCAAGAAGGCCGTGATCTTGGCCTTCAGATAATACCGGTCTCGCAGCTCGTCAAAAGCCCGCAGCTGCGCATACAGGGCTTCTTCGCCCAAAGCAAGTGTTACCGGTGAATCGGCGGTGTGAGTGTGAATGATGATATTCGTCGTCATGATGGGTCTCCCTTTCGTTTCAATAACTTAAACTCTGTGCATCTAGGCTCGGGCCCGGTTCGATTTATGCTGCATCTCATGCGACTCCCCGCGGGCAATCCACGCGGGAATAGCAGCGTCGCAATTCAGCAGCGGGCAGCCAGAGCAGTCCGCACACCGGAAAGCGTCACGCTGCGCGGCGCTCGTTCCGGAGTTGCAAATCGTATGGTGATACGTAGGATCGGCCGGATCCCGCCAGGGAGCGAAGTCCTTGCAGACATCGCTGCGTACGATGCGGTAAAACCGCCGCACTTCCGGTTTCCAGCGGGATATGTCACCGCCTGCATCCTGCACTTCCGAAATCCGAATGGTCATGCCTTTAAGCTCTTCCAGCTTGCTTGCAGATATCTTCACAAAGACTCCTTTCCGAGGGGCCTACAGCTCCTCCGTTGCACCACAGGTTAAACACTTGCGGATACTGGCGACCCAATGCTCCGCAACACCATCCGGCGCGCACACGCCGGTGTAATACTCGCCGAGATACGTTACCGTATCGTGAGAACCACAGCAATCACATGCCACATCGCGTCCAGTGTCTGACACACTGTTAGTCATGCTCGTAGGCATGGGTCGGCACGGGACCACGTTGACGGAATATGTTTCCAATATCCGTCGACAACTGCCGCGCACACTTCTTGGCGGAAGCTACGCGCCACATGCTATCCGCATGCCGCTGCTGCATGACCATGCCGCAGGCATCGCACAAGTGCAAGTCATGGCGGCCGGGCTCATAGCGCACCGGGCTTCCGCACAGCTCGCAGTCTGCATCAATGAGGATGGCCATAGAGACCTACGCGGCCTTCTGTAAGGCTTCTTCCTCGCGGCCGTCAAGCAGGCGGCCTTCCTTGTAGATGGCAACCAGCTGCTCATCGCGGTTATACAACCGGTAAACACCGATCGGGAGATTAGCGGACAACTCCTTGCCCTTCTCATCTCCAAACGCACGGGAGTAAATCTTCAGCGGCTCGATCACGAGCTCCGCGTGCTCGTCTTCAGCCTGGAACGTCAAGTATCCGGGCTCCTTAAAAGACTGCGTTGATGTTTTGCTCATAACTTATTCCTTTTGATAAAGATAGGGCCTCCGGGAGACCAGAGGCCCCTGTTCGTTTGTTCAAGTGTTATCGCGAGCAGATTTCTGTTACTACCGCCCTACTGCAGGGGGCAGAGAGGAGTCAACATGTCTTGAAGTGCGCTCAAACTCAGAGATTTCAAGTGGGAAGGCCTCACGGCGCACAGCCTCTCCATAAGGAGAGTCAGAATCCCAATCTCAATCGGAACGCTTTGCTTCCCCGGTGACAGAAGTCCCGGTGTAAAGAACAGATGTTTGGCTAGACGTGCAATCTGAAGCACCAACGTTTAAACGGGCAATGCTATTAATACGGCATGATATCCGCTCCTTCAATCCAGCCCGCGACGGTCAGGCTAGCCGTTAGTCGCGAGAATAATCTGGATTCCTAGTACGTTTGTCCTTGAACTGGACTTTCGACCGTCTTCGACGAAGTGATCAATCCGCGGCGCACGGTCACCGTAATCGACTGAACTGTAGCCATAAAGGCATTTGTGTCAAAGTCGAATTCGGCGCCGGCCACTGTGCCGCTGGGATCGTATACATCAGACGGAACTTCCAGCTTGTCCGGCAGTCCCACTGTTTTGGTCATGACACCTTGTTGTCCGTGCATCGAGAACTCCAAGGTGATCACAACCACATTTGCTCCGACTGTATCCGGAGACAACACCTGCACACCATGCAAGACGTTGGGTCGCCGGTTCGGTAGATTCAAAGGGCGACTGGATACCGCAGTCGGAACCGGCTGCCAGAAGAACCGCACGTCATCTGCCAGAGACATGCCAGCAAATGCCACCAAACCCAAGGCGGCTTTTGAAATAGAACGTATGAACATGATAATCAGCTCCTTAACTACGAAATCAGTCGCCGCAGAGCGGCCCATCTGAACCTAACTCACAGTCAGGTGGAAACGCAAGCCCACCTTAAGCGAGGTACAAAAGCACGTTGTCGCGCAGGCCGTTCTCAAAGACCTCCAGGGCCCATTGCGCTACATCGTGGATCTGATCCGCACTGGGATGCCAGTGAAAGGACTCAGTCCGGCTCAATTCCGCGGACGGGTTCTTCACGGCTTCCGCCAGGCGATCGCGGATCGCGCACATCTGCTCAACAGTGAACTGATAGCTCGACTCTTCTGGACAGACGCCGGTGATAAATCGCAACGAGCTAGTCCACTGGCAGTAGTACCCCCGTTCCACTTGGGTTTCCAGCTTGATCCAGCGATTATAATGTTCCAACCAGTCCGGATCGTTCTGTTTGTCCACCAGGGCGCGCAACGGCGCCAGCTTGGATTCGTACTGCTTCACCCGGTCGAAATAACCCGGGTGATACAGATAAATGCCCATTGGGATCATCCTCCTAAGGACGACTCAGACTACATTCCGCGGTCCGAAGATTCTCACCAGCACCATGAAGGCTGCGATGAGTGCCAGCCCGATCAGGATCTGACCGGGCAGAGATTGCCAAAATGCGATTGACATGGGCTACATCCTGGACAGGAAGTCATTGAAGACAATCGGTTCGGGATTACGAAGCCGGGCTTCCCGCCGGCGTTCCTCGGCCAGGTTGCGCACCTTCCAGTGCACCCAGCGATCGTCGCCCACATGATGCGCCTCGGAAACCTCGAGCACGCTATCGGTGGGGTGAAACGCGTAAACGCGCGTCGCCAGGTCGAACAACCAACAGGACAAACGGCGCCGCGGCCGCCTAATTGCCAGCAACAGTATTTCTTTCACTGCTTCCTCCAATACGGTCCAACGCCAGGCGCGTGCGAGTCTTCATCAAAAGCTTGCCCATCCAGTTCTCACCGACTGGTGGATCCATCTTGAGGTCGACACCCCAGAAGCGGTCATTCCACCAGTTACCCTCAGCCAGCTCACGCAGGCCGGTGGCCAGCAGCAGATCCTGAAGCTCCGGATTCTGACCGAATTTCTCTTCGATAATCCGGCTCATCACATCCAGCTTGATGTCCTCCCAATCAGGACGCAGGCTGATAACAAAGCCTTTATATCCTTTAGGGGAGCCCATCTTCTTCGCCATGCCGGCCCAAAAAGCGCCGCGAATGACTTCCCTCTGCTGGAGATCCAGGGTCTTAGCGGCCTGGTACAGATGTTCCGCGGTCGGCCAGACCTGGCCACGCCAGAGAATCGGCGCCGGATAGAAATTGCTGAGGAAATCGTACGGTCCTCCAAATACATTGATGGGTGTATTCATAGGTCACACTCGCTGAGGGGCGCGAAGCACCACGGCCGTGACTTGAGTTCCAGCAGCAGGTCTGACAGCCAGGAATTGAGCTCTTCACACTCCTGCCGTGTGATTAGGCCATCGGTCAAGGCACAGCGCACCAGGTTGAACGGGTTGCACATGCCATAAATTGACGCTAATGCCGTAAGCTCGCTTTCAGCGTTCATAATGCCTCCACGCGTACGCTCGCCATAACGCAGCCCTCACAAACTACCTCGTTCATACTCAACACCTTAGCCAGAAGACTCTGGCCAAAGAATGAGACCAATATCAGAGATCCGCATTCCACGCCATCGGTCACCGCAGTGGTGAACACGTCGCCCTTGCGTTTCCATCGAATCCGCTTCTCAGTCATGGGACCGGTACCATTCCTTTCCGCCGCGAGCCTGAAACTCGTAACGTACCTCGGCCGAAATCTCCTTGAGATTGGCCAGGGTTGTTTGATAGAACTCTGTACCGCTGATCTCAGCATGGAGCTTGACGAACTGCTCGATATCCACCCGCAGTACCCGGGCCAACAAGCCGAGCTGCTCCATGCTCAACCGCAACGTCACGTCGAGTTTCTCCATAAGCTCCTCCGATCCAGGCGAAAGCCGCCGGCTGGTTTGATTGAATTACTTCCCTGATCTCTTATCCAACATCCAACACAACCAGATACCCTCCCCAACATAATGACCTTCCCGAACTGTCATACTTCTCCCATTGGGATAGAACTGGTACGTCTTGGCAGCCAGATCGAACAACCTGTTAGCCAGATGGTTCCGCAGACGGCGGATCCTCAAGCGTAGAAACATTCCAACTTGTAAGTTCACGTTGACCTCCCGGTGCTCTTTTGAGCCAAATCATCGCTCTGGCATTCAGAGACCTATACTAGGAATGCTCGTGAAAGCGGCAGATGAAGGGTGCATGCTGAGCGAGAGACTGTACCCTATTTCCCTGGTCTGTAGAGATTCTCGACACATCCTCATCCGTGTGGAGAACACCCAGCTGAGACCCGTACGCCGCCGTCGGATAGCCACAATCGACCAGTGGCCCGTGGCGCTCCGGCGAATACTGCCAGAACGTCAGGTGAAATGGGGGCACCAGGCAGCGGCCTATATGTTGCATAAGCCCTGGCGGACGGTGCCGGCCTCTATGCTATTCACTTTCTGCTTGGAATCGCAGAGAATACAGTGAACAGTAATGCCTATCCAATCATCACGTTGCAGCTCGCGAGCCTGATCGTAAGAGTTCACGCGCGTCTCGTGCGTATGGCCGCAAACCATGTGCAACAACAAAGGACCAAATCCTGGCATAAATGCCTCCTTTTAGCTTCATTTCGTCGCAAACGCTACCACTACATATAGTGGTGCGGTAGAATAGATCCAAGCACCACGGTCGAAATCGGCCGCCGCTAACGATTTGCTGATAACACAGCACTTACTGCCAAGCGAGAGAGGCGATCTATAGTGGGTCCGGGACCTCCCGGGAGCTTCCGATGAACTGGGCATCGGACAGCTCATAACCACTACATCTTGTGGTAGTCCACAGTCCTGTTGCCTTCCACAAGTACGTCGCCTCATGAATTCACTTCTCGCTGCGCCTGGCGCCAGGCATGATCCCGGATCCAATCCACATCCGTCGGCTTCATCCCCAGGGGATTGTCGATCGGATCCCATGGTCCGAGAACCGCCTCGCAGGCAAGCTTGTTTGCACGAAAGATCTGGCCAAAGCGGGTCATCAAAGGATCACTGTCCATGACTATTGGCATCCTCCGGTTCATAGAACGGATTGGCTGCCGGGCCTTGTTCAGCCAGGTGCATGCGCTCGCACAGCCGGTCTAATGCGGCCGACCGCTCCGCGCTCAACCGCGGCCGCGTGCGTTCATAGCAGTCGATGCACAGCCGATTGGCATTGTCGAGCATCAACTTCCGACAACTTGCGCACTTATGCGTACTCGTCATCTGCACACCTCCTCTAAACAAAACAAGCGCGGGAGCAAACTTCCCCGCGCCATGAGTTAAGATTCCGGCCCTATTGCCCCCCACTCCTTCCCATCCCTCCAACCAGTTCCAACTGGCCGAGGTAGAGACAGGAGCGGCACGGACTACCAGTGCCCACGTCGGCTCCCGACGTAGCCACAACCGCCGCACATTCCAGAGCGGCCCAGCTCTCCGTGAGCACTGGAGAGGCTGGGCTGCTGTGCACTGCATCCGGTATATAACATACCGTTAGTTCGTCCACCCCGTCAACCTAACTTGCGATAAGCGCCTCCTCTTCCGCGGCCAACTGCTCAGCCGGCACAACCATACCCTGGTCGGCCAGCATGCTGAAGCCCGGGATCGCCGGCTCTTGCAGGACAGCCTCGACCGTGACATTCCGGCCGAAATAATCGACGAATGCCGCAATCTGCGTCTTCTTCAGCCAGCCATAGAGCTGCTGATCGTCCACGCCTTCCGGGTTGTAGACCAATAGGTCCACCCGGACTGCGTCTTCGGTCACACCGGTCTTCTGGTTAAACCATTCAACCAGGGAAAGGCGAACAACATCACCGGCCATTTGCCGCCAGGACACGACCATGTCATCATCCGGACTGGCATACTTCTTCGAAAGCCCGTTGACAATGATGAAAGGATTTGCTTCACTTCCAATACTTTCCACTTCCAGATCATCCATCTTCATCATTTCTACGTCAGCTTCCTTGCCCGCCGGGGCGGGGAGTTCCCCGCCCTGTGGGTCGTCAGGGGTCGGTGCGTTCAGGAAACGCAGACCCGTAGCGGATACATCCAAGCCGGCTTCTGCATCAAGCAGCGCCTGCCAGGTGCGGTCAAACAGTTTGACCATATCGTTGCCGCCGAGAATGCTATCGCTGATGCGAGAGGCATTCATCTTGTCGCCGAACACATAGCGGCGCCGCATAATCTCTGCGATCGCCGGCACGGCCAGGTCATGATCCACCAGCTCGCCATAAGCTGCGCGCTGTGCATCCGCAAACGCCTGGGCCATGATCTTGCCCTCGAGCTTGGCTTCGAGAGCCGCGCGCATCTTGGGATTCCCCTCGGTGCGCTCCATGGAGCCGTCGTCAACAGCCGCAGCATTGAACGCCGCCGTCTGCTTTTCGATACCGGACTTCATCTTGTCGCGGAACACCTGAACTGTGGCACTGGCCAGCACGCGCACATCCTGAGAGGAGTGCACATAGGTCAGCCACGCAGGATAAGCCAAAGCGTCCATAGCCTCTTCAGCCAGGAGCTGTTTATAGGTCTCGATCGACTTCTCGATCTGAACCAGCGCGCGGTCGAGATCCGTCTCTACCGGCGTCACATGCGAGCGTACTTCTTCCACTTTGCCATTGATCATCGTGCGGCGAGGCACGCGATCGAGCAACGCGGCGGAGCACTGGGTCAGATTGGCCCAGAAGTCCGTAATCGCAGCTTCGAACTCCGTGCGGGAGAAGCCCGACACACCAGCCACATGCTTCAGGCTGTCGATAAAGTGCGACTGATTCGCGGTCTGATCGGCAATTTGCAGCTTCTCATCGATACCATTGAGATAGTTGTGATTGGCGATCATCATGGCGTTGGACACAGGGCCCAAGCCCATGCCGCTGCTGCCTAGCTGGCTGACCATCATGCGATGGCCCTGCCGTTTCCAGTTGGTCTGCAAGACCCGTGCAGCGCGGCGCTTCTCGAGCAGACTGGGCCCGCGCGGCGCCTCCACTACAGCGTCTTCCTCATCATCATGCAACAGCTTCCCTGGAAAGCCTTGCGCAATCAACGCGGTAACCGATTCCACCACACGAGGATCGTGATGGATCTGAGCGGGATCGTCCCAATCGGCAGTTCCCATAGTCTCCATACGAGCAGGTAGATTAACAACAGAGAGAAATACAAAGGGACACTGTGTATGGGACATGGGAGCATAAGCCTCATGCAGGACACTCACCGCATCAATTGCTTCAGCCCAATGGGCACTGGGCTGGCGGTTCATTACCACCGGGCCCAGATTGCGAACGTTGCTCTCACGCATCCCAGGAATGGTGATCTCATTACCGACCAGCACGGCGTTTTCCGGATGGAAGTCACCGTTGCAGTCGAAGGCCGTAAAGTCCGGCATCAAATAGCGGTTCTGGGTATATGGCAGCGGCACGCGCAGATTGCGCATGTTCACCACGCGATTCCAGAAGAAGCGCTCGAGGCGCCGGCGCATGCAGGGCACAGTCGTCACGGGACGGCCGTTGCGAACCCAGCGGATCAGAGACCACATATCCTCAACTTCATTGAGGTCATTGGTTGAGTCCAGAGTGTCTTCCACATAGGGAAGCATCGCCGTAATCCAGCTGAGCATCTTGGATTCGTCGCACATGGCTCCTAAGAACTCATTGAGCGCGATCTCAGCATACTCCGGTAACAGCGCGGCCTGATTGAAGTTCGCGACCCATTGCGGATCGCTGAACACCACCTGCGGTGCATGCAGCACTTGCATAATCGCAAAGCGAAAGCGCGAGCCCACGGTGCGGAGCTGCTTCTTGCCGGCGAACAGTACAAGGTCCCAGGCCAAACCCAGATAAACCAGGTCATTGCCTTTGAACAGCTTCATCATGTCGCAAGTAATGCGAACGCCGGCACCTGCGGGCAACTCTTCGCCCAACACAATTCCGGTCAAGCGTTGCGAAACAAAACCCATCCCGTCAACGTAAGGGAACACAGCCTTGCTGATCTTGGGAACGCGCACCCGGATCTCCTGACCACTGTCCAGAGCCACCAGGAAGCCATCCTCACCGATCAACTGAATGATGCGGCCTTCAACAGCCGCCTGATGCGGCGCAAACTCACGCTTGACGTACTTCTGGCGTTTGTAAACGTCGTTCTCCGACTTCACTACCCATTCGCGGTCGAGCTGGGCGGCCAACTCGTCCGGAGTCTTCGGAGCCAGCGGATCACCTTCACGGAAGCACACAAAAGTGGCTCCCTCGCCATCCCGCACGGTCACATCAGCAGCCTGCCACCGCACACCTTCACTGAACTCGCCCTTATAACCTTGATACAGGATATTGAGCGCTACGTCCAACGAACCGGGGACGTTGACTAACATGTAAGGGCTATCGAGCCCGTCGAGCAAGCGCAACCAGCGGCTGCGTTGCCTGTTGTCAGCGTATGCTTTCCTCACCACGTCATAGACAAGGTGATGCATGCAATTACTAGTCGTAGTCATAGTTATTACCATTCCTTATAGGGAGTGTTCGTGAGCACTCCGGTTAACCAACCAAAGGACCGAAGACAGAACAGACTCGTTCCTGTCCTCAAATAGAAAGAACTACACAGTTCCCTCCGGAGCATGGCGCTGGTTCACCCAGTGCCACACCCGCAAGGACTACTGCTCTTTGACAAACACATTCTTGCGATGAGCACCGGTCCGGTACTCTCGCAAAGCCGCCCGCTTCCGGGGCTCCGTATAACCACGCCGGTAATCCACAAATGACTCACCAGCTTTATAGGTGTCAGGGCTGAACGCACTGGACTTCACACGTACCGGATTCGAGTGATAGATAATCATTGAGCTTTCTCCAAGGCGCAAGATCTAAGGCACGGGGCGCCATTCCGTACTGGGGGAGCAATAACACGCTCCCCTATCACTACTTAGGAGTGAGACTTCGCCATCAAGGGCAGCATTGGATAATGCGCCACGGCGACCGCCTGGTGGTATGACGGAAGACCACTGTCTTCCAACTCGTCGTAACCGAAGTGATCAGCCTGCCGACGCAGGCCTACCACCGGATTCTCGGATAACCGCAACGCCGACCGCGACGCCGCAGAGGACACCGCGCAACGAATCGCTACGGTGGAACGTGCCGTTACTACTCGTGCTACTCTAGCCATGCAAACACCTCACTGGTGAAGCCCTGTAGTCCAGGGCTGTTGCAGCCTGGTGCAGCGCACACTGCATCAGGCCTTTGTCATCTATACAATTGGGGCGTAACAAGATGTTTCGTACACGCCCCGCCATGACGTCCACTACCGCAAGTGCTGCCACTCTGCCATCTGCTGCTCCCGCGCAGCATGGCGACTCTGTCTGCGATACCGCGCCCGCAAGCGCAGGTAGTTCACTAAATACAGGGCGAACGCACATCCGGCGGCCGTCCAAAGACACACGTCTGCTGTGATATGAATCATGGAAGTTCACTCCGACAGGACTGTACTGCTCACCTAGTTGCCGCTGGCAACGGCAGCTTCTTTAGCAGCGATCTTTGCACGCAACCAGCTGGAAGCTACCTTCATGGAAGGGATCGCAGCATAGGCGGACTGCACCGCGGGCGCTGCATACGCATAGCCCAGCTTTCCAGTCAACGCCACCAGTACAGATACATCCTTGGCCAGCCGGCCACTCGCCACTGCAACATCCTTGCAACCAACGGCAATCGCATGCGCATCCGTGTGTACCGCACCAGCGCGCTGCGTCGTCGAATCGATTACAGACTGCTGTGCATTCGTTCTCGTTGTCATGATGATTAGCTCCTGTGCCAGACGTGCTCCCAAGACTGCGCTTGGTGCTTCCTCGTCCGGCAGATGGGGTGGGCTCGAATCGTTCCGATAGGAGTACCCTGTACTAAATACCAGGGGTCTATCCGCAGACCTCATTTCCGTCTCGTGTCCGAGCCCGAAAACTGCGTCCGGAACCGCCAGGCTACTAGGAACCGGTCGCCAGGAAGCCAGGATTCCGGCCTCGTGTCCGAGCCAGTACTGATGGGACTCACCTTCCCGAAAGAGTAGGAAAGCTTCTGCCGGCCAACAAAACTTCTGTCTCGTGTCCGAACGCAACTATTGCTTGGGAGGGGATTTCAAGGTAGGATGAGTAGATAAGGAGGCATACTGCATGCCCACACAGAGTACGTCCACCGCAGCGGATGTTCTGATCCGGCAGTCGGAGCTGGATCACTTACAGGAGATGGAGACGGCCATCCAGGATCGCATTGCCACCCTGAGATCGGAACTGAGCTCCATTGTCGAGCAGAACAGCACCAGGGAAATAGTTCGGAACGAAAGCAAACTGGTCAGCGCGCTCCCGGCCGTCAGCGCAGTCCCCAGCGGGCGCCGGACCATGAGCGCCGCCGCGCGTGCCCGGATTGCCAATGCCCAGCGGTTGCGCTGGCAGCTGAAGCGTCGCCAGGACGCCCAACAGCAGCATGTCGCGGCGTCGACCGCCGAAGCTCCCGGCCGTAAAGCCAAAGCTAAATCCAAAGCCACCAAGACCAAGGCCGCTTCCAAGAAAACTCGCAGCCGGGTTGCCCCGCTTTCCGCCTCCGGGATCTCCGCGGCGGACATGGCCGCGCTCACCGCTCCTGCCTCTGAATAAATCTTCGACTTTATTTCCTTTGTTTTCAAGAATCTGGCGTCCGACCAGGTTCTTGCCTATTGACACCTAACTAACAGTCTGTTAGATTTCTAAGTAGCTTCTCCTTGCGGTGGAAGCGTTCGATTCTCCAGGTGCGGAAATTCTCCTTATTAACCTCCTTTGGGAACGTCTCGCGGCGTTCCCTTCTTTTTTGGTTAACTGATCTCCCGGTAGCAGCATTCGCCGGCGAGCCAGGCCCGCACATTGGATTCGATTCCCTGGATTCCAGGCCCGTAGGCGATCCGCGGCGGGCAAGGCAGCTGGTAGCACGCGTAGACGGTATGAATCTGCCGATTTAGTTGGGAGTGAAGCGCGCCCGGTGATCAACGCCGGCCCTGCGAATGGAGCCCTCGGGAAATCATACACTTCCCGGGTCAGCTTTTTCCCCGGCTCAGATGGGATGAGCGGGGAACTAATCAGGCGCTCAGTATGCTCTCTTTTGGTAGCAGTCTCAGGTTCCTAACCCAGTCCAGGGGGAGTTGCCCATAGACGGAGGTGCGTCCGCTGGCGCCTTCACACCCCGCTTTCCGCCTGCCAATTTACTGCTCGGCTTTCATTGTAATTAGGTGTGACTTTCTTAATAAATCTCTCGGATAAAAAGCTCTTAAATTGGTCCTGGTTATGCTATACTTCCTCTTGGGTGAAGATCATTACACACCTAGTGGGGAGAAATGACCGCATTCCAAGATAGCATTTCAGATCTCAACATTCCTGTATTTTCTGCATTCCAAAACAATCAGAACTATTACGTCAGCCCGAGATTGAAGCATCTGCTGGTGGACGACTTCGATAACGGATTCACTCTGACACCACACGTACATCCGGACGACCAAGAGTGTCTGGACAACGCACGCCTGGAAACGCTGTTGACAGGCAAGGATTCCCGCATCGATCACCGCTTCCGCGTAGCCGGCGGCGGCTATCACCGGATGGTGGGCTGGCACAATGCCTATACCGACCCATGCGGGGATATTACCGGGGTTCAAATGTCCTTCGTAGACGTCGGGACGGTACCGGAGAACTCCATTAGAATCAATCGTCCTCAGCACCATAAGAATGCCGTACCGAGGCTCGCCTTTGACCTTGAGCGGGTCCTGGTCAACACCGTCCAGTCCGTGCTCGACTGCGCCGCCGAAGAGGGTATCCCTGGATACGGAGACATCATGAGTTGGGAGGAATTCCACGGCCCCATTCCCTGCATGTGCGACCGATGTAGCTACTATCTGAACAACGGACCCACCATAACCGACGACCACGACCGCAATCTGTTCCGCGCGCTCCGGCGCCGGCCGGACGTCTATCTGAATGCGCAGCCTTTTCCCGATATCGATTTTGAGTCCCTGAACGCAGGCGCCAACGAAGACCAATATCTGCTGTATTTTCTAGGCAGTTGGCACCAGCGGCGATGCGGGGCCATGTCCCACGACTGGCTAAAGGCCCATGGGATTACCGACCATCAAGGAATCCTTCCGGATTTCTGCCAGGAAGATAAAGTCATGTTTCTGCGCGCCGCTAACATCGACTTCTTCCTCACCTCCCATCCTGAACTGGTGCTGCAGACGCGCGCCGCCGGCATCAAGTCTTTTCTTATCGACCGTCCCTGGAATCGTAAATTATATAATCCCTTCAGAGTCCACAGTATTGACGAGTTTTTGATGCAGGCCGGCTACGTTTCTTCTACCCCCGAGCCCTGCGCTGCCATTACTTTCTAGCCTCCCCGCTATACTAACAAGGGGCAGATGCCTGAATCTGCCCCGGATTTCACACCCTCCCTTTTCCACGGGGTCAAGATCACGCCCGGGGGCGGCCTGGTGGCCGACAAAGAGATCCTTAAGTTTGAGGCGGATCTCGACGAAGATTCCCAGATTCTTTCCCAGCTTCTCCCCCTCCCCACCATCCAGCTGACCGAAGAGCAAGCGCTCGAGGTGAACCGCGACCAGGCGGCCACCCTGCTGCTGGACTCCGCGGCTAAAGCCCCCATGCGCTGCTCCGCCGGCTGTTATTTCATACCGCAGTGCCCGCTGGCCCAGATCAAGAAACATCCGATCGGTAAGGCCTGCCCTCGTGAATCGCAATATGTCGTCGAGAGATTTATCGCCTGGATGCGGGAGTTTGGCCGCACCCAGAGCACACTTTTAGAAAGCGAACGTGTAGCCATCAGCCAATTGGTAGGACTACAGGTCGAGTTGCTGCGGATCCGCGCCATCCTGGCGCAACCCGAGCATTCGAACCTGCAGCAACGGTCCGTGCGGGATGTCAACGCACAGGACGGGACACCCATTGCGTGGGAAGACCAGATTCACATTGCCGCTCAGCGCGAAGACCTGATCATCGTGCAGATGCGCATGATCATGCAGAGTTTCGAGTTGACGCCGGAGATGAAGACCCGGCGCAAGAAGGCTCTGCAGATCCGCAATGACCAGGACCTGGCCACGCATCAATCCAGCATCTACGACAAGCTGCGGTGGAACAAGAAATCCGCGCTGCCTGTCATCGATGTCGACCCCCAGCAGTAAAGAACTCGGAGGCTCAATTTGAACCCGATTACCGCTTATCATCAGAACACACTGTTAGTTAGTTCCCAAATGCTGGAGTCCCTGGTTGACAGGTGGAAATCCATCGGAATCCTCGAGCGCGGCCGGATTATTGGCCTGCTGATGAACGATGAAAACCAGCTGAGCTCCGAAATGATTGCGGACGCAGTCGAGATCACCCCGCAAACGGTGCGCAACTACCGGCGCGCCAATCTCCTGCCGGCCGACATCAAGTCCTTGATCGACCTGGGAACCATTGGCCTGGTGGAAGGCCTGCGCATGGGCCGCGAGCGGGCGCAAAGTACGACATCCAAGGATACCCCGCAAACTGCGGGAGCCCTGAATGATCTGCAGGACGGCCCTTATGTGCATAGCGCAAATCCTGCGGAACCTGAGCCGGAACCGGAACCGGTCTTTGAGGCGCCACCGGAAAAGGCGCAGGAACGCAAGGATGAGGTATTCGAGAAGGACACCTGGTCGATCAACCTGCAATCGTCCAGGGTAAGGACCTACGAACAGCTGGTGGCAGCCTGTAACGTGGACCTGGAGCTCTGGGAGTGCTTGCGCTTCGAGCCCAGCAGCTACGAAGTCACCTACGTGCCGCGCGCTACCCGCGATTCCGGCAAGAAGAAGTGGATCCGGCCAGACGCCAAGGCCATTACCGTACCGATGTTTACCTGCAAGGCCAAGTTTGTGCGCAGGCAGGATGTGGCACTCAACCGGGCGGTAATTGACCACTTCAAGGCTGAGTTCGAAGAGTTGCTGGACCGGATCAAAGTCAAGCGGGTCACCAAACACAACTTGCAAGGGCAGGAAACCGGCTACGTGCTGGAGATCAACATCGCCGATCAGCATTTCGGCAAGTTGGGTTGGTCAAAAGAAACGCTGGAGCCTGACAGCGACCTGGAAACCACTTCAAAGCAGTGGCGCAAAGCCGTCGAATATATCCTGGCGGATACGTCCCACAAGCGCTTCGACGAAATCATCTTCGTAGTAGGCAACGACATTTCCCAGGTCGATAATCACAGGCGCGAGACCACCCATGGCACCGCGGTAGATAGCGACAGCCGCTATGCCAAGATCTATACGCGCGTGTTCGCGGAAGTGTTGTGGGCCATCCGGCTGTGCCAGCAGTACTGCCCTAAGGTGCACGTCGTGATCGTGCCCGGCAACCACGATATGAACACCTGCTTTACCTTAGGCTTCGCTCTCCATCTGGTTTTTGAGAATGATCCCAATGTCACCGTGGATAGCGACCCCTGCCCTAAGAAAGTCTACAAGTTCGGCAAATGCCTGGTGGGCTGGGAGCACGGGCACGAAAGAGCTCGCCGCCGGGAGATCGCATTGAATCTAGCCGTGGACTTCCCCAACCTGTGGGGTCAGACAGAGTTCCGTGAGATCCACACCGGGCACGAGCATCACCTGGAAGTTGAGGATGTGCAGAGTGTGATCGTGCGCCGCGTGTCGTCGCTGACCAGCAACGATTACTGGCATCACACCAGCGGCTACATCGCACAGCGCGCTACTGAGGCTTTTCTCTACCACAAGGACCGCGGCCTAGTGAGCACCCACCTGTACGTGGAATCCAGACATCGGCCCCTACTGCAAGATGCAGCCTGACGAAGAAAGGACAACAACTATGGACCGCTACAAGAATCTCGAAGAAGCTCTCATCCTGATCGGCGACGCACGCGATTACCAGATGAAGAACTGGCCCAGCGTGGTCATTAACGGCGGAGGCCGGACGCTGGAAGAGTGGATCATCCTGATGGACGTTTATTTGACCAAGCTCAAGGAGATCTACGCAAAGACGCCGGCCTTTATTGGCGACGGCGACGTTCCCAATGAAGATGGGCTGAACCGGATTGAGAAATACGCCGCGATCCTGGCCAATCTGGCGATCTGGGCGGTGCAGTCGGCCAAGGCGGTGGAATGCAAGACTCCGGTCGAGCTCGCCGCGGAAGATCTGCTCAATTTCGTGATCGCCAAGTACAACATCAATTCCCTGGATGAGTTTACCTGTCCGATGCATCGCCAGTTGGCGGAAGCGCTGGGGAGATTCCAGAACCAGGAACCGGAGAAGGAGCCAAGTGTCTAATTATGTGGAACTTGACGACGCCAGGTTACAGGCATCGTCTGGCCATCTGGACGATATCGATGTCCTGGGCCTGTTGGAGTTTGCGGATCTCTGCGCTTTCGATCCGGAAGCGCGTGCGGAAGCCATCGCCCTTGCCGATTTAGCCATAAAGGACTCTGTGCCGGCTACGCCCGCCGAACCTAAAGGAATCCTGTTCGGTGCGCCGCCGATTGTCGACGGCTCGAATAACCCGTCCTTATTTGGCAGTTATCTGGATTCCGACGACCGGTTATTCGGAGAAAGCGATTAAGAATGAACAGCATTTGGATCATCTGGGCCGTCAACCTCCTTTTTCAGAACTTCGCCTTCACCTTTGTGAGCCGGGCGCGTTCCTCCGGTTCCCTGAGGCGCCACGTTGTGGCGGCAGTGATGTCCAACTTTGCTTACATCTTTCAGCTTTCTATCATGCTGGGTCCGATGATGGCCTACATGACAGGCAAGCACGGCGTGCTTGCTCAAGTGGGAGTGGGTCTTTACTACACGGCATTTACCGTGACCGGATCCGTCGTGGCACATTCCTGGGCCCTGAAGACTGAGAAGGGCAAAGGTGCAGTAGGCGCCAATGACAAGTACGTGCAGATCTCCAGGGAAGAGTGGGCCGAACTCCAACAATCGATTAGTGAATTACGCCTGCGCGCAACCCGCGCAGCCTGACATCCATTTACAGGCCTCCGAGCCAAGGAGGACAAGCAACATGCAGACCAGACACGTAGGTGTTTTCGATGAATCGAGCGATGATGATTGCCCTGTTTACGACTTGCTGTCCTGGGACTTGCCCGGACACAGCAGCCAGCGTACACCTATCCGGAAGAAAACCACATGTCCAAAACATCCTCGTTAGGCCACTCTCGCAACTTCAACAACCCGCCTAAGCTTCAGAACCAGAGCATGCAGAAGATCGGCGGCCTGCCGGTGATTCCCAACCTTACCAAGCCGGTGTTGCACCAGTTCACTCCCAAGCCGGCCATGAAGAACATGCCCTTGTTGCGGCCGGCCAAGACCGGGGTGAACGGCCGCCCGGCTAAATCCAGACTGGCGATTCCGCCGGGGAGGCCCTGATGGCCCGCGGCAATCCGGTAGGTCCCATCTTCGGCATGAACAACCAGAGCTTGTACGCGGTGCCGATCAGCCTCGCTAACCAGAAGGCCATGCACAAGCGGGGAGTCATAGCCTCCCACAACGGATTCAAAGCCGGCCAGGCGCCCGTTATCCGTAATACTTCCCTGCCCAGGATGCCGAGGAAACTGAAATGAGTACTTTCTTCTCTGTGCCGCCGGCGCGCCAGTCGATCGGCGCCGGCAACGGCCTCAAAACCACCCGCAAGCCCATCCGGAAGGGCAACCTCTACCACCGCGGAGTGCCGCTGCCTCCGCCGGAGCGCCAGCCCGGCTTCAATCCGCGGCAGCGCAAACCATGACACGTCTGCTCGATCATATCTTTCCTCGGAAGGCCCCAATACCCCGGCCGGCGGTGACCGTGCGCCGCCTGTTTAAAGCATCTGAGGGGAAAGGCACGGCAGGTATGCGCCAGACGATACACGTACGGGATTCCCGGCGGAGCAGCCGGGCCATTTAAGGCTCTGCGTCTATACTAGCAACCAGTAGTGACGGACTCCGCATCGCGCGAAGCCTGGCACAAGGTGTGAAATGAGTCTATTCAGCAATGAACCATTCAACAAGATTCTAGGTATGGCTAAGAACTCCGCAGGCCCGGGCGGGTGGTTGGGAAAGTCTATGTCGACACTAGGTGGCCCAAGGCGGACCGCCCTAATCGCCGCAGGCGGAGCCGCGGCCGGCGCCGTGGCTGGCGGGACTTTAGACGGAGATCATCGTACCCAGGGGGCTGTTGCTGGAGGAATATTGGGCGCCGGAACCACAGTTGGTGGAGGTTTGTTGGGAAAGAAGGCCCTAAGTCTCCTCGCAGGCAGGGTGGGGATGTAAATCATGGCTACTCTTAGCGCCAACAACTTGGGAAACATCTTCAAGGGCATCAAACGCGGTATCTCGAGCGGCGTTGGCAAAGATCTACGCACCTTGAACGGTGTCAAAGCTCTGGCCTCGAAGTCCATGCTATACGGAGCTGGAGGCGCGGTGCTGGGGGCTGGTACGGGTTATGCCACCTCCGATAGCGATAGTAAGGTGTCCGGCGCGATTACCGGCGGGATCCTCGGCGGTATTGTGGGCATGGGCGGAAAGATGGGCTGGGAAGCCCGGGGCAACCTGACTTCCGCCGCGCGCCGCGGCTACGCAGGTGGGATGTCGGGTTTTCGGGGTGACATGAGTGCTGCGCGCAACATGCGTAGACAAGCAGTCAGTGGCATTCGTGGAGCTGGTGATATACCAATGGGCCCGCGGGCCTCCGCCGGCGAACGCATGGAAGAGGGCATTTCTTTCGGCGAAAGCCGTCCTGTCCGGGTCAATCCAGAGTATCCCAATATGCGTGCCTCACGCTCAGGTGCATCCTGGGCCACCGCAGAACAGGGTGACATGGCCGACGCGGCGATTCATCAGGCATCTATGTTCCCGCAGTTCCACAACAGTGTCCCATCGGCAGTTCCACAGGTTGCTATGGGCGGGAGTCCTTATAACAGAATGCAACGAAGTATTTCTAACCGCTCCATGTTCCCCAATCTGAAGTTCTGACGAACACCTCGGTAACCCGCCCTGTTTAGTACCCCATACCTATACTAACAACCAGTGTGATCACTGACGAACACGACCCCAGTAGAATTACCGGGACAGCTGCCACCGCGGTAGCCCTGGGTTCGCTCGCCGTGACTTATCCCCTGTGGCAGCCGGTTGCCATGTCGATCGGCCGCCAGGCCGGTAGAAGTGTAGCGCAGTGGCCTTCGCAGATCTCCCAGATGTGGGAAAAGGGGTTGGATAAGACTCCCATACTCCCATTCACCGCAGCGGGTACCATGCTGGGCCTGGCCTTTTCCAGGCCGGAACACCGTACGCACGACATGGCGGTTGGGGCAGTAGCTGGGACCGTGGCTGGCGTGGCCTTAAAGGGCGCAGGCATGTACCAGCATCACTGGGGTAAAGCCAAACTGCCTTTCTATGCAGCTTTGTACACCGGCGCTGTGATCGCCGGCGCGCACTTCAACCAGGATGCCCAGGAACAGGCCGGAGTCCGCAATTCGAATACCGGCGAGGTCGAGCATATCAGTCCGGAAGAGTCTGCGCAGATGAACCGCCGCATGAATAGTGGAATGCATGACCGGATGCGCAATATCAATGCCTCGGGCGACATGCTCTTCGGAATGAGATAACCATGGACTGGAGTTGGATTCGAGATCTGCCACGCAATGCCTCCCCGGGCCGCGTCTTGCAGTACGGATCCGCCGGCGTGGGGTTGGTGGCCATGCCTGCGATGCTGTACTCGGCAGCGCGGGCTCCGCGCGGCGAGAAGGTCGGAACATTCGCCGCCGTGGGATCCAGCCTGGCGGTCTGTCCGGGCGCCGCGGGCGCCGCGGCATTGACAGCCGCATTCCTTCCTGGAATCGGTCCGGTAGCCGCAATGGCGATGCCGTTTGTGGCCGCCGCGCTGGCGTATACTCCCGCATCCAGACTAGAACAGATCCTGCGCCAGGGTGTACGCACCTTCAACCAGTGGGAAAAGTCCACCCGCCGGTTGGAGTGCGGCGGAGATTACCGGGATACGGAACTGGCCTCCAATCAAAGGCGGGCCGCTATCTCGGAGATGAATTCCGCCCTGGTTCCGGCGCGCAGAGTATTGGGGCAAGAAGCGTTGCTGATGCACCGCTAAGGAGAAACTGGGATGGCTCTGAATAAGTTTCCGACCGCTCATTGCATCTGGGGTTGGTCTCCCAACATGACCATGGCGGATTTCCCGTCGACCGAAAGCACACCTGTGGTCTTGATCAGCCAGGCGGTTGCCGATGGCTACGGTCAGTATGTTGCCATGAACGCCCGTTCGGTGCAACTCGAAGTGGCATTTCAGAACGGCAATGGCACCTGCGGCCTGGAGTTGTGGGCACAGATCAACGGGGTGGACACCAAGGTCTGGTCCGTCGCCAATCTGACGCCGACCACCGTGGACGCTCTCTTTGTAGGTAACGTCGAGCGCGTGGACCTCGCCTGCAACCTACTCAAGATCCATGTGGTTAACCCGCAGAACGGCTGGGTAACGGTTAGCGCCCGGCGTAACTCGTAAAGCGTCTCGATGGACGATTTCTTCAAGATTATCGATGCCAACAATCGGGATGCGGCCGGCAACCTAATAGATCCCGGGCTGCTCGATCGCCTGAATCATCCCTACTGCCAGACTTGCATCGCGGAGTACCGGACCAAGTTTCCCGATACGCCTTTCCAGATTGCTTGTCATGGCATTTATTCAGAGGAAGAGATCGCTCAGCGAGCCATTGACGTAGATGAGCCGGAAGAAGAGATCCGCGAATGCCTAGACCCTGTTTACTGGGCGGAAAAGCACTACAAGACCCCTGACGCGGAAGGCAATTACGTTCCATTCATAGCGCGCGAATACCAGAAACCCATCCTGCGTTGCACGGCGCAGCGCAAGATCGACCGCCTGGCCCGCGGACTCGGCAAAACCTCAATGGGAGTGATCGAGGAGTTGCACATTGCCTTCCAGCGCAAGAACTTCTCAGCGACCATCGCTACACCGCAAGAACACCAGAAGCAGATGTGGTACGACGAAATCCTGCGTACGCTCAATGACGACGTGGATCTACGCGGGTCCCTGGTCTCGAAGAAGCAGAAGCCTTACGGGGAATTCCAGCTCTCTAACGGAAGCACCATCCGCATCTTCACCGCCGGTTCCAAATCCGGCCGGGGCGGCGGCGGCATCCGCGGCCAGAATCACACCCGCCGGGTACGCTTGGACGAGCAGGACTATTTGAGCCCGCAGGATTGGGGCGCCATCGGTCCGCTGCTCCACCGCTTTCCGGACTCCTCTTTTCACGGCAGTTCCACGCCTACAGGTGCACACGAAAAGTACTACGAGATGTGCACTTCAGACCCCACCATCAAAGAGTTCTATCTGCCGATATCCGTACATCCAAATTGGGGTCCGGAGATGGAGGCCGCCTGCCGGCGGGAAGCTCGCACCGATGCCATGTACGACCATGAGTACCTGGCTTTGTTTGGGACCAAGGAAGCCGGAGTTTACAAGAGCCAGTATGTTGACGCCGCCGTCCGCGATTACAAATACGCCGAGGAGAAGTACAACCCCTATCTGCATTACTTCCTTGGTGTTGACTGGAATGGTATGGGCACCGGAACTCGCATCCGGGTGTTGTCTTATGACGTGGCAACTACTGTACGGCGGGTAGTCGACCACCTCAAGATCAACAGCACTATCACGGAGTCCATCACAGCCATCCGGGATATCAACCGTAAATGGCACTGTGACAAGGTGGCAATCGACGCGGGTATGGGCGCGATGCAGGCTGAGATCCTGCGCAAGATGGGCGCCGACAGTCCTATGCACCCGGACGACCACAAGTTGAAGGATATCTTAGTGGTGGACTTTGGGGCCACCCTGACGTTCAACAGGCTGGTGCCTAAACGGGATGACATCAATCGGGTGACCGGGGAAGATGCCATGGAAGTGGAGCGGCGCACAAAGCCCTTCATGGTCGAAGGTTCCGTCATGTGCCTGGAGGGCGGCCAGTTCGAATTTGCACGCACAGACAAGATTCTCGACGAACAGTTCCGGGCCTATGTAGTCAAGACCTGGTCGGCGCACGGTTACGCCAACACCTACGATTCCGGAGGTGTCGGCGATCACGATCTGGATGCCACTCTGCTGGCTCTGTTAGCGATCGAATTGAAGTACGGTATCTACTACAAACCGCACAAGAGCAACACTGCAGGATCCATCCGGCATCTGGCCGGCTTCGGACCGTCAGGCGCCGTGCGCGCCGGAGACCCTGAGTTTGACAGTGTGCGGGAAGTGCAGAAGTCGGAAGCCGGGATTCCTTCTCGGACCATTTCTCCGAACCGGGAGGCGTATCTGGCATCCATGCTGAATAATGGCAGCCGGGGTAAGGGTGCCCTCACCGCGCCGAATATGGCGAAGTCTTCTGTGCGGTCCAGAGTCGGTATCTTCCACAATGCCAATGCACGCACCGGACACTTCGGTGGCAACAACCCAAGGAGACCCATGTGAGCGAGGTCAATAACAATATCGCAACTCTGTCACTCGACCAGTTTGATGTCCCGCTGAACCTGGCAATCATTTCGGCAGGGCAGACCTGGGCCAACCGGCAGAAACTGCAGTATGCTGCGCTAAAAGGCCTTATGAAGGATGATTTCCTGGGCCTGCAGGACGCCTACGAGCAGCGCAGTCTGTATTCGGCGACCAACACCATGATATTAACACCGGCCTGGAAGTCGGTGGAAATGCTGGCGATGCGCAACCGCAATCTGCTCCTGCAATTGACCATGGATCCTCAATTGGGAATGATGGTCGGGCAGGAACTGGAAGAAGTGGCTGGATTGGGCGATACCTTTTCCGTGCCGGCTTCCATATTGGAAGACAACTCTGCTTTGGAATCGAGCATCGGGTCATGAGCTTCCAGCCATATCAATGGACTTACACGCCACCGCCAACCGTAACCCCGGTACCGGCTGCGCAGGTGCCTACACCTGCGTCTATTCTGACCACGGTGTCCTCGCCGGCCTCCAGTCGGGCCGCGCAGCTCATCTCCCGGCTGAGCGATCTGAATGCCACGGCTAAGTATCTCGAACAGGCCATCCTTGCCAGGGCCTCCTCAATCGGAGTGACCTTTGACATGGATAACGAGCCGGAACTGGTGCTGGCCCTGAAACGCCTATACGGCACGCTGCCGACGGGCATCTCGATTGCGATGTACAACCACCTGCTCGATGCGCTGGTCGGAACTCAGCGAGCGGCCGTGGTAATTGACAAGTTGCAATCGAGCAAGGTAGTGGATCCGATACAAGTGGCGGACCTGCTGACCACGACCGGATCGGTGGAACAGACCTTGCATCAGGACGGCAGTTATGAGAGTCAGTTGCCGACCCTGCTAAAGACCCTGAAGGGCGACCGGTTGATCTTCGATAACGTGACCTCCAGTCTGAGTCAGTATCCGGTCATGCAGCCTGGGACACCGGTTACTTCCGGACAGTCTACCGGCGCCGGAACGACTTATTCCCCAGCACTGAACAACACCAGTACCGTGAGTGCTGCCCAGGCCGCCGCGGCCAGCTCCACGCCCGTCGACGTGGATCCGGATACCGTCACCAACCTCAATGAGCGGCTGGATGCGTTTGAGAACAACTACAACGCCACCAACACCATGGTTACCGCGACTGAACCCGTGTTGACCGATATCAACAGCATTGCGCAGTCCTACCTGGCGCGCCCGCTGCAGGAACTGGCCATGGTTCTGAGTCTGCTCAGCTCGCTCAAGGCATTCTTCAGCAAGCCCAGTCTCTCCAAAATCACCGGCATCATGGAAACACTGATCCTGCCGCGGTTAATCGCTCAGGTCAGCGCTTTCAACTTCCTCCTGGATCAGGCCGTGCAGAAGGCCATGTCTCCGGCGCAGAATCTCATCAATTCCCTGGGAAGCCTGTTTGCTCAAGTCTCCCAGTCCACCAGCCAGATCGCCGCCCTGGTTTCAAGCAATACCCAGTTGACCGGCAAACTGGCAGGTCAGATTACAGGAACATCCAAGCCCAGTCTGACTGCCAGCCAAACCCAGGCGTTGAGCGCCCTACCTGTAGGCCTAGCCAAACTGAGTGGCAATCTCAGTTTTGCCATGAATGAAGCCACGGCCAAGCGAAACTACACCGAGACCAGCATGATGCGCATCCTCGATCGCAAGCTCGATCAGGACGGCGACCGCCTGGAAATCATGCAGAATCTCAGTTCGATCGACGCCCTGGTGGCCATCACCCAGTCGTTCCTGAACACTAAGTCTCAAAACGGAGTGCCGTACGGCAGTCCGCCGGCCGCGATTCAACAGGCCGTCAGCCAGTCTCTGAACTCCGCCGGAGCGGTGCAGCCTCAGATACCCACTCCGGTAGCCCAATATCACATCCCCGAGCCTCCCGCGCAGGCCACCGCCGTTTTCCAACGAGCCCAAGCCAGGAGTGCCAATGTCCCCGTCTCTGTTTGATCAACAACAGTACTATCTTGAACAACAACATCAAATGCGCCAGAAGGCCCTGCAGCAGGCCGTCAAGTTGTCCGGTCGGGAGTCCAAGGGAATGCTTGCCTGGAAGGCCATCCTGGTGGATGGTAACGGAAAGCCGATCATGCCCAAACCTCCGGTCAGCCGGAGTGGTTGGGATATTCCCAAGGAGGCCACCTTCCTTAAGACACTGCTATCTGGTGTGATCGGAGACGAGCGCCCGTTTCATGGACGGGACAAGCAGCAGAACAAACTCATGGCGGATGCTGTCAGCAGCCGCGGCTCGAACAAACGGTTCCAGGCCAAGGTAGCGGCCGAGACCGATATCGCCAACAATTACTGGGGATACCGCGGCGTGCTGCAGCCGGAATACGACCTGCTCGAGCCCTACACTCTCCTCGACGTTGAGGCCATCTACTTCAACGCCCTGAAACGCATGCGGTCTCTGTGTTTCCGCAACGGTGTGGAGTGGGTGGGAGAAAGCGACCCATTTGTCCGGTATATCCGCAAGCGTACCGATCAGATCGGCTACGTCATGGGGACCACGTTTGAGCAGCATTTGAAGGAGGTTTTATGGCATCTACTGGTTTGCAGCAACTGCATCGTAGTGAAGATCCGGGACAAGGAGAAGTCCGGGGGATACAGCAACGAGAAGAACAGCAACAAGACGCCGGTGGCCGGGTATACAATCGTGCCGCCGCACACGATCTTTCCCTACATGGACGGCTTCGGTCAAATCGCGTGGTGGCGCCGGTTCTACAAAGACGGCCGGCCTTACCGGGACTATCTACCGGAGGACCTAATACACCTACGATGGGACGTGAAACCCGGACACATCTACGGTACCCCAAGGGTGTATTCCGTCCGTGACGACATCTACGCGCTGCGTCGCCTGGAAGAGAACAACGAACTGCTGTTAATCCGCCACCTGTTCCCGCTATTCCACATTAAGGTGGGGAATGAAAAGGAACCTGTTGAGTACCTGCCTGATGGAGGCAGTGAAGTCGATGTGGTGCGGGCCAATATTGAAAACATGCCCAAGGAAGGCATCTTTGTCACCGACCACCGCGTGGAAGTGGACGTCAAAGGCGCAGAGGGTAAAGGCATCGACCCACAACCCTTAATCGAGCACTATAAGAAGCGCGTCTATGTAGGCCTGGGCACCTCGCCGATTGACTTGGGTGAAGGCGATACGACCAATCACGCGACCGCAGATAACATCTCTCAGAACATGAAGGACCGGATCAAAGACGATCTGACCACTTTTGGCAGCATGGTCAAGATGAATTACGTGAAGGAGATGTTCGAGGAGAGCAGCCAGGAGCATCTCTCCGTGCAGAACGCCGTGTCGGATGTCAGCCTGGCCTTCCATGAGATCGACGTGGACGGACAGATCAAGCTCGAGACGCATGCCACCAATCAATACACCAACGGAGTCATCGATCTGCCGGAAGCCCGGCGCGTGGCGCGGCGCAACAAGTTGACCAAGGAACAGGAAACTGAGATGCACTTCAGCCGCCAAACGATGGTGCTGGAGAAGTTCAGAGCCAAGACCCAGAAAGACCTGCTGCAGATGAAGCTCGATGGTACCGCCAAGGTGGCCATGCATACTGCGGCCATGGAACACGGCGGCACCAAAACCACGCACGTCAAGAAGTCCAACGCCAAGACCGGCGCCTCGGTCAGCCGCATGGTGAAGGAGCCCACCTCCCACGGCCGCAAGATGCTGTCCAACCTGGTACAGCCGGAAAACCAGCACGGCAAGAACCTCGATCCGCATAAGGCCAAAAGCTCCGAAGATCCGGATTTGGTGAAGGCATTGCTCGATGAACTGCAGGAAGCGCTGCAGGACCTCACAGAGTCCGGTTCTCTGACCGCGGCTCGCTGGCAGGAGGAATCCGGGAAGGTAATTGATGAGTTGTTACCGGAAAACCCGCAGCTGGGCACCAGTCTGAAATCCGCCGCCAAGTTCGGAATGGATGGAGATTTGTTGCCTTCCTTGATTCTTGCTGCACTTTCCCTCGAAGCTAACTAACGGTGTGTCTATACTAACAAGGGATGAATATGAGCAAGATCCCAGTCAACAACAATTCAGCACCGACACCCCGGGTGCATCCAAGCCTTCCGTCCGGCAAAATACCGCTGGGACAGTTCCAGCAACAGCTGACTATTCCCGGTATGTCGCCGGCTGAAGCCCACGGCCAGGCCATCCTCACCCAAATGGGTTTGCCGGGCTCGAAATAATCATGAACTGGCTGTCGATGCGCGACTTCCTGACCTTAGAGGTCAAGGGGACCGAAAAGGACAAACGGTACTTGTTCGAGTGCCGGGACGCGGAGTCTCCGACCGGTCATAGTCTGAGCATCAAGGCCGAAGCAACTCACGCCGCCATCGTGAACGGCAACGTCCGGTTCTACCGGCCGGACCGCATGCAGGCAGGAACCCATACCTGGGTGCCGGCGCCCGGACTGGCCCGTTGCCCGGTACTGTTGCACCATGACGACGATCGCGACCCAGTAGGCCGGATTCACGGCGCGCGCTATCAGGACCTGTCGTATCTGTATCCGGATCCGGCGGTGCGCCGGCTGATCTTTTACGACGGAGTGAAAGGCGCCAAGAAGCTCAACCTGTATGAGTCGGTCGATTGGGTGACCGACAATCTGCTGGCGCTGCCTAAATACAAGGGTCTGGGGTACATCGAGCTCGACCTGAACATTCAGGATCCAGACGCTATCCAGAAGATCCAGGACGGCCGTTACATTACCGTCTCGGTGGGCTTCCGGACCAACGCCGCTATCTGTTCCATCTGTCACTCGGACTGGTCTACGGATGAGCCCTGCGACCACGGGCTAGGAAAGATGGTCGACGGCCGGCGCATGTTCTTAATCTGTGGCGATCTGAGCTACAGGGAATGTTCTTTCGTGAACTTCCCGGCGGACCCCATGGGCCAGGTTAAGACCGGATCGGACGCCTTGAAGATGCTGTCCGACAGCGTCCAAACTCGGGTGTTCTTCATCGGACTGGATTCGAGCGAACGGGAATCGCGGCGCGCGGCGCTGCAGATCTCCGACACAGCCTTCACAGATTCTCTTAAGCTCCGGGCGGACATCAGCCTGGACGAGGACGATGTCATGGATTTGGAAAGTATTCTCCAGGAAATTGCATCCGACACGTTGGTCAAGGAGCGGGCGCTGGAATTGCGCGCGCAGCTCCAGGCCGTAGAAGATCAGACCTCGGTGAAGGCCGCCCTGGCCACACTGAACGCCAAGATCCGGGTGCTCGGATGGGCGGAGGAAGCCCCCAGCAAAGACTTGGTACAGACCAAGATCGACAGCCTGTCGGCCGTGCTTCCCACGCTCTCGCCGGAAGCCCGCGTCGTTTACATCCGCCAGCTGGCGGAGCGCGCCAAGGCCGCCGGTGTGGACTTTGTGCCGCCGGAGCTGAAAACCGTAGCCGACGCCGAAGATCCCTGGAAGGATTTCGTTGCAGAGGGTGAGGACGCTGTATATTTCGGCCGCACCGAGGATGAGTTCTACGATGAACTGAGCGCGGAACTCGAGTCGGCCGACGCCAAATTGAGCGGGGAAGCGCGCAAGAATCTGAAGAAGTCTACCTTCTGTGGACCGGGCAAGTCATTCCCGGTTCCCGACTGCGCGCACGTCACCGCGGCCCGCCGGTTGATTGGCAAAGCCAAGGTCAGCGAAGACGTCAAGAAGCGCATTCTTTCCTGCGTGGCGGGCAAGGCCAAATCCATGTCCTGCTCCGCAGAAGAGAAGAAGGACCGGATCACCGACAACCCGGCATTCAAAACGCTCACCGACCACTGGGTGGATGGGCCGGACGACGGCAAGAAGCCGTTTACGCACTCCGCACAGATGTTGCAGCATATCGATGACACCCACATGGTGCATGAGGGTCTCGAAGAGCATGAACGGCCGCACTTCCGGGAGGCTCTCTACTGCCTGCAGAACCTGTGGTCCGCCAGCGGCTCGATCGATCATATCAAGCAGCACATCGCCAATCGGGGCGAAACCATTATTCCGGCCAAGGATCTCGAACAGCTGCATGAGGCCATCGGCCGCTATGAGCTGGACCTGAAAGAGCAGAAGGCAGAGATTGACCTGCTCACTCAGGCGCAGAAGGCCATCATCACCGACTCCAAGCAGAACATCGCGCGGATCGTGGTATTGAGCAGCATGCTGCTGAAGGAACAAGGTTTTGAGGGACTGGACACCGCCCAAATCCAAACTGAGATTGATGCCCGGTCCAAGCGTAGTCTGGACAGCCTGAAAGATTCCCTGGACGATCTGCAGAAGAAGCTCCAGGGTGATCCGGCGCCCTCCGGTAAGAAACAGGATGATGTTCCGGTCCGGCAGGTCAGTGACAAGGCCCAAGTAGCGGATCCGCCCGTCACCACCGAAGCCCCCTCTCAGGACAGCGAGACTGAGGAACCCCAGGTGAACGCGAATATGCTGCGAGCCCTTTCCCCGCGTGAACGCACCCGCGTAATGCTCCGGGAAAGATCCCGCCGGCTGAAACAGTCGCTGGGAACGAACTAACAGTTAGTTAGGAGATAAGAGTTATGTTTGACGTCAACAATCAATATACCGGGACATTCTTCGGTAAGGACCGTATCGGCTTTACCACCCCGGATGCCGAGGGTAGCGAAATCCTGCGCCCGTTTCTTCCGGTTCCCTACCCGGCCCCCTGGCTGCCCATCCGTCGGCGTGACGAAGGTCATCCGGTAGGCGCCGGCGTGGTTCTGAGTTCGAACTATGTGGTGGGTCTCGATTCTTCGGGAGCTCTGATTCCGGCCGGACTGCGTAGCGGTCCTACCGGCAACGGCGGCCCTGCCCAGTATCTGCAATACGGCCCCGACGATGTAGGGTTCACCTATAACCCCATCACCGGTGTGCCGGTGGCTTCCGCCACGGAAACGGCTTTGATCGCCTGCGCTTCGGACGCTAGCACTTCCGCTGGCATCACGGTCAACGGGATCGTTTTTACAGGCGCCCAGGTGACTGCGGCGCTGGCCTGCACGCTGGTCGCTGGCGGCATCTCCCGCCCGATCGGCTATGTCATCCGGAACGTCTTCCAATTCCTGGGCGGCGTTAATGTCACCAGCACCACCGGTGGCATGCAGTACACCATCGACAGCATGAACCCGGCCAAGGCCCGCGTGACCAACTACATGCACGAGCCCGGCACCGCCGTACAGACCTCCGCAGTGTTGCGCATGCCCTGGATTGGGGCTACGCCCAGCACCCTGCAGACTCTGGCCACTGCGGCCGGCTTGAGCACCTCGCAATACCAACAGGACGCCTGGTCGCAGAGCTTCCTGCATATGTGCGGTACCAAGGGTGCCAGCGTCGGACAGTTCTTCCCCGGCTGCTCGGTAGTTCCTGGGGACCAGAACGGCGCCGCGGATTCCGGTCACTTCATTCCGTACGATTCGACCAAGCACAGCTTCGATCAGATCTGCGGCCGCGTGATCGGCGTGGAAAGCATGTACCCCATTCACGGATATGCGGACCGCGTACGCACCCAGTTTGACCGCGCGCAGAACTTCGTCGGGCCTTTCACCGAATCGCATCCGACGCAGATGATGATGGGCGGCAGCGCCACCAAGGGTCTGGACTATCAGATCAACATTTCGACCAAGGGTCTGTTGCGCTCCTTGCTGCTCGCCGGTGTTACCAACATTCCGGCGGAAGCGGCCACGTATGCCTGGATCGCATTCCGTTCGGTGTAACTAACCATATGATGACTCTCCGATCTGCGGTGATTAAAGGCCGTGCCCGCTTTACTCCGGATGGACTGCGCTGCGCGAATCCCCGGGAAGCGGACGAAGAGCGGTTGTGCAACAAGTTGATCTGCAAGCCAAATGATGCAGGTCAGACGGCCGGCAAGTTTCGTTGCGATCGCTGCAAGCAGGACATTGAAGTTGCTTTGGTCCTGCCGCGGCGCGTAGCTTAGAGCAGTATTCAAACTAGAGGCTCAGTGGAAGCCCTAAGTCCTTTTCAAAGGAGTTAGGTACTTCCATGGGTAAAAAAGCAGTCAAGAAAACGCAAGATTGGGCCGTCCAGCTGGACAAAGATGACCTGATTAACTTAAACCTGCTCGATACGGTCTTCCGTACCAACGGATTCGATCCGGACGGCGAGCACATGATCATGAAGGACGCGATGGATGTTCCCAACGCCGCGTTCCTGATTCCGCGTGTGCTAACCCAATTCGTGCAGGAAGGTGTGGAACCCCTGCTAGTCGGTGCCAACCTGTTGCAGCGGATTGAGTACATCCCCGGTATGCAGACGGTCTTCCCGGCCATCGATGTGTTGAACGCGCGAGAAGTGGGCGACGGCATGGGCCTCCCCATCTTCAACATCAACATCGGCGGCGGCCAGACTTACGGCGTGTCCGTCAAACGGCACGGCCTGATGCTGCGCATCGCGGAGCGCTTTGTTGACCAGAGTTCCTACCCGTGGCTCAACTGGTGGGTCAAGCTCGCTGGTCAAGCCCTGGCGCGCCACAAGGAAGAGTACATCTTCAACTGGATCACCTCTTTGGGCACGTTGGTCTTCGATAACTCCACCGCCGCCCGCACCACCAACGGCGCCGGTCTGACCACCAGTGGCCAGGCGCAACCTATCAAGGGCGTCACCACCGGCCGCAACATCATGGGTGTTTTCAACGGCTCCATGACCATGGACGACGTCTATGATCTGTACGCCACCACGCTGACTCAGGGCTTCATTCCCGACACCCTGTTAGTGCACCCAATGACCTATCTCATGTGGGTCAAGGACCCGGTTATGAGAGAATTTGCAATCCAAGCCGGCGGTGGAAACTTCTTCCAGGCCTTTACAGGCAACGCTGCGGCTAAGGCATTCGAAGGGCAGTACAACTTCTTCGGCCTCGGCCAGGGTCTTGGACAAACCGGTAAGTTCGAAAACGGTACGCAGCTCGGCACCGGGCAGACCGGGACCGCACAGGGACTGCCGCAAAACCAGACCTCCGCTCCCACGCTGCTCAACTATTTGGGCCTCAACTTCACCATCCTGGTGTCGCCGTTTGTGCGCTTCGACCCGCTCGGCCGCAATACGGACATCATGCTGTTTGACCGCCGCAACCTGGGCGCCCTGATCGTCGACGAAGATCCGCACGTCAACTCATTCAACGATCCGCACTACAACCTCCGCAACATCGGTGTGGAGGAGACGTACGGCTTCGGCATTTTGAATGAAGGACAGGCCATCACCGTAGCCAAGAACGTGGCCATCCGCCCGAACGAGTTTGTCCTGCCGGCCCGCGCCGTGATGAATATCAGCGAAGCAGGCAGCACGTTCCAACAGCTCAGCACCATCAACCAGTTCGGTACCAATCCGACCTCGGTATTGTCGTAATCCTACCACGGAGGCGGCGGTTTAGCGACTGCCGCCTCCGGTTCACTTTTCGAATATCCATATGGCGAAGATCATTGAGTTTCCCCATCCCGCGGCGCCTGATTATAACGGCCGCGTGGTCATGCTCGACCGTGCCAAGGCTAATCGCTTTCAGTGCCGTGGCTTGAATTTAGGCATGCGCAACCAGATGGCCGTCGTGCCGTCCGACGCCTCTATGCCCATGATCCGGAAAGCCATCGAGGATGGCATCCTGATCGATCTCACGGAACACCCGGAGATCTGGGAACAGGCTAAAGCCAAAGAGTTGGCCGTCGACGAAAGCGATGTAGGCAAGAAGTCTTTCACTGCTACCCGCCAGTTCTTCCGGGATCTAGGTATTGATCCAGATCCTGAAGCCTCCGGCGATGAGATGGTCTGCTACTGCACGGCGGACGCCGATGAACAAAAGCGGATCGAACAAGCCATACCTAAGGCGCTGCAACCGGCGGTAGCCGGCCAGCCCGTCCAACTACCCTCAGGTCTGTTTGTGCCACCGGGAATGGACAATCCGGATAAATACCTGCTGCGATGAGTGCCCCTCTCATTCAATCCACAGCGCCGGCGCCCGGCGAAACGGATGTGGTGCTCGGCCGCGCCATCATCATCCTGTTTGACCAACCCGTCAATCCTCAGTCCCTGAGCAGCGCTACGTTTTCTCTGCAGGGCCCTGGACAAACCGCTATTGTGGCCTCCGACGGCAGCATCATCTCGGACGTCACTGCGCCTACCGGGCGCGAATACATCACCGGAACCTTCACCTTCCCCGCCCCCGGACCTACGGATACTTTCCTCCAGAACCAGCAACTGATCTTCACTCCAGCGGCCACCCTGCGAGCCGGAGTCATTTACACGGTCCTGCTGGTGGGTGCGACCTCCGTCCTGGCGACCACTTACATCAAGAACCCGGCCGGCGAGGCCATGGCGGAAAGTTACAAGTTCACTTTCACTACCGGCACCATTAATGAGAGCGTCACTCCGCCTACGTCGCCGGTTGCTCAACTCAATCCCTGGGAACTTCCGGTTCTCGATCCATCCCAGATTCAAGTGTCTCCTAAGGCTGCGATCGGCAACAACCTGAGTACGGTCACACTGACCTTCCCCGCCCCCATCGATCCGAATTCCTTCAGCCCCAGCGATCTACTGGTCGCACTCGAGCCGCTGCTGGGCGATCCATCCATTATTGTCGATCCTGCAAGCGCTTCTATCAACATTGCCGGGAACACCATGACAATTACGATCAGTACGCCTGTGAATCCCCCAGTGAACACATCCACTGGTCGGACTCCGGTATCGATCTACGGTATTCAGCCACCCACCACCGGCGACTGGCTGCAGGGAGATTCGGTTGTCAACACCATTCCTGTATCCGGCGGCAATATCGGCTGGATCTGCGTAGCCGGAGGTAACCCGGGCACTTGGGAACCTTACGGCATCATAGGGTGACTTTCATGCGAATCTCCTTGGCCGCTTTAGTACTGATGCTCGCGAGTCTTCCCGGTCAAGCCCAGGTTCCCGCGGGCGGAGCTCTTACAGGCAACTTCCCTCGGCCGCACCTGGCCCCAGTGCAGACGGATGTGCTTACTTTCCAGGGCAACCTGACATTTACCGGAAGCCTGGATGCCTCCGCGAGTCTGAATACCAAGCCAATCCAGATCGGCTCGGTGTTGCCGCCTACACCTTGCAGTCCCTGGTCCTGGTTTATTCTGACCACCGGCGTGCCAGGCCAGAACTTGTACGAATGCACTCTTAGCGGCACATGGCTCGAAGTACTAGGTATCGGGGGTGGCAATGGTAATGTTCCGTTCGGCGGAACTGCTGCGCAGGTGCTGCGCGGCGACCTTACCTGGTTAACTCTAAACAGCGATGCCGTTCCGGAAGGAACGACAAACCTGTATTTCAGCCAGGCGCGCGCCATTGCCGCGTTATCCGGTTTGTATCAGGCTCCCATCTTAGGAGCTCCATCTACCTGGCCTACTTTGGCGACCGTCAGTTCCACGGGAAGTTACAACGACCTCTTGAACAAGCCGACGATCCCCGCCGGCCAGGTCAACGCCGACTGGAATGCAGTATCAGGCCTGGCGGCAATTGCAAACAAGCCTACGGTTCCCGGTAACACTTCGCAGCTTCCGGAGAGCGGCAATCTTTACTTCACCAATGCCCGCGCGGTCGCAGCCATGAGTGGGCTCTATCAGACGCCTATCTCCAATGCGCCAGGTGTCTGGCCAAGTTTCGCCGCCGTGGCCATAAGCGGCGCATATTCCAGTCTGTCCGGACTGCCCACCATCCCGGCCGCACAGATCAATGCCGATTGGAATGCCAGTTCCGGCCTGTCTCAGATCCTCAACAAACCGACGATTCCCACTACCACCAGCCAGATCAGTGAAGGGACGAACCAATACTTCACTCCAGCCCGTGTTGTTTCGGCGATGGCCGGCTTGTATCAATCGCCTATCTCCGGTGCTCCAGGGACCTGGCCTGGTTTCGCGGCCGTCGCCACAAGCGGAAGCTACGTGGACTTAAGCAATAAGCCCACAATCCCCGCAGCTCAGGTAAACAGCGATTGGAGCGCAGTCAGCGGGCTCGCGCAGATCCTGAATAAGCCGACGATCCCGACGAACACTTCACAGATCACCGAGAATGGCAACCTTTACTTCACCCCAGCGCGCGTACTGTCTGCGATGTCTGGACTGTACCAGGCGCCCATTACCGGCGCTCCCGGGACGTGGCCAGGCTTCGCCGCGGTGGCAACGTCTGGCAGTTACGCCGACTTGTCGAACAAACCAACGCTGGTAACTCTCGGCGGATTCGCCAACCCAATGTCCGCGGCCGGCGACTTCATCGTAGGAGGCGCCGGAGGCGTACCGCAAAGACTGGCCGCTCCGGCCAACGGTACCTACTGTCCGAACTGGTCTACCGGGGTAGTCACTTGGATCGCCTGCCCGGGAAGCGGCGGCGGAATATCTTCGATCACAATGACCGTTCCCTCCGGATTTGGTATCGCCGGCTCGCCGCTGACTGCAAATGGCACGCTGGCCATTTCCTTGGCCTCTCAGTCCGGCAGCTATGCACTCATAGCGCCGACCGCAGGTGGTGTTCCTACCTGGCGCGCACTCGTACCCGCAGATATACCGATGCTGAACCAGTCTACTTCTGGAAACGCGGCCACCGTCACCAACGGCCTATATTCCAACGGAACTTACAACGACCCGTTGTGGCTGACGCTGACCTGGGCCGGCGGAAGGATCACGGGCATCCCGTCCTTCGCAGCTGTGGCCACGACTGGCGCATATTCGAGCCTATCCGGTTTGCCTACGATCCCAGCCGCCCAGGTCAACTCTGACTGGAACGCAATTTCCGGACTGGCTCAGATCCTGAATAAGCCGACGATCCCATCCAATACGTCACAGATCACCGAAAGCGGCAATCTATACTTCACCAATGCCCGCGTACTGACGGCCATGTCCGGCTTGTACCAAGCCCCGATCTCTGGAGCTCCCGGCACCTGGCCTAGCTTTGCGGCCGTGGCCACATCCGGTAGTTATGCGGATCTCAGCAGCAAACCTACCTTGATATCGCTGGGCGGCTTCGCAGATCCGATGACCACAATCGGTGACTTCATCGTGGCCGGCGCGTCCGGCGTACCGCAACGCTTGGCGGCTCCTACAAATGGAACGTATTGTCCGAACTGGGCGACCGGCGTGGTGACCTGGACTTCCTGTCCAGCAGGCATTTCTTCAATTACGTTTACCGTTCCTTCAGGATTCAGCGCGTCCGGGTCTCCCCTGACCGCGAATGGCACACTGGGCTTTTCCCTTGCCAGCCAGGGCAACAGCTATGTGCTGATAGCTCCTACGGCGGGGGGTGTCCCTACCTGGCGTGCTCTGGCACTCACCGACATTCCCACCACGCTGACGGGCATCACCTTGGATTCGGTAACGCCTACGACATTCGGTTACTTGGATGCCACCTCCAGCATTCAGACCCAACTGAACGGCAAACAGAACACCATCAGCGGCGCCCCGGGAACGTGGCCTACTCTCGGAACCGCCGCCGCACAGAACACGGGAACATCCGGAGCAACCCTTGGGTTACTGAACGGAACGTTGACCTTCTCGGGCGCGAATAATTACGGTACGCCGGCCAGTATCAACTTAGCGAATGCGACCTTCCCCACGCTCAACCAATCGACCAGCGGCAACGCCGCCACGGCTACCAGCATTGCCGCCGGGGCAGTGGGGGCTATCCCATATCAGTCCGCAGCAAGCACCACGGTATTCCTGCCCGGCAATGTCGCCGCAACCGATCAGGTAATGGTGAGCCACGGCACCGGCGCCGCCGCGCAAGCCCCTACGCTCAGTAACGCTCCCGCCCTTTCTATTACCAGTATGACTGGCACGCTCCCCGCAGCACTCGAACCGGCCCATACAGGCGATATGCATAATACCGCGGGCAGCCTGGTGACTGTAGTAGCAGCCATTAACGGCGTCACGGTGTCGGGTAGCGCGACGGCCGGCAAGATTCTCAACGCCACAAGCGGCATCGCCGCGGCCTGGACGGCAACGCAGACGCTCGGGGCATCCGGCACTCTCGGTTCGCTGACGATGGGGAACGCCACCAGCGGTTTACTTACCTTGCAGCCTGTGACGGGGGCTCTCGGCACGGTCACGATGTCGATCCCAGTGCCTGTTGGCGGATCTACCCTGACGCAGACCATTGCTAACGTCCAATTGGCGCTGCCTACCGTGGCGGTGGCCGGCAACGCGTGCAGCGCGAGTGCTACGACCGCTACGGCAACAGGTGCCGCCACTACTGATACCACAGCAATCACTTATGCCTCTGATCCAACCGCCGTGACTGGATACGGCGCAGGAACGAACGGTGGCATCACGATCCGGCCTTGGATCACAGCAAACACCATCAACGTGAAGTTGTGCAATGAGACGGGGACGAGTATTACACCAGGGCCTCTGACCATCAACCTGAGGGTCACACGATGACGCGGATGATTCTACTGTTCGCGTTGGCTGTGGGTCTGCAGGCTCAGCAGCTTCCCTTTGGAAGCTTCACACATGTCAGCTTGACGGGAGGGGGCGGCGGAAATAGCGCATCCTTGCAATACGCCTACCAGACTGCACAGTCGGGAGGCACTGCCTCATCTCCCGCCATGGCGTTCCCTGTTACTACGGGGCATACCTTCGTTGGGTTCGTGTGGTTCTACAACAACGTTACACTCTCAACCATCACTACTTCTAAGGGTGACACCTGCACAACGGTTCCATCGAGTGCCATTAACACCAGCGTTTTCACCCAGGAGGTTTTCTATTGCCTGACTGTCGCCGGCGGTTCCGGGTACACGGCCACGGCCACGTTCAGTGGCTCAAGTAGTTACAGCGCCATCTACCTGGCGGAGTACGGTGGAATCACGGGTGTAGACGTTGCGGCGCACAACAATGGGCCCAATGGGGCAACGATGGCCCTGGCTTCGGCACTGACGCCTACTGTTGCCGGCGATCTGGTATTTGCTGCAGGCATCATATACGGGAGTGGGAACAGCTATACCCCGGCTGCCAACTTTGCGTTGCATATGCCAACTTTTGGTGGCAGCGGGGGCGCCTCGGATTTCACAGGTATTGAAGATTCAATGCAGGGCTCAGCCTCTCCGGTAACGGCGTTATTCACTACGGATGGGACCGGAGAATGGGGAGCGTCGGTAGTCGCCTTTAAGACCCAAACCTGGACCAACGCCATCCCGTATATCAGCAGTTCTGTAGGGTACCTAAACTCGAATGCGCTCACATCTCATACCACGGGTACGGTCAACAACACAGGGGCGTCGGCCATGCTGGTGTTCATCGGGACGCACAACCCCTGGAACAGTCTAGCTGTATCGATCTCTGGGGTAACTGACACAGCCGGTAATACGTGGACGCCTCTTGCAGGTCCAACACTTTTCACCGGGGCAAGTTGGCCTCTCTTAGGTGCTATCTACTATTGCACCAGCCCGAAGACCGCGACCAACGATGCGGTGACCGTCTCTCTGACCAACCCAGCCCCTATGGTTTTGGATGTCTATGCCCTCACTGGAAGCTCCGGCCTCCCCGTGACCTCCACCATTAACAGCCCAGCAGCAGGAACCGGCTCTACATCTCCAACGGCCGGTCCTATAACCGTCCCCGCCAACACCCTACTGATAGCGTGGGAGAAGAACGAGACAGCCGTAACATCAGCGACCACCGGGGCCGGGTTCGAGAAACTGTGGGGAGATCAAAGCGGTTACTTGACGCCCGAGTTTGCTTTCACCGCGACCGGAGGGTCCTTTAGTTCGGCATTCAACTTGTCGGGTTCTACAGGGTGGCAATCAGCCATCGTTGGATTGTCAGCAAGTACTACGCTTCCCACCTTTGACAATTCGGTAGCAGCGACAGGTGTCAATGCCACCACCATATCGGCCACCTTCACGGTCGCGGCGAATGCTACTGTCTTGTGTGCAATCGGCAACAATGTCCACGAGGTGCCGTCTGGGGTGTCCGATGGGACCAACGCTTATATCCCCACGGATGACGAGAGCTTATCTGGCAGTGCCGGAACTCTAACCATCTGGATGTACAAGTACACCGGAGCTGGCGGGTCGAAGACCATAACCGCCACGTCCTCTGCCGGGACCACCGGAGCAGCAATGGCTTGTGAGTCGTGGACAAACCTCACAGGTGGATGGGATCAAACTGCGGATGGTAACTCCGGGGGCGCGGTAGGCCCAACTGGCACGACGGCACACGCTAACGAAGTCGTATTTACTGCCGCTGCGCAGACGAGTTCAAGCCCATATACCGCGTGCTCTCCTGGAGCGATCCGCGCCACCTCTACTTATGCCGCAGGGCCAATGACTGTCTCCATCTGCGACTTGGTAGTATCCACTATCGGAACTGAAAGTACCGTCTGGACGGCGGACCATTCAAACGCGGCGTACATCCTGGAGACGTTCTTCTAAAGCTCATGCAACATAGTTTAGTTACCGAACAGGAAGAGGACACTTAATGTATTATCCGGGGGATTTGATCCCATTCTTGCTTTCATTGACGCACGTCGACGGCAGCGCAGTTAATGTTACCACGCCGCCTCAGGTTTCTGTATTGAATACCTTCGACAACACGCCACAGGTGCTCGCGCCGGTCAACCAAACCAGTTTGGCGATGTCTCTGGTGCCAGGTACGGACGGATTATACAAACTGCTGTGGAATACAGCCGGAATTGTCAACGGAACTTACCTGGTTCTGGTGAGCTATGTAGCCGACGGCAGCACCATCACCGGACGTCTGCTCAGTCAAGTCCAACTGGGTGATACCCGCATTGCCGGCATCGTCGCGCAGGATGCCACAGTAGCCAAGGATGTCACGGTGGCCAAAGACGCCACAGTGATGCATCTGGCCGACTTTGTGCAGCCTATCAACGATCCGGCGATCCAGGATATCCGCGGTCGGATTCAAGCCCTGCCTGTTTCCGGTGTGGCAGATGCCGCGACTCTCGCAGCTGTACAACAAGCCGTCAACGATTGCCACGATGCACAGCTGGGGTCCTGGACCGTGGACAAGACCGGCAACACCATGAGCCTGTACCGGCTCGACGGAACCCTGCTTCAGCAATTCTCGCTGTCCAACACTACCACGCTGGCCGCGCGTACAGCTCTGGTCATGGGACTGATCTCTTCTTCACCAGGCGGCCGCCTACCGGCCTCTGTGTATGGCACCGCGGCTCCCACGGCCGGCACCTGGATCCAAGGCGACACGATCGTCAATCTGAATCCAGTGGCTGGCGGCTACGTGGGCTGGATTTGCGTGGTCGGCGGGACTCCAGGCACCTGGTCAACTTACGGAATCATCGGCAGTTAAGTTTTGTGGAGTAGAGTATGGCTGCGATCTTCGACGCCTCGTCGTATTTCACCAAACGCCAGTCGGACTTGCGCTACATGCAGGGTCCGCTGACGTCGCAGGAGATCACCGCGGCTTTGGGCGCCGGCAGCAACGGAAATCCATCGAACTATATTCCCGGCGGTATGATTGCTCCCGCTACGATTCAAGCGTCCTCCATGGCTTCCGGCGCCATGGCTTTAGCCTTGTCTCTGGGAGGCCTTTCGGCCGTAACCATCATTCCGCCCTCCACCGCTAATACACTGCTGGCCTCCAGCATTTCGCTCGCAGGCAACCCCTACGTCCCGGGATCGGTAGTCTACTGGACTCCCACCGACGGCACGACGCTGGGCACCACCTCCAGTCTTTATACCGCGACCCAGAATAAGACTGGTGCGTCCATCACCATCAACTTCCCGTTCACCACTTCGACGCCTACGATCGTGCCAGTCAACGGCTTCTACTGGTCGAATACCGTTCCGGCCGCCAACATTACCGGCCTGCTGACCACGGCGCAGCTCGGCGCCAATATCGTGGGCACGGCGCAACTGGCGCAGAACATCAAACCGAACACAGTGGTCAGTTCCCTGCCGACCATCACTGGCAATCCGGCGAACTATAACCCAGGTGACACCATCACCTTAATGGTTTCCGGCCAGGCACCGGTACTCTATCAGCTGGACAACAACAGTCAGTGGCGCATCATGATCACCCAAGGGCAGACTGCCACGCTGTCGACGACGGCCCTGACTGCCAGTTGGCTTACCGCCGGCGCGATCTCCGCAGGTGCTATCAAAGCCAGCCAGATCGATGTCACGAGCTTACTGGTCACCGGCAATGCCGCCCTCACCAATGTTCTCAGTTTGACCATCACGGCCAATGTCATCACGGCGGCGTCCCTGGCCGTCAATTCCGTTACAGCCAACAGTATCAGCGCGAATGCTGTGGTTGCCGGCAAGATCGCCGCCAACGCCGTTACTGCGGGGACCATTGCAGCCGGCGCAGTATCCACTCAGAATCTGATCGTCGGGAACTGGTCTTGTCTGATGGAGGATCCTACCTTCGAGATCGAAGGGACTACACCCGGCAGCTATCCCAATTTAGGTTTCGTCTCGTATCCGGCGGGCACATATCCTTGGTGGGAAGACGGCCTAGGTCTGAAGGTGTGGGCAGGGTGGGGCCGTGGTGGGACTTACGGTGCACTCAAAGCGCATGGATCGAGTTTCAGCGGATGGCCCACCACCAGCTCGGCAAACATGCGGAACCGGATGGTCTTCGCGGTCAAGGACGGTGACCAACTATATATCGAAGGCTGGGCCCTGCAAAATACCAACACCAATGCCTCGGCTGTCGCGCAAATGGACATTTCATTCTTCACTGATCAAGCCAGCGCGCAACGTGCCACCTCCACTGACGGAGCCGTCACAAACCTGGTGTCGAACACTATAGCTCTCGAATGGGGAGTGTCTGGAACCAATACTGTCGTGCTGGTAGGAACAGGCACCTCACAAGCCGCCGGAGTCTGGTGCTTTGCTAGCAATGTGATCACGGTTCCCACCAATGCGCGCTGGGCCTTCGTGTCGCTGAGCGTGCAGGGGCAAACTTCCGGCGCCTGGGCAATGGACGACCTCTTTGTCATCTCGGCTACACCTTCGGCCTACATCACTTCACTCAACGCCGCGGTGATTAACACGGGAACTTTGGCTGCCGACCGGATTGGTGCAGGCACATTAAACTGCACGAACCTATATGTCTCCAACATCAACGGCCACGCCGGTCCATTTAACCTCACCGGGGGCATTCCAGGTTCAACCATTACCAGTCAGAGCATTACCAATACACAGATCGCCAACGCAACCATCACCAGCGCTCAGATCGCGAATGCAACGATCACCAACGCACAGATCGCTAACGCGACCATCACCAGTGCTCAGATCGCCAACGCAGCAATCACCTCGGCCAACATCGCGAGCCTTAACGCGTCAGTCATCAACAGCGGAACTCTCACTGTAGGCGGGAATGTTTCTGCCAATGCGCCTGGATATATCCTAGCGTTGGACATCAGCAATAATCCGGTTGCCTGGATGGGAGTGTACGGTGGTTACTCAGGTTTGTGGGCTCAGAACGCCTATATAGGAGGAGCCAGTGCTGCGGTTGCCCCTATTGTAGGTTCCGCGGCAGGCGTGCATATTACAGGGGCAAGCATAGTCAACACCAGCTCGGATTCACACGGTACCTATACGGTGAATATTGATTCTGTTAATGGGATCAAACTAACCAACACTTCAGACGGCTCCTACAACCAGCAACAAAGCTGGGGTATGATGGGTTACACAATACATGGTCCTTCTGATCAGTATTCGCCGGCCTTTACTCCTTGCAACTATCTCTTAAGTGGAGCCACTCTGCAGCTACAAGTTTCTGATGCTTCTGCGGTTGCATCATTATCTATCTACCAAACTCAAGTTGCACGACATCCTGTGGAGTCACGCGGAACGTTATCACTAAGTTCCTCTACAACTGGTAATACCCTGCTTTTGAACCCAGATTGGATTGCGGTCAATGGGTCCAATGCGTTCACCGGGTCATTCTTGGACCAGGGCGGAACATCACACAGTGTAGTAAACGGTTTGATTATGAATTGACCTAGAACAGCCGAAAGGAAATCTCATCATGAACAACAACGAGAAGATCAACGAACCTACGGATCTACGATATGAATTGACGGAGGAACAGAACCAGGTCTATGCCGTCATGACCAACAAGGTCGTCAAGGCCAATTCCGAGATGGAACTGGCCCAGCGCGTATTTCTGATGCAGAAACAGGCGTTCGATAGCATCAATGAGGATTGCAACCTGTTCCTCAGCTATGTGATCCAAAGTCAGAAACTGCCCAAAGCAGATGGCGGTTACTCGCCGCAACAGTTTGCGCCCGGCCGGTTTGCGTTAACCGGCAAAGCAATTGTGGCCGCTCCCGCAGTTCCGCCGTCGGCTGACGATACTAACAAAGAATAGATGCTGCCGCTTGGCACAACCCGCTCGATCGACTTCCGCCTGGCGGATGCCAGCGAGAATCCCGTTACCGGCCGTACGTTGGTACCGTGGAGCACCACGCCGCCGGCCAACGTGGTGATGATCCAGGCGTTTCTGCGCAACAACCAGGCCTGTACCGACACCCTTTCCCTACAAGATTACGGCAACGGGCTGTATACCGTTTCCTATCTGCCGACCGCCGCCGGCCACGATCTGCTGGTGCTTTACGACCAGGCTCTGGATATACGGGTCATGGACAGTGAAGACATCATGCCGACCGACTTTGCCATCGGCGGCGGTACTGCAGGCATCCTACTCAACCAGGATTACGGCGGCACAGATGCACTGCGGGCCACCGGGCTGAGCGATGATCCGACGACTTATCAATTGCTGGTGTTCCTGGCCTCCGACTGGCTGGGCAACCGGCGGGACAATGCCAATGCGGTAGGAATTACCGGCCTCGATAGCAACGGGCGCTGGCTCAGCGGCATCTTCGTGGGCGCCGGCGTTTATATCATCGTCGTGCGCAAGCCGACGCAGACATACGTGATCGCTTACAGCTTGAGCGTGGAGTAAATCGATGCAGAACACTGTGGTCCATATCACATTGCCTAAGGGACTGGCCTTAACCAACGGAGCTACCCTGGCGGACGATACCGACTTCATGGTCCTGGGAACCGTGAGCCCATGGTATTCCTCAGTGGACCAGGTCCGCCTCGAGGGCGGCATCTATCTCACCAAGATCAGCGATTTGACCATTGCCTGCCAGATTTGGCAAGCGTCCCTGGATATCGATGTGATGTCGGCGGTGCCTCCGCCGGCGCCCGTCGACGGAACTTCGACTTCCGACTACGGTTACCGGATCTACAACAATTACACGCATGCGCGCAACCAGTGGGTATCGCAACGCTCCGCGCTGGACATCATCACCAAGGCGTTCGACATTTCCGGGGTGCGAGGTTCGAAGACTCTGGGCAACTTCTCGGTAATGCGTATGGCGTTCGGCCGCGACGAAGGTCTGCCACGCGTCATGAGCGAAATGAAGGAAGAGATCAATAAGTGGCGCATCGTGCTGCAATCCGGGGGCACGGTAGCCTACGGCGGACATGCCCGGCCCGCCATGGCGTCCAAGAGCTACTTCGACCGCGCGGACCAGATCCCCGGGCGGCTGTGGATGACTACCGGTATGGGGGCAGCACATAAGACTCCGGCAGGCCTCGGCTCCGCCGGCAAACCGGTGAAGTTCGGGTCTCCCACTTTCATTGATTTCCGGGTGGGACGCCAGTTCGGCAATTACATCAACCTATTCCCGACCGTAATCTGGTCTTAACTTATGAACTTCTACCCAGAACCTCAAACCTTCGATTTGCGAGATGAGTTTCACGATTCTCTATTTGGAACTCTAATCGAGCCGGGCATCGGGCAGGCCGTGCTGCTGCGCCGGTTGCGGGATCAGGTGTGCGTCTGCTGGGACGGCATTACCGGGTCGGCCGATGCCGCCTGCCGGTACTGTGGCGGGGAGGGTTATTTGTGGGAGGAAGATCTCAAGATCTGCTACATGGCGCGCAACTTCGGAGGCGTGCAGAATCCCTCTAACGTCATCTCCAATCAACAGAATACGGCGAAATGGGGGATCAGCGACGAGAACCGCGCCATTGCCTATTTCGAGTACTCTGTCTTTCCCAACTACGAACGTTATCTCATTCCACAGCATCCGTCTTACGACAAGCTCTACGAGTTGAAGGTGGACGATAACGGAAACCTGGTACAGCCTTGGGTGCGTACGGCGAAGTGGAGTATGAAGTCGGTCACCCCACACCGCGGCGACCGGGGCGCGATCGCCATGTTTGAGTGCGGCCTGGAGAAAGTCACCCTGTAGCGGAAAGCCTTCCTATACTAGCAAAGGGTGTGACAGGTGAAATATTGATTGGGGGTACGGCTGCTTTTGCGGTGCCGCCCAAGATGTCCAGTCGAGCGCCCCTGGACCACTTATCACTGTATCAGGCATTTGTCGACTGTTTCAGCCTGGCAGCCCAGACCTTGGAGTGGCCTTCCCAGAACCAGCCCAAGTTGGTGGAGGAGTATCCGGCGCAGCGCGAGGGTGAGTTTGACACGAGTTTCGACATTATCCTGATGAGCCTGGCGGGCAGCCATGTATCGTCCACCAGCAACAGACGAGACCAGCGGCCCAAGGGAATTGAGGAAGTTTCCCGCATCCCCTACCCGGGGTTAACGGGATACCTGCAGGTGCGCAGCAAGTGGGAGGAGGACGTTCAGGTACGTTTCGACGTGCTGTCCAAGTCCAACCGCAAAGCCAATGAGTTGGCTATGTGGTGGCATCGCACCCTGGTGGTGTACGCGCAAAGCCTGAAGTTCTTTATGGCGCGCGGCGTGAACGATTTCCGGTTCGCTGAACGGCTGGCGGACCAGACAACAAAGGAATATGGCCAGACATTGTACTGCAGGCCGCTGCTTTATACGTTGCGGCTGGAACTGGACATCCTGACCAAGTGCAAGACCTTGGACCAGATTAATATGCGTCTGGGATCCTCCAAGATTGAAATCGACGGTTAGAAGCCGCACTCGAATGGGAGATCGGTGGAAATGAGTTACAACTACCTACCTGGAATGCAGGTTATCACCAACGACGGCGGCTTGTACAAGAGAACAAACCCCGTTACAAAGAGTGTTCTGGTGTTCGGTACTTCCGGCCAGGGCATCGCCGACCAGGCTTATCAGGTTCTCGACCAGAACCAGGCAGCCTTGGAATACGGATTTGCCGGCACTTTGATCCGAGGCATGTCGGAGTCTGCGGCCGGCGGCAGCGACAATCTGTACCTGTACCGTATCGGTACCGCGCCCGCCGTTCTTAAAGGTGTCGGAACCTCCACGGCCACAACCGCCAATCTGGGCCTGTCCCTGTCCTTCGGCGACCGGGACGTGGACACCGCTACCAAGTACACCATGTATTATGCGGCCGGCATCCTCTATGTGTGGAACAACGGCCAGTTGGTGTATGCCAATGACACCGGCGTGCAGGTAGTCGATACCGGCGACGTCACGGTGACCATGTTGGACGTCACCATGCCTACCGGCGGCGCCGCCATCGGTACGGCTAAGACTTTGGCCGGTTCAGTGGCCATCGGTCAGGCGCCTACGGCGGCTGTAACGGATACGCATGACACGGCTCCCGTCTACACTGACGCCATCACAGGGCTGAACCTGACTACCCGTCAGTTGTATATCGCCCTCGAGAAAGCCATGGACATCATGGCTGGCTTCGTGGTGCAACAGGTCTATATTCCCAATACCGTGTTGGACGCGCCGAACGTGGCGTTCTACGTGTCTTCGGATCCTACCACCACGCAGCACAATCCGGCGACCAATCCCAATGCGCTCGACTGGCTCAAGACCACTACCGACGCGGTGGGTAACGAGACCTACCGGTGGGCCAGTGAACTGGTGGATTCCAACGGGCAGATTGTCACTGCGCACACCGCTTGGACTTCCGGCAGCGCCCGCCAGGCGGACGGCTTCTATGAGGTCAACTTCGGCTATCAGCTGGCCCGGTATTGTTCTCAGGCCAGCGAGACGCAGCAAGGTAACGGCGTATGCGTCGGCTTCATCGGCATGAACGGACCGGCCGCGAGTTCCTCTGGTCTGCTGAACTTTTCCACAGTCAACGTGCGCTCCTGGCTGGGCGCCCTGCCGACTTACGATCCTAATAGCGGCACAGTGCTCGCTTCTGGCAAAGGCGTACTGGGCAACCCGTATATGGCAGGCTGCGGTTCGGCGCAATTGAACCTGCTGTGCATCGACAAGGCCACCGGCCGCAGCAAGGGTTTCTTTGAGAATTTGGCTGAAGAGTATGACGGCGGCGCTTCGCTCGATGAGAACCAAATGCCCATCGATATCGGGGCCTACCTGGTGGTTTGCGGAGACTGGGCCAGCTTGACCAATTCTTACGGCTCAGGCTACGTGGGCAACATCGCCGGCCTGGTGTGCGGATTTGTAGCGCAGCTCGATGAGAAGGAAAGCACCACCAACAAGCCGGTGAAGGCGGTAGCTCAGCTGTACCATCCGACTCTGCCGCAACTAGACGCTGCTGCCGAAGTGGGCATCCATCTTCTGCGGTATCGCAGCACCGTGGACCTGCCCCGACTGGATCACGGGCAAACGGCGGCCACTTTGAATTCGGACTTCTGCGAAATCGTGCGGGTGCGGATCAAAGGTAAGGTCATCGTTGAGGTTTTCGACGCTGCAGATCCTTTCATTGGCAGCTCTTCGACCGATGGTATGCAACTGTTGAGTCTCCAAACGGCGCTCAACAGCCGCCTCAGCGTGTTACGCAAAGCGGGTTATATCGGCGCCAACTTCAGCATCTCCATCCAAGCCACGCAGGCACAGATGACTGCTGGACAATGCGACCTGTATCTCACGTATTACAGCCCCGACGAAGTCAAGAAGATTACGGTTCACGTCGGCCTGTCACGGCAGTAAGTACGGTCTTTCCGGTCCGGGTGGAGGCAGCAATCGTGCCCGCCCGGACTGGTCCTGCCTAGCGTAATCTTGGCACAACTTTCATTCGCGAGGCCCTTAGGTCCGTTAAGGAGACTCAAATGTCAACGACTCCAGGTCTAACGGATGCCATCGCGAACAGCACCAACAACACATTTTCCGGCAGCGACATCCGTGCATACATAGGCCCTGTCCCGTTCGGACAGATGCAGGCGATTTCTTATTCCATCAGCCGGGAAAAAGCTCCCGTCTATACCATGGGCAGCCCGGATCCTCGCAGCTTCTCGCGCAACAAGCGCGGTATCGCAGGCTCGCTGGTATGGATCCTGTTTGACCGGCACGCTCTGCTGGCTCTGGCCGCACAGCTTAGCGGTACCTTCCTCGCTAACCGCGATGACGTGAATCCGACATTCCTGTCGCCGATCGCGCCGAGCGGAGGTTATGTTTCGCCGCAGGTGTTCAATACCACGCTGGTGCGCAACGACGGTACTTTGCCGGCCGCAGTAGGCAGCGCCGCCGCCGCGCAACCCCTTCAGGATATGTCCCTGGCCGCTAACTTCAAAGTGGTGTCTGCACCCTGGTATTCGGATCAGATCCTGCCGTTTGATGTCACCATGTCCGGCGTGAATGAGTATGGCGCCGCGATGGGGATGAAGATCTTCGGTGTCGAAATCCTGAATGAAGGCTACGGGGTGTCCGTGGATGACACGGTGAGTGAGATGCAGGCTACCTTCGTGGCCCGTTCCATCGAGCCGTGGCAGGCAGTGGCTACCAACCTGAACAGCTCATCCTGTCTGGTCTAATCCTACCGGCTGGACTGAAAGGCGCGCATGTCCTACACTAATCCGCCGGATCTGTTGACCGGGGGTTTGGGCGCCAGCGGCAATCCGTTAGACCCCGGCGGATCGCTGCCGGCTCCGTCTCAAATCCTCACCAACGGCCTGACGCCTCCATCTCCGACCCTCGAGGTCGGTCCCATGGAGAGCACCGGCCGGGACTTGAGTTCCAGCAGCAGCAGCCAGAGCCAATCTTCCGCACCGGCATCCGCCCCGTATTCCTCCTCTCCCTCGTCCGCCGACGCCGGTGTGCTGGGAGCCGCCCAGGCTCCCGCCTCCGGCACCAAACTCACCGACACCGCCATTGCCCAGATCGAGTCCGGCCAATATGTGTTCAGCGGCGCGGATATGAGGGCGTACCTGGAGCTGCCCGGCAATAAGCTCCGGCAGCTGATCGAACTCACCACCGTTACGGTCTCCGTGCATCGCGAGAAGGCTCCCGTCAGGGCCTGTGGGTATATCGGAGCCAAAGGCTATGCCCGCGGCCGGCGGACGCTGGCCGGCACCATCATTCTCACGCAGTTCCAGGCCGACTTTATGCTGCGCTTTCTGGGGCAGACCAATGATAAGGATGAGAGCAAGGACACCCAGATCCTGAAAGTGGACCAGCTGCCGCCCTTCAATCTTTATCTCTATTTTGGCGACGAGTATGGCTGCCAGAGTTACCGGCACATCCTGGGCGTGGATATCGTCACGGATGGAACGGTGCATAGCGCACAGGATCTCTACAGCGAGCGGACTCTTTCTTATGTGGCCTCCGACTTTACGCCACTGCTCCCCATCAGCGCCGCCAGCACCGCGACGCCGACGGATCAGCGCCTGGCCGGAGCCGAGAAGACTCCCAAAGAAGCGGTGAATTCCACCATCACGTTCATTTGATTCCTAATGCCCAACGCCTCGGTTAATGTCAACGTCATCTCCGCCAGCACAGGTCAACCGGTGCAATCCGCGATCTATGTCAACGGGAGCTACACCTCCAATCTTGGTGCAGCGTCGCTGGCGGTGCAGGTCCCACAAGGGCAGACGACCGAAGTCAAGGCAGTCCCGATTAACAGCGACGGCAGCAAGGATAACTCCCGCGCAGCTACGCGGATACTGTCGGACCAGGATTCTAATGCTACGATCACGGTTCCCGACAGCCTTCCCAGCCCGGCAACCCTGACGCTCGAGGCGCCGGCCAACAGTAGCGGCGTATCCGTTTCCCTGGCCGGGCCTCCGGATTCAAACGGTAATCCTATCTCCCAGCAAGGTACCACGGACGACAACGGGCAGTTGACCTTCGCGAATCTACCGGCGGGAGACTATACCTACTCCGCATCCCATCCTGCTTACCAGGACCTGTCCCAGCAACCGATCTCCCTGGCCGCCGGCCAAACTGCCACCGCGGGCATGCCGATGGTGGCCAAGACCAGCCCGCAGGCGATCGGCGGCAGTTTACCGGTCTCCGATAACGGCGCCAATGCTTCTTCGAACACCGCACTGGCCGGCCTGGCCGACGCGCAGTCGCAGGACGCGGCCTTCGACCAGGTCTATTCGAACACTTCCTGGGACACCTACTTTACCTCCGCCCAGTGCCGGGTCTATATAGGCGACTTGTTCATCGACGAGCTGCAGGCCATCCAGTATTCAGCGCCCAACAACATCATTCCCGTGCATGGATACGCCAGCCGCTTCGCCGACGCCTGGGCCGACGGCAAGAGTTTGATTCAGGGCCAGCTGATTCTTAACTACGTCTCTGAGACGTACATGTACACGGTACTGGCCAACTACCGCAGGTTTCTGGTCTCGCAGTCGGTCCCGAGCGCGGCCGCGGATGCCACCAGTCAGAGTGCCCAGCAGCTCGGCAACGCCTTGAAAGCCCGTAAGTATCTGTTGGCCTCCAGTGAGGATGCCGATACTACCGCCATCGACAGCACCATTCAGACCCTGGTGCAGGACCCGGCCACGGTGCAGCAGCATAAACAGAATCAGCAGGGTCGTGGCCCGGGCTCCATTTATATCAACGCCATCTACCAACCCATCGCTTTTGACATCCGGGTGGAGATCGGGTCAGGGTCTTCGCGCACCTATAGGCAACTAGAAAAGTGCAGGCTGACCGGCAACGACCAGATCATCGACCAGTCCGGCAACGTGATCGCGGACGTCTACAGTTTCCTCGCCCGCCGGCTGCGTTAACGAATAGGAGTAACGCTTATGGATCCTAGAATTGCAGTAGCTTGCGTAGTAGCGGCCCTGTTTCTGACCGGCGTAGGCTATACCGTGGAAGGCGTCAAGCGCGCCGCGCACCACGTCTCCAAAGCCGGCCATGCCGTGGTCCACGTTTTGCACCATCCTAAACCCCGTTCTTGACATCTAACACACTGTTAGTTATACTGAGGAGAGATATGGTATTCCATCTTGGCAAACTACCCAAGAAGCACGATCGGCTGCGGCGCACCCTGTGCCTGGCCAAATATACCCAGCAGTTGGCCCCGCCGCCGGCCGCGGTGGATTATTCCGCCATTTCCGACCTCGGCGTGATGCTGAACGCCACGCTGGGATGTTGTGTGTGCGCCGGTTACGGGCACAGCGTCCAGCAGTGGAACCAACTGGCCGGACATGCTTTCATTCCAAGCGATCCCATGGTGGAGGCCAGCTACGAGGCCATCGGCGGATACAATCCCGCGCAGACGGCGTCCGACGGTTCGAACCCCACCGACCAGGGCTGCAATATGCTGGACGCCTGCAAATACTGGCGCAGCACAGGCATGGGAGGCCACAAGATCGATGCCTTTGTTTCGCTCGGCGAAAGCACTCCTATCAGCCAGCTTCTGCTCAAGCAGTCGATCGCCCTGTTCGGTAATAGCTACCTGGGCTTCAGTATGCCCCAGAGCTGCCAGGAACAGGCCATCTGGGATGTGATTCCGGATCCCGGCGACGGGTCGACCGAACCTGGTTCCTGGGGCGGCCACTGCGTTTTAGCGGTAGCCTACGACGACACGCATCTCACGGTAGTCACCTGGGGCCAGCTGCTGAAGGTCACCTGGGCGTTTGTGGATAAATACCTCGAAGAGGCGTACGGGCTGTACAGCGAAGACTGGATGGTTGCCAGCGGCCTCTCCGTATCAGGATTCGACAAGGATACTTTGTTGGCGGATGTGCAGGCTCTCTGATCGCCGACCGTTACAACGAAACACAAAGGAGTAAGTCATGTCCACTGAAGGTCAAGAACCGTTCGATCCCATGAAAATACTGGCCGATATTCCCAACGCGCCTACCAAAGCGCATATCGACTCCTGGAAGGCACAGGTACCAAACGGCATCATCCGGGTATTCCCCGCCTCGGGAAAACGGGTGTTCTTCTTACGCGGCATCACCGGACTGGAGATGCGCAAGATGCAGGAGAAGATCCTACCCGGCGCCCCTAATCCGGAACAGGAGTTCCAACTGCTGGCGCTCGAGGCCGCCTGTGTGTGGACCAACCTCACCGCGGACCATAAGCTCACCGCGGAGTATCTGCGCACCGCGACCGCCGGCCTGCCTTTCACGCTGTGGGCCATTGTGGAGTCGCTGTCGGACTTCATTCCGCCGCAACAGCTGTATGAGATGACCTTCGATCTGTAAGTTCGCCGCGGCGCATCATGCGTACTCCAGTTCAAGTCGGCACCTGGCCTGTATTGGGTCTGGATGGGAATGGCAAGCCCGTTCCCGGTCCTTCCATGGTCGTGGCCTGGCGCCGGCTGAGCTGGAAAGAGTACGACTACTTCCGCGTCCTGCAGGAAGATCCCAAGATACTCTACGCGGAGGTTTACGAGAAGTGCCTGGTACGGGGACCTTCCTTGGAAAAGGCGCCCGCCGGCATCGTATTCCATATTGGCAAGCAGGAGTTAGAGACTTGCCCTTTCTCAGGCCGGTTTGACAGTATTTCCAAAGAGCTTGAAAAGGCCCGCACGCAGGTTCAGGGAAGCTGGCTGCTGACGGCGCAGGCTCTGATTGCCTGCACGCTGCACTATTCCCTGGACGAAGTAGCCACTTGGCCGGCCGACCTGTTTTTCCAGCGCGTAGCCCTGGCCGAACAATTAGCTGGGAAGCCTCTTGATCCGGCTGACCCCAAGAACCCTCCGCAGGCGCCTAGCCGGCGGAAACGAGGACCTTCGAATCCCGCCACTACTCCCCGGGCTCCCCAGTCTGGGGATAACCAACAATTTACCTTCACACGGTAATAGGAGAAACAACGAATGAAGACATGCAAAGTACTTTTGAGCGGGATGATCGGTCTGTTATTGTTTGTTTGCGCGCTAAGTGCGCAGGTACGCCCGGGAGCTAGTATGCCCTACGGCTTCATCGGCAACTGGGCGCCGCCCGCCAGCTATGGAGTGTTACTCTCGCCGCGCATCACGGTAGTGCAGGCAAATTGGCCGGCCGGCATCCTTACTGGGGTGTCCGCCTATCCGCAGTTTGCGTCCACCGTAGGCCAGCAGATTGGTGCCTCGTTCTTCCCGTGGGGCACATATATGTGTCCGGCCGGACTCACCAGCGGGGCGAACGGATGCGGTTATTTGGGCAATCCGTATGATCCCACAGGTCAAAGCAGTGGCAAGTACGGCAAGCCTGTAATTGTGGCCGCGCAAGTAACAGCCGCGGACAACTGGCAGCAAACGATTTCGAATCCTTTGGTGGCCGTCGCGCCTCCGTCGAATGCCGTACCTTCTACCGCTGCGTTGTTAAGCCAAGCGGTAGCCGCCCTGCAGCAAGCGATTACGCTGCTGAATAAGGTGGCCGCCCAACAGTAGGTCTGTATGAACGGACTACTCCGTTTTCTGTCGAACAACTGGCCAGTGCTGAGTTTGTTTGCGCTGGCCTTTGTAGTTACCCTGCCGAAAGATCCACCTGCCTCGCTGCGACAGACGCCGCGGTGGTTCTACAGCTGGATACGAGAGGGCCTTATGACTTTCGTATCCTTCCGCACTCCGTCCAGTGCGGCGAAAGAAACTTCCCCAAAAGTAACAGGAGAACCTCAAATATGACGCCAGCCCCCAGTTTAGCCGATGCTCTTGCGCAGGTCGAAACCATGCAAGCTGCACTGTCCAACGCAGATGGTGCTTTGGATCAGGCCAACCAGAAACTAGCGGCAGCCCAATCTGCCCAACAAACCGCAGCGTCGGCCGACACGGATGCTATCAATTCCGCCAACAGCGCTATCGACGTGGCCATTGACGTTTTGACTGCCACCAAGCGACCGGTCCCGACGCCCGCTCAGTAACTGAACCCAGGTGCATCAATTCCCCAGTCCCGACAAGATCCATTTCTTCGATGTCGAGACTGGGGGTTTGCCCGAACATCGTGCGTTCAATTTCTCCCTTCCAGAGTTTCAGAAGTGGTCCGCCCTCAAAGGCGACGCGTATTACAAACACCCCTACGCCACCTTCCATGCCAACAGTCCGCTCCTGCAGTTATACGCTACAGGCTTGCCGCACTTTGATCCCGCCAAAGAAGACAGACTCCAGCATTTAACCCAAGGCACCGCTCCACATTCCAGTCTGATCCGCTTGCCGGATAAACCCTGGACTGTTGAGAACGGCGATAAGGTTCCGCTGCTGATCAGCGACTGGGCCCGCGACAACGGCCTGGTGAAGGCTTCGCAAAGCGCCCAGCGCAGCGAAGAGGAAACCCTGCGTCTCTTCTTCGAGGATCTGGAAGCCAAGTTGGCTCTTGGAGAGCCGGTCAACTTAGGTGGCTGGAACGTTGGTTACGATCTAAGTGCGATCGAGCGCGCCACGCGCCGGTACGCTTCGCTAGAACCCTACCAGGGTTGGCTGGGTCGCCAGATCTCCGCCGGCCAGGTCCGTGTGGTAGAGGGTTTTGATGTATTCGGCGACACCATTCTCAAATATGCTGAGCACAACGCCGAGTTCGCCAAAAGCAACTTGCGCATGTTCCCTTCCGGAAAGGTCGCCAGCAATCTGGAAGAGTTGCGTAAGGTCCCAGGATGGAAACTGGGAAACATCATTGATGCAATTGGCGGCTCGGAAGCTTTTCATATCAGTGCGGAAGCTGCCAAGTTCCATGGCGCCTTCTTCGATACTCAGATTACAGCGTCGGCCTACACCCGCTTGTGGGAGGCGCAGGCATCCGTTCGCGAGATTCAGCCTGGTGAGGATTTCGCCGCGGCGTTCCGCCAGGCCTTTACCGAGGCCGGCCTACACCCGGCTTCCGTCTCTTCGGAAGACTGGATGTCGCGCATCTTCCAGCGTTCCGGTTGGCAGCGAGAGTTCCAGCGGGCATCTAAGGAGGGAGCGCGCGATGCCGGCTTAGCTTTTGAAGCGGTCCGGTCTCCCAGTAAGGTTCTGATTGGTGCGGCGGTCTTGGGCGGTATGGCGATCGCCACCAACCTGGCGTTTGGCAAACGCAAGGACCGCCAGACTCAGATCACAGGCCTTGACGACCTGGGTTTGGCTGCTGAACAACGGCATGCGTTGACCCCCTTCGGTTCCGGCTGGCAGGGACTGGACGATCCTTCTCCGGTCAATCTGAGCACCCTGGCAATAGCCGGAGGCACCTACGGTGCCTTCCGCTACTACACCCGCAACTATCCGCGGTCCGCCGTCAAGGTCTTTAGCGCGGCGGAGCGCCGCTTCCCGCGGCAGACTCTGAATTACTTCGGCTTCTCCCAGTTTGCGTCTAGTTTTCTGCCCACAAAACTGGACGTAGAGGCCGCACAGCTAGTCAATAACGGCAGTCTCACCGCATTAGGAGAACACTTCCAGAGACTGCTCGGCGCCGATCTGAATCTCGCGCAATTGGCCACGGAAGGTCTGCATTTCGAACGCACCGGAAAGTCTGCGTACATGCACCTGGCCGGCACTGATCGCAGTGTCCGGTTCCTGGGCTACGATCCGGCGACTCAGAAAAGCGGTAGCCGTTGGGCAGGTGCTTCGGCCCGCTGGAAAGCTCCGATAAACGAACCGGATCGCTATCTTCCCAACGTAGTAGCAGGCGACACCTGGGCAGCCCGTTGGAAGTCTTCCTGGAAACAACACGTCCTCAGCCAGACCCCTATCAATCCCAAGTACGGCGTCGAAGCCGAGGGACTCCGTTTCCAACCCGTCTTTGCGGAACAAGAAGGCCATCTTCTGGCGAACCTGCACCAGAAGGTAGGCATCACGGCGCTCGAACTGGCCGAACAACCGCAGAAGCTGTTTGCGCGCATCGGACTGGGTCTCAAGAATAACTCATGGAATTCCGCCGGAGGTCTGGTAGGGAAGTTGCTGCTCAAGCGCGCCCTACCGATCGCCGCCGGCCTGGGTGCTTTGGATTATGCCGACTACCTGACCGGCCACCGGCTTTCCGCCGGCGTCCTGGGAATCGGACCCAAGGCTAATGTAGCCCGGGCTGAACTCACCGATCGTGTCCCTGGAGCCCGGCGCACAACAGACTGGTATCAGCGTCATATCCCCGGATCCCAGTGGGGTCCGCTGGCACTCCCGCTGACAGGCATGGTCACCGGCGAGCTGGTCGAGATGGGCTACGAGGCCCTGACCGGCATCAAGCTGGCGGGCAAGGCCAGTAAGTTCGGACGAAAAGCCGGCCTGCTGGCCATGCTGCCTTTCATCCCTGGCATGCTGGGCAGCCGCAAGAGCGCGCGGGAGCTGCGCGACATCTACTCAGGCGAGCAACCGGTTCCGGTCCGCAGCGGCAGGTGGTGGTGGCTCAACCAGACTCCCTGGGGAGGCGGCCGCATTACAGGCTATCGGCCGCACTGGTATGCCCGGATGAAGAGTCGCCCGGAGCGCGTGGCACTGTACGGCTCGGAGAAGGAATACTGGAGGCATCATCCTGTCCTGCACCCTCTGAACTGGCTGAAGAACCCTTATCAGCTAGAGGAAGCCACCTATCAAGACCGGCCGTACCCGATTACCTCGCCGGCCTTCTCCAATATTCCGCTCATCGGTCCGGTACTAGCTGCGACTCTGGGGCGCCTGGTCAAACCGCCCAAACGCATGCATGAGTCGGAATGGAACGGGGACGACTACACTCTATTCAGTCCGCGTGTGGAACCCAGAGGGCCCGCCGGCCTTGCGCCCGCACATCCGCGGGAAGAGTTCGGTTTGAGCGATGTGGTCAACCGGCAGACCGAACAAGCTGCTGAGTTCACCGGCCTATCCGGCTTCCTGGCCAAGACCGTCCTCAACAAGGCCCGAAACAACACCGGCTTTGGCCAGACGGTCTACTTCGAAGGCAGTCGGCAGTTGACCAGCTGGTCACGCAAGTACTATGACGAGCAGGTAGGCGCCGGCATGGGCCCGGACGTAGGCCTGGACAGCACTGCAGAATACTCGGAGCCCTTCCGCAGGTTTATCCAACGGGACCTGAAAACCCTGCAGGCAAACGAGATTCGCAACCAGATGCCGCACTGGCTGCCGGGCGACGATTACATGACGGACTTCCGCACCGGGGATCCGTATACGAAGGTGGATAGCGGCGCTTCCCGCCTGCCAGGCCCAGGTTACGAGGCTCTGCATCCGGAACTGAAGGGTGTTCCCTTCGAACAGTATCCGGATCTCGAACGCTACAAGATTCTCTCCGATGTAGCACCCTGGAGCAAGGAGTGGTTCATCTACAACACCAAGTTGAATGCAGCCACCATGCAGGATCCGGAGAGGCGCATCGCCTATGAACAGGTCCGCGACCGCGCCCAGGCAATCAAGGATTCATCCGAAGAGTTCCAGCATCGGCGCTTCTCAGCTCCCGTCGAACGCCTGACAGGGGTGGTCAAGCGCGCCACGCCGGCGGGTATCGAGATGGAGGACGGCCGCCACGTCCAACTAAGCGCCTTGGGCATGCGCATGTCAGACCTCTCTTCCCTGGCCCTTGGCGAGAAGAATAACCTGACCCGGCAGCAGGCGGCCGCGGAAGCCGAGCAGAGACAACAGCGTCTCCTCGAACGACTGTCTGCACTGAATGGACAGAGCATTGAGATGGTGGTTCCTCAAGGCACCGGGGAACACACCCTGCGCAGCCGCGCGGTGGTCCTGGTAGACGGGCATAACCTGAACCGGGAACTGATCAAAGCCGGACTGGCTCGCGAGGATCCCAACCTGGCCGGCGCGGAATATCAGGAGATGAGCGGCCCGCTGGGAAAAACCCTGGGGCGACTGGGAGAGGCGGCCTCTTTTATGGGAGACCAGGCGGCCATCAACCCGATGCGCTGGACCTGGGGTCATGAGCAGAACAAGTTCTGGGGTAGTCGCGAACCCCTTGAAAAGTATACTTACAACGAACTGTACGGCGCCCGCATGCAGCATTGGGAGACGCCTTTGAAGAGTTTCGCCAAGCCCTGGCTGAGGTCCCTGTCGCACAAGTTGACCAATAAGGTCGTGGCTCCCCAGCAAGTGCAGGAACGACGGGACTTTGATATGCTTACCGACGTCCTAGAATACCTGCGCGCCACTACCCGCGGATATACTAACAAGAAGAGCAGGACAGCTATCGGAGCTGATGTACTGGCGGACCCCGCCTATCTCCGATCCACACTTTCCGGGCGGGATAAGTACTACTTTCCAGAGTTCCTGCGGGAGACCCGGGACGAGGAACGCAGTAAGATCCTCGAGGCCGTGCCGGAAGATTTCGCACGCATCCTGCAAGGACAGTGGGTCAAGCAGGATATCGAAGTAGCCCGCGCCGCACATCAGCCGGTGCCTGAGAAAGTGACCGAAGGCGGTCGCCTACTAACCATGGATGATCTGCAGGCCTATCAAAAGGCCGAGAAGAGTCACGAAACCAAGTTGGACTACGGAAACTGGCTGCGTTCGCGCGAAATCGCCGGCTTCTTCTCCCGGAAGAACGTCCGGTTGCCGGAGGATCCGGATTCCCCCGTGTACGCCGAGAACATTGATTACGAGGATGTCAAAGCCAAGATCATTCAGGAAGAAGGCCTAGACTACCACGATTTCAATATCTTCGACGACCGCGCGGCGACACTGTGGCGCAAACCTTACCTGGACGGCGCCGTACGGGAACTGACTGAGGGGAACAACAAATCCGTGGAAGACCTACGCCAGGCTGTGGAGAATATGATGCTGGCCGGCGGATCTAAGGAGTCGGAAGTGCGGATCACGTCCCTCAGTTCCCGCAAGCAGCGCCAGAACCTGAAAATACGAGTGGAAGAACAACCGGATGAAGACATCCTGCGGGATGTGCGTCGGAATCCGGAGGCTTACCTGAATCAGAACTAGTCTTGGAGATTATTCCTATGTATAAGACGTTTCTTTTGATGATCTTCACCACTATTTCGGTCTTTGCCCAGTGCCCGGCAGGCACGGTGAATGTAAAACTGCTGCCAGGCTTCTGGGCTTGCGTGCCTTCCGGATCTGTAGGGTCAAAGTCGACACCTCCTCCAGTAATACCTCCCGCGTCCATGACTTCCGCGGCTGATGCCGCCTACTTGTCCAAAGGCAACAACGCTGTCGTACGAACGGTGCAGTCTAAACTGTCGGATATCTATAATCTTGCGGATTACGGTGGGGTCTGTGACGGAACGACGGACAACACTGCGGCTTTCTCCAATGCGATCGCGGCCGTGGTGGCAACCGGCGGTGGTCAACTGCAGCTTCCGTCCGGAACTTGTATGAGCGGAACGATCAACCTGCCGGAAGGTGTGGCATTTGCAATGGTAGGCCAGGGCGTGGACGCAACGACGATCAAGTTGAAGAACGGCGTGAACGCAGACCTGATTACGCAGGCGGACTTCGGTGCTTTGACAGGGTCGGACACCGCGGTTGGATTATTCCGCGTGAAGTTGTCGGCAATGACGCTGGACGGTAACAAAACACACCAAGCCGGCACGTCCTGGGTACTGCGGACCTACGGGCACGGCAACTATTGGTCGGACCTGGTGATCCAGAACGGATTGACCGGAGGTAGATATAGCGAGTGGGCTTTGGACGCGTCGTTCTCAGCGCCGGCTAACGATCTGGAAGACTCATACACCAACGTGAAGACGATCTTCAATGGAGTCACGCAGGCACTCTCGACCGTAACACTCACGTTTAACGCCACTTATGGGAGTGGTTACACGCACTTCATCACGATCGGTGCGAACACGTACTCATACATTCAGCAATTGAACGACACCTCGGCGACAATCGCCCAGGCGTTATTGAGCTTGATCACTGATCGGAACGCAACGGCTACGGCGAGTGGACAGACTGCGATTGTGCTGACGGCCGCGGCAAACAGTGGCGCAACGGTGAGCGTATCGGCTTCAGACGGTAATGCAGGTGGTAGTCTGATCGAGAGTCAGTCCGGGGACGGGTTTCTGTTTCGCGGACCGCATGACTCGGTGTTTCAGGACTTCATCAGTTACGGCAACACAGGATGGGGCCTGCACAACCAGACCAGCTCGACTTATAACGGCGGAGGTCTGCACTTCTCCCATCTCAATGTTTACATGAATACGCTGGGCGGCGCTTACAACGAAGACGGAATGGTGTGCAATGATTGTGCGCTGACCACGGCGACAGGACTGGGGCACTTGATCGCGCAGTATTCCGGATCTACTACGATCACGGCGGGAACCTGGGCCGGGCCTGTCGGGTTTGAGTGCCGGAACGCGTCGGACAGTTTGCAGGGGATTGTGGTGAACACTACAGTGGATGGAATGTTCCTCAACGGCTGCGAATACTCGCGTATCGACGTGACTACTTTTCAGACCAATAGCCCAATGTTCCGAGTGAAGTCGTCGGCAACTAATAACACCATCATAGTGAACGGAGAGAGCACCGCAAGCACTGTGTTGTTCGATCCGTCAGGGTTAAGTGCCTTTCCCGCTACCAACTGCGTGCAGGTCAACGTCCATGGTCCGGCCGGATCCATGGCGCACAAGTATTATCAGCCCTGCATAGACTCAGCTCTCCAAATCGATAATACTAATCAGTTTGTAGGTGTCAATGTAACTCCCATTTATGCACTGGATGTCCAGCCGCCGCAGCCCTCGAGCATCACGTACGGCTTTTCAACAACCTGCACCGGATGTGCGACCGGTTACACGCACTTCATTACCGTAGGTAGCAGCACTTACACCCATATACAAGCGGGTGGGGACACTTCGGCGGGAATTGCCGCGGCGCTGTGCGCCTCGATCACGACGGCGCCGGACACGAACGCCACCTGCACGGTCAATAACAACTTTGTGATTCTGACGGCGGCGAACAATAATCGCACGTATGTGGCGCTGAATGCATCCGACCAGGATGGGGTGGCAAACCTGTTCGAGAACCTAAGTGGCTATTCAACACCGGTTCGTGTTTCCAACCCGGCCCAGAATGCGGCATTGCTACTGGAACAACAGGGATCCACAAACTATCTGATTTCCGCGCAGGCAAACCTGACTAGTCCGGCACAACTGCAATTGCAAGGTCCATCGAGTTCCGCGTTGCAGACCTTTAACATCCTGGGCAAGAACATTGGGTTCTACAATCAGGATGCCTCTAACGCCTGGTTGTCGGTGATGATCCAGGGTGGTTTGAACCAGGGAACCAACCCGTATTTGACGGTGCAAAGCAAGGCAGGCGCGGTGCAGTTCCAGATTACGTCGACAGGAGCGCTGCTCGCTAACACAAACGTCACCAGCCCCCAGTTCTGTATTCAGTCTAGTTGTATTAGCGCGTGGACCGCCGCGCAGATCACTAATGCCTTGGATTCTACCCAGACTTATGCTAACCCTGCCTGGTTAACAGGTGTGACCTTCGGCGGCACGGTCCTGGGTTCCACCGGCGGCACGATTTATAACAGCGCCGGCACGGGGGATTCCTTACTGGTATTGAGAAGCAGTTCCAGTCAGGCCGCGGACGGAAAGGGAATTCTGCAGATCCAGAATAGCGCGGGAAGTAAGATCGCACAGATCAATTATGACGGAGGGTACTGGGAAGGTGACGGGACTAATTACAAATTCGCTTTCCAGACTTCTACTCTTGGACTGTCGAGCGATGCGGTATTTGCATTCAAGAACGCGAACAATGCCTTTTCCGGAGCCTATGATTTAGGCTTCGTCCGAGGCACCGTAGGTGTGCTCAAGATCACGAACGGATCCAGCGGATACGGGGCGGTCGATGCTTCAGGGTATAGTGCCTCTGGAGTGGCCGGAGTAACGTCCACAACCTGCACGCAGTGGACAAACGGTCTGTGCACTCACAATTAAGGAGTAGTCTTCAATGAAGAACCTAGCCATACTGACCATGATCTTTGCAGGCGTCGCCTCCGCGCAATCTGCAGGCACCGCCTCCACGCAATGTCCTGCAGGCTCCAAACTGGTTGAGGTCCTGCGAGGCAGTTGGCAATGTACACCTCAGGCAAGCAGCGGAAAGAGCGCCAGCGCGCTTCCGGCAGCCCTTCCAACTTCTGTCATATTGGCTTCACGTACCAGCGCCACGGGATATGAACTCGCGGCCTGGGGAGATTCGTTGATTGCGGGCGGAGCTAATCAGACTGGATTGCAAGGACCGCTGGCTACGCTACTGGGCCGGCCCGTCTATAACGGAGGCGTAGGGGGACAGACTTGTGCGCAGATCTCAGCCCGTATGCTGGCGGCAACAGACAAGAAGGGTCGCTTTGTTATTATATGGGCGGGCGTTAATGACTCCGGCAACAATTTCGCCACGGTGCCTGCTTGTATTGCCGGCATGGTTGCTTCCCTGGAGCAGCCTACCCGGTTCCTGGTAATCTCCCTGCTGCCGAACTCCGCCTGGGTCGGTACTTCCGCATTCACAGCCATGCAGGCCACAAATGCGGCTTTGAAGGCAGCCTATCCAAACAACTATTACGACGCGCTCGGGTACTTGCTCACGCAAGGCACCGGGACCGGACAGGACCAAATCGATGCGGCGGGTGGAATGACTCCGACTTCGCTTCGCGCCGATGCCATCCATCCAACTACCGCGACCAATGTTCTATTGGCAAACCAGGTCGCCGCTTGGATTATAGCGCAGGATACACTGCAACTAGGCGCCGTACCGGTGTCCTCGATCAGCGACATCTTTGCCTCTCCGCCGGCACTGGGCGGAAATGTTCCACAGTCCGCCACACATACTCGCATGAACGTACTCTCAGGTGGAACCTGGGACTACGGCACAGACCCCGCTACCGGCGGTACCGGGACCGGAATCGCGATCGGAACCAACATCGTCCCGGCGTATCACACACTCACACTGGCGAGCAATTTGCTGGCTATGGGTGCCGGCGGCTTTACTCCGACAGACCCTATCGATATCCGGTCTTTCGGCGTGATCTCGATCGGTCAATCGAGCGGGTATGCCAACGTACTCAGCGCAGGACCCGGCAACACCATCCTAAAAGGCGCGGCCATCTACTTACAGGCTCCGGCCGGGACCAATATGCTTGGCATCGGAACCGTCCGAGTATGCGTTGGACAGTCCTCGTGCTCAGTATCAGGCACAGGTCAGTTTGCCAACAAGGGAAACACGATTCGCTTTGCTGATGCGGCGCGCACGCCGGCCAGCAGTTCGGAAGCCTGCAATGCCGGCGAAGCATTCTTCGACGCCACATATTTGTACGTGTGCACGGCTACGAACACGATCAAACGCCTGACATTGACTGCTTTCTAAAGTGTAATGAATCCTCTATCTCAAGCCTTTCGAGCACTCGGACCGCGGGCAGCGACTGCGGCGGGTGCTCTAGCTGTGGCAGCTCCCTGGTTCCTCAAGAATGACGACCGGGGCTACCTGCAGACGGCGGCCTTCACCACTCCCCTGATCGCCGCCGGTTTCACGGCTCTTCCCGGGGCCATGTCCGGTGTCTGGAATATGTCTACAGAGATCGGACAACTCTGGAGCAACCGCGCCTTCCTGGGACAGGATTATCCGCAACTTCTGAAGGGCTATCGCCGGCAGGGAACTAGTGTGCGGCGGTCCATGCATAAATATGTGCAGGCTCAGGGACAAGACTGGTACGCATCCATCCGACCTACCCAGGAAGACTGGTCCGGCCAGGCATTCGATCTTCTCGGCAAATACCGCAACCAGGCGAAAGAACTGCGGCAGTCAGTGCACGGCCGCGGCGCCGGCGTCAGCGCGCGGGAGTTTCGGCCGCAGATCGAGCAGGATCTCAAGCATCGCATTCTATTGTCGCGGACTGTAGAAGAGGCCCGCATGGCGGGACTGACTCCGGAGAAGGCCGCGGAAAGAAGCCACCTGTTACAACCCAAACTGCGGTCCTGGGACCAGATTGAGCAAGTAGTCAAGGAGCACAGTGGGAACCAGGACTTCCTGCGGACTTTCGCCCGGCGCGCGCAGCGACTCGACGACTTGAACCTGGGCAAGCGGGTCTCCGGGGCGCAACTGCTAAAAACCAGTACCTACGAACGCCAGAACCTAGGTTTTGCAATCATGCAGGCGCGCCAGGCCGAGAACGGCCATTTGCTGAAACGTCTGCAACTGGCGGAAGAAGCCATTCACAACAAGTGGATCCAGAAGGCGGATGTCATTTATCAGGGCGAACAAGCGATAGGCCTGGAGCTGTTCAACCACCGGGGAAGATCTTTCAATTTGCCTCTGATTGGGAGTCAGGACAAGGTCGTCTCGATGGGGCCGGGGTGGAATCACCGAGGAACGTTTGCGCAGCTGTGGGATGAGAAGGGTATCCGTCTACCCGATATATCCGTGCTTGAAAACCTCAGCGATTGGAAGGACGCCAAACAGGCGGCCGTTTCCAGTTTCCAGTGGGGAGGTATCACCGATCGCACCGATACTGTCGATGCCGCCCTGCACGAGGACTTGAAAGGTAGCGTATCTCCTAAGTGGGCCCTGGCAGAGCGCAGCCTACGCGCCAATCCGGATCCGTTCGGAACGCACGCCGGTGGCAAGCGCTGGAAAGACCTGACAGACGCCGAGAAGCACGCGGCGGAGATGTCCGCCATGGAGAAATACGATCTGACCAAGGTGGGCGGCGAGGGCGGCATCGCTTTCGGCAAGCTTGAGTCCCGCCTGGCGGAAGGCAATTCCATCGGTTTAGTGCCCTCGCCCACTCATCAGGATCCCGGTTACCGGTCATTCTCCAAGGACTTTTATATCGACCCGGAGAGTATCAAAGACCTGGATAAGCCGCACCTCAGCTCGACGTTCTTCAAAGAGCAGCTGGGTGTCGAAGCTGGTGAAATGCCGGAGTTTTCCGCCCGATTCGGCGAGATCACGCCGCAGGTCAAGTCCATGTACGGGGACATTCCGGCGGAGGCCGAGCGTGCGGCGCAGGAGGCCGTCAAAGAAGACCGCAGGTTCCTGTTGCAGGCCAAACGCGCGCATATCGATCACTTGCAAGACCTGGTGGAGAAGGGCAAGGGCGTAATCCGGCATCCCCAGGCGAGCAAAGATGTGATCGGAGATATCCAGCGGGACATCGAGCATTACAATCATCAGATCCGTTCTCTGAAGTCCAAGAAGTTGTCCCAACTGGAGATGCGCCAGCAGTTCGGAGCCACTCGGGAGTACCTGGAGTTCCAGGGTGAACTGCAGAATAAGTTGCGTACAGCATTGGGTCCAGAGTATGAGACTCATCTGACAGGCTCCCTGCTCAAGCACATTCAGCGAGGAGCGGAAGCCACGGAAGCTGAGCGGGTTCTCGCAGGCCAGGTATCCCAACGCGTCCTGCGTGAATTGGTTGCAGATCCGCTGAATATCATTGCCGCCCGCGGTTACCAGACGCTAGGTGAAACGATCTTCAATACCGGCGATCGGCTGAGCGGCGTGAAGGGCATGCTAGACCGTAAGTTGAGTCTGTCAGAACTGTGGCAGGAGAAGGGCGCCGCCTTGCAACAGGGGGATGTCATTGGATTTGATGAGCATGGCAAACCCATCGCGGCGCGTACCGAGAGTGTGGTGCAGGACGTGGTTGGCAACGATGTTATCCTGCGCGAGCGCTTCGGCATTGCAGGCGCTAAGGGTGAAGGTCCTGGGGCTAAGGGTCTGTTCCACTCCGCCATTTATAACAAAGAGGACCTGCTCCCCAGACAGGTCCGGTTGAACAACCTGGTAACCGAGTTAACAGGTGTAGGTGGAGTTATTCCGGAACAGGTAGAAGGCCTGGCACTGGCTGAGTACTCCGCGTTCAAGACCAAGAATCCGATGGCCGATCTGCTCGAAGTCTCCGTGGATATTGCGGAACAACTGGTCAAAGGAAAGCATCTCAAATCCGAACAGTTCCTGCAGGATTTGCAGAACAATCACTTCATCTATCGTAACGGCCGGTACGAGGAACAGTTTGCGGACGTATACCAGATGAGCCGGCAGGATGCGGCACAGCGTTATTACGACCTGAGCAAGAAGGCGGAACATTATCTTGACGACGTGGGCAATGAGTCCGGTCACTTCGTGCTGGACGCCTTCCAACGCACCACGGCTGCACAGCAACGGGCCGGACGCCAGACCGATTCACTTTCTCAATGGGTCTTTAAGAACTACCGGCAAGGCGCGGTTCGACTGTGGGATCACACCCGCTTGAACCGCCCGGCACAAACCGGAGTCACCTATGACATGCTCTACGAAATGCAGCGCGCCGGGCATACCGAGGGAATGCGTGACATCTTCGAGAACATCAGGTATCCGCAGGGCGATCCGGCTATGGCGCGCGAAGTCCAGAATTATCTGGCCGCCGGCGACTATGTGAACAAGCCCATAGGCGCAGCCTTGCAGCTCGATGAGATCGAGAATCTGGACTACCGCCTGTCGACGATAGAATCCCGCATGGGCAAAAGCGTCTTCAACCCGGAGTTTGCGCCCAATAACCTGTCGATAGACCTGGGTGGCGTGCTGAAGGAAGTCAAACTGGGCGGCGAATCCGTCAATCTTCGTTACCTGCCGAAACTGGGGATGGACGCCTACAAAGGCGGCGCCAACGCTTATGGTTCCGGAGAGTGGGCGGCCAGTGAGCTCGAGCACGGTATGCATGACGCTTTGTCGGCTGCCGCCGGCATCGACTGGGCCAATCCGGAATCGCATCAGATGAACAACCTGCGCACTAAAGTCTCCGAATACATGGAGAAGCTTTCTACTGAGTTAGGAGGAAAGGACGGTGTGCTGCGCGCGGATATGACGCATCGCGCTGGAATCTACGGCGTAGCGGCGGAGCGTTCCAGCAGCGTAGGGGGCACGGCGCCATTCGAGATGAGCATTCCGAAGAGTATGGCCGAGGGCATCGAAGACCAGGCCCTGCGCACGGACGTTCTGAGCGGTAACGGGTACGCGGCTCTATTCCGCGATCCCAACTCCGCGGCTATGTATATGCGCGTGCGGGTAGATCCCACGGCCCATCTTGATCCGAACGAGTTCGGCATTCACTCCAGGGTGCGATCCGCCTTCCAGATGGACCATGACAAGGATTGGATGAAAGCACTGTTTGTAACCAAGCAGGGCGCCCTTGAAGAAGCCCGGAAGGCAATTACAGATCAAGCCAGTCCTCAGTGGCAGAACCTGTTGGCCGCTGAGATGTTTCAAGGTACCGAGAATCCGCAGAATATCACCGGCCGGGCCTTTGCCGCCGAGGCGGAAGAGAAGGGTTGGAGCGGAGCCGGCAACTATCTGGACAACCTGCGCAAGGGATTATCGGATAGTGTGGAGGCCTCCAGGGCCCAGAGTTTCCGGGCGCGCTTATTCCACGGGTACACCGGTCATTTCTCGAACATGACGACCCGGCTGCAACTGATGTTGGCGAACAGCCCGGACTTGCTACCCGGGGACCGGGATTATTCAGCCTTCTCTTCCCTGTTATTCGATGTCAGGCAAACAGCTATTTCCGCTGGCAAGGGGAAGATGGGTGTGGGCGCGGAGCCTCTCGCAGTGCTGGCGAATCTGAATAAGTCGATCAATCAGGGCGAGGCAGGGTTGGATCTGTTTCAGCAGTCCATGAGTATGGTTGCTCGCGGCACGGGATTCACCGGTATCTACGACCAGGCCGCCGCGGATGTTACAGGTGTGGGTCTGGAAGAGGCCCGCAACATTCTGGGAAACGAGAGTTTGCAGTTTGGGGATGAGGCCAATAACCTACTGCTATGGACCAAGGGCGGGCACGGCCGGGAAAGCATGCGGAAGCTGCTGGCGAGTCCCAATAACCTGAAGGCCAAACGCCTGACATCGTACCTGACCAGGGGTGAAATCAGCGTAGATGATGCGCTGGAGATGTCCCAGATACGGGACATGTCCCCGGAGATGATTGGCGGCATTCTGAAACAGCGTTCCTCTTCCGGAGTCCTGCATAGCATGGCGGAATCCGTTGCCGGAGAATCGGGCGGCCGGATGTCCGATCGGGTCTCCCGCACGCTGGGCATGCTCAATGAAGGTGCCCGGGAAGGCTGGTCTTCCGCAGGCAAGACTCTGAAGCCGGCGGGCAAAGTGTTGGCCGCTGGGTTGGGATTAGCGGCGATCGCAGGCGTCATGACCGCGACCGCATCCAGCAACAAATACCGGCCGGAAGAAGAAATAGGAGTGAACGACCAGATCCCCGGTGAGCCGGTTGCAGGATCTCGGGCGAGTGTCAATCCGAAACGCACGGAACAACCTGCGCGACCCTCCCCGCGGACCATCGTGGCGGCCAATATGCGGCATGCGGTTGACCTTGAGATCCGTGCGAAGACTCCGGACCACGCCTCCTCCGTGGAAATGGCCAAGAATATCCAGCGGTTTACCGATACCGGCGGCGTTTCGAATGTGACCGTACAGCACTCCGGCGGCTGGCAGAAGAGCGCCAGCAAGTTACGCATGCAGGAACGGATTCGGGAAGAGTTAGATAAGCACCAAAGTTAGTGAGTTCACCATTATGAGCCTTTTACTGAGTGACACGCCCGGAGAAAACGACGGCGGCTATTTCCGCATTGGCGATGTGATCTTAAGGATTCCACCGGAGTCCATATCCACCAACAAGGTCACGGATAACGAAGAGGTGTCTACCTTACGTGCCAAGTACCCCATGTACGTCAAAGATGGTCATTCGCGCTGGGATGTGACTGTGACCTGGAAGGCTTTGGTCACTAACGACGGAGGCACTCCGGATTACACTCAGTGGGTTTCGCTGCAGCGGATTCTGGCCATGTTCAAAGCCGCACCGTTTGTGCAGGTGGAGAGCGGGCACCTTCGGCAACTGGTGATGGCGGATCCTGAATTAGACCGGGCCGACCGGACTGCCCGCATGGCTTTCGCGTTGCGCCAGCTTCGAGTGGACACTCTCCCTGATATTCCACAGGGTCTACAGTGCACCCTGACTATGAGCTGGTTCAATTACCTGCCCTATTCGACGGATTTCGGATATTTAGACCCCAATGGCCAGCCGGAAGACGCCACCCAATACACCCAGTTCACCGACTATATCGATACCTGGTTGAGCGAGAACCTGCAGGGGCCTCCGGATCCATTTGACGGCCGGCCGGATCTCTCGAAGAAGTTCGGCTATCCGGACCTATCATTGTGGAACCAGCAAACCCCCGGTACAGTAAAGTTGCATTGGCGCCAGTATTGTGTGGTTCCTATCGACGACCAGACCGCACCATCAGCTTCAGCTCCAGCGGCGCCTTCTCAGCCAACCGGTATTCCCAGCTCCAAACTGTCTTCCGGACCTGCTGATATTCGTGCGAAGATCACCCAGGCGGCACAAGCCCAGGGAGTGGATCCGGCGTTGGCCCTCGCTGTTGCCTACCACGAGAGCCGCTTCAATCCCACCGCCAAGAATCCGAACAGCAGCGCTTATGGGGTATTTCAAATCATTCCCCGCTGGCATCCGGAGATCAATCAGTATCCCAACAAAGGCGTGCAGGACGTCGACTCCAACATTCAGGTGGGAGTTGGGTATTTGAAACAGTGCCTCAACCACTACAACGGAAACCAGAAAGAAGCCTTGTGGGCCTACAACCAGGGAGAGGGCGCTGTAGATAACTTCCTGCGCGGTAAGACCTCCGCTTTACCCAATGGGACCGTTCAGTATGCGGACGCCGTCCTGCAGATGGCCTACCAGGGAACTCCCCAAGTAAAGAGCACGCCGGTGGCGGATGCATCGCCGCTGAAGTCTGCGGCACCTGTACAGGCGGCCGCGCCCAGCACGGATACTTGGCCGGAGCCGGTAGAAACCAAGGTTAACAACCTGATTGCTAAGGGCTGGTGGGCAGATCACAACACGGAGCGGGCCGTATTCCTGTACAAACCGCATCAGATCGAGTTTCAGGATGAGGAACACGGCGGCGGTCCCAACCTGGATTGCTGTTACCCGGTACAGATATCCGTGGTATTCGTCAACAAGATTGCCGTGCAGCCGCTGCGCGGTTATCAGTATCCGGTGATGCAACACCTGGGCCCGGCCGGGACTATGATTTCGGTAGGATTTCTCTCCAACGCCCTGCCGGCGGGCGATTCCGAACCGGTACACTCCGGGCCGGCTAAGATGGCAGGCATGTGCTCTGCACTCGAAGATCAGTTCCATAGGCTGCAGGGGGAGTGGCGCTCGATTTATGCTATCCACCGCATGCAGGCTGTGATCGTCGAGAACCAGGTTCTGAACGCGCTGGGTATCTACGGCACCCTGGTCAACAACTTCAATAGTGAGACGCTGCCAGAGTCGGCTTCCCTGGCGCAGGCGGCCCTGAGCCTGGTGCAGTACGAGAATGTATTCGAGGAGATCGGATCTTATAGGGTCAACGGGCTAACAGGGGCCAGTGCAGCCGTGTTGAACCAGATCATGACCGACGGCACCTTGGCCACGGCCAGCAAGGGTCCCGGGGGCGATGCTTATAAACCGCTGACGCAGTATCAGTCCGATAAGCAATCGCAAAATCCCGCGCCGGTGATGCAGATGATGCAGGACAGCCGCTATCAGACACCGGTAGTTCCCATGCCGGTAAAGCTGACTGCCGATCAGCAGCAGACGCTGGTTCAGGCCATTGCTTCGAACAAAACTCAGGCGTCCGCGAGCACCGCGGCAGACTCCACCCTGGTTGCCCAGAACATGGCAGGCGTGCCTACTTTCAACGCTTCAGGCACCAGTCTGACAGGCGGAGGGATTACGCAGGTGGATCCGGAGCTGGCCTCCCGCATTCAGTCCGGGTCTTTCTCATATAACGATTACTTCCAGTTTGTCCATTCGCCGGGGCTCTCCGGCAATGCGTCGATCCAGTCCCTCAATCAGAGCGTCAATCAGGTCATTGCCAACCAGGTGCCCGCCGACCAGGCGCCCATGACCAAGCTATACCAGTCGGTATTCGACTATCAGAGTAAGTACAACGCTGCCTTTGTGGCGGCCGTAGGTCAGATGCAGTTCGATCCAACAACTGCCAGTAAATTCACCAACGCGGTAAATCCCAACGGACCCGGAAGTGACGATGCGAATAAGAACCACGGATCCTACCGGGACCTGGGGCTGAAGACCCTGTCGCTGGGGAACGGACTGGACTTCAATCCAGGATACTATTTCACCAATAACGAGAAGAAGCAACGTCAGGCCTTGCGCGATCAGTTGACATACGCCGTGTCGGCTTCCAATGCTGCGCTGAGTTATTTCAACAAGGCGACCTCCAATGCCTCCTCGGCGCCGGCTGACAATTCGATACAAAACAGCGATTCGCAGAATCCCGCCGCGATGAACGTCAATACGGAGATGATTCTGGAGCGCACGGTGACCCCTTTCAAGTCCATGAAGCGGGCCTTTCCGACCTTCAAGCTGTTTCTGGTGGAAGAAGACAACACCGGACCTTTCTTCATGTTCGACAACTTCTACTGCTACTCCTCAGTGCTGAACATGGAAATCATCCGTTACCAGGACAAGCCGGATATGGCCGTGATTCAACTGACCAACCTGGCGAATCTACTATCGCACAAAGTGTTCGATTCGAGTGCGTCCGGCAAGCAGGAATACAATTTGTCTAATCTGCAGGATGTACCTGGAAGCAGTGTAGGAGGGCCGGTAACCGGAGGCATGGGCGGCGCGGTGCAGGCGCGTAAGACGCCCGCCGGAGTGGTGCTTGAACAGGAAAAGATCCTGAATCTGTCCAAAGGCTATAATGCACAGGTGAAGGACGTCCCGCTGCAGTACTACCCCCTGCAGACTGGGGCCAAGATCCAGATCCGCATGGGTTACACCAACAACCCGGATTTGCTCTATCCAGTATTCACTGGAAAAGTAACTCAGATCGAAGGCGAAGACATCCTGACCATCACCGCCCAGAGCTTCATGCTGGAGTTGATGGATAAGGATCACAATGAGCTGCGCAGCGACGGGTACTTTAATCTGAGCACGGTTTCCGAGACCATCCGCAACTGGGGCGTGCCTACGAAAGGGGCGGCCTACGGGGGTTGGACTTTCCTGCGGGATTCCGGAACTGCAGGGTGTGTCATGTCAGACGTGCTGAAGTGCAGCGGAGCCCGGCACTTTGGACACTGGCAGGTAAACCCGGTGCAGAAGAATACGCCGTTCATGCGCGGTTTCGGCTGGATTGAGTTGACGGCCGCGGCCGCCGGCGCCCTGGGCGCTTCCAAGATCCAGTCCGTAACGCAAGCCTTGCAGGACCGGAGAGATGAGAATATCCTCATTAACCAGCTGATCAGTACGGACGGCACCGTAGCCCAGCAGCGCATCAAGCGCGCCGATCAGTTTGAGAAGCCGGCGGAGATCTTCGCCTCGGTCTATGGGATTCCAGACGATCCTGAGATCACTCCCTGGACGATCCTGAGAGACATTTCCCGCCGATACCCGGAGTATCGTCTGCTGGAGCGGCCCTACGGGTTCCCCTACGGTTGCGACGGAACCCTGGTCTTTGCGCATCCGAACGACCTGTATATCACGCGTCCCAAGATGGCCAACAGCGCTGAAGCTACGGCCATGAACATCACCAATAACGGCAAGTTTGAAGATTGGTTCACACCCGTGCAGCGCGCCAAGATAGTAGCCCTGCCCGGCATGAGCGACCTGGCCGCCGATGCCGCCCGTTATATTCTGATGAATGTCACCAACCCGTCCGGCAGTAAAGCCCCGGCCACGTCCAACCGGTATACGTCGGCGGAGCGTCTCGGGGAACAGACTGCCAGTTGGATCGATCAGGGAGGGTTGACCACTTTCAATGCTATTTTGAACGGATATGCCGACTATGCCGCACAGAAGACGGCATTGTCTAAAGTGGTCCAGATCTTCGAGTTCGGCCTCGGCGACCTGCAGGGGCATGCTAATGACCTGCGCATGACGGTGAGAGCCATTCAGAACGACGCGATCAGCCACATCAACCTGCCGGCGGATCGGCAGAACAGCACAGCCTCGGACCCGTCTTCGCCCGCCTACCTGCAACCTGTGCGCAAATGGCACGTGATCAGCACCGACAATATCATCCACAACGGCATCACCATCAACGAGCAGATCTTCAACGCGGTGCGCATCAACAAGGACATTATCAAGGCCAATATTAACATTCCGGACTACTACACCCGGGTGCTCGACTGCAATAAGCTGATCATCGAGCCGGACCGTAACCTGGGGGTTGCGGGAGGTCCCGGAACGCTCGAACGGGCCTACGCTCAGAGTTTCCTGCGCGAAGAGGTCGGTAAGATGTACCGGGGAGAGCTGGTAATCACCGGCGTGCCGGAAATGGATCCGGGCGACGGGATTATGCTGTTGGATTCCACCACAGGTACCGCGGGCCCACTTGAGATCGAAAGCGTGATCCATTCCTTCGATCAAGAAATGGGGTATATCACGGTGGTCCGGCCGCGGGCCATGGTGGTGACTAATGAAGCCACCACGCTTGGCATTATTGCGGCCTTCAACAATCTGAACTTGTTTCAAGAGCTGGGCGCATTGGGACGGGACCTCTCTTCAACACCTCAGGCTGCTGCAGCCACTGCGGTAGGCGCCACAGCCGCTGTAACCACAGCTGGTCTGGCGGTCTCCACAGCTGTGGCTGCGGGTGTATCGTTGACCGGCGTGGGATTGGCGGTGGTGGTCGGCATGTTGTTGACCTACGTCGTGTTGGCCGACATGAAGCAGGAATCTCTGCCGCTCATCGTGGCGCCGCTAAACCGTTATGGACGTCCCTGGGTGGGAGGCCTGAATGGATGGGCTCTCACGGATCTGCACACCTACGTGGAGAAGCGTTTCCAACAGTTCTGGAACTTCGAGATCGCGCCCACTTTGCAGGGATTCAAGAACCTCAAAGGCATCGTCGACAGCTACACCTAGTAGCTATACTAGCAATGGGTGAGTGCCCAAGCCGGAGCTTTCCACATTCAAGGCTGTAATCTCACCCTGTTCGACGTGTACGAACTATAATACCGACGCCTCTACGGGTCTGCCGCTGTGTCCTCGGAGATTCTGGCTCGAGCAGAAGAAGGCCGCCGACGCTGGCGGGAACTGCGCGACGCCTCCAGACTACCTGCTGGAGTCCGGGACGGAGCAACAGGACCAATATTCCAACCCGGTTTATTCCCAGAACACCAGCAGTGTGATTGTCTGGGTGGCGGCCCTGTTTGAGAACTTGCAGACCCTGCAGTCCGATGGCAGCCCTCTGACTGGCAGCATTCTGGATCCCGGGTTCGACACCAAATATATCCGCTGCCGGGACCTTCCGGTGCATCCGGACGAGAGCTGGGCAGGCATGATCCACCGCGGGACTTGGAAGGAAATGGACCAGTTGATCGTGCATCCCATGTCTACCGAGAACCAGCAACAGAGCGGTGTTTTGAACGACAGCCCCTCCGACCTGCAGTTTGGCGGCGTGGCGCGTAAGACGAACTTTGCCTTTAACTTCAATCTGGTGTCGCCCACCAGCGACAGGATTTGCTCCGGAACCTAAAGCCATGCTGGTACCCCGCAATAGTAATGTGGATCTCATTACACCCGCCAACACGCCGCGCCTTTTGCACGCTGGCGAGGAGTGGTTGGGCTCAGACTACCCGCATGTACTCGTCCAGGACAGTTCGCTGCGGTTGATGGGCAGCCTGACCAAAGGCGTTTCGATAGACCCGGACTTTGGAGTCACACTACAAGGCCCTGTCAGCATTCCGGAGTCGCCGGATCACATCCAGATCTCGACTTACTGGGCCATGAACCCCATGTTGCTAGCCTCCATCGGATCGAGCGCCTGTATGCCCATACCTCCGCTGGTACCCAATACCCCGGCCGTCTTGGACGGCAGCTCGGATATGGGAGGGTTGTTTTGAGCACTTGCACCAACTCGTGCAAACTGCGTGAAGCCCAGCAACAGAAGGACAGTGCGTGTCCTTGCAGGACCTGCCCTTACTTGTTGGAGATGCTTTCCCGCTTGGATCTATATGCGGCCGCGAATGTGGTCCGTGAGGCTGTCAAGCATAGCAACGATTGAGGAGAAGATGATGCGTTTTCTATTAGTTGGAATCGTAGGTCTGCTGTTCGCTTTTAGCGTAATGGCGGCGCCGGCGCAGCCTCCGGCTGTAGTGGCTGTGTACGGTTATGATGCCAGCAACAATCTGCTCTACATCTGCCAGGCGTCGCAGCTAGGCACACCTGCGCTCACTTGGGCCATAGGCGGTCAGTTGAGCAGCCTGGCAGTTACTGCCAACGTGGCTACCGCCACTTTCTCTTCGGCGCCCGGCTTATACCCTGGAGCTTTGTTGAACGTGGTGGGAGCCGGATCTCTGAACGGCTATTATCCCGTTAGTACCGTCAGTGGAAGCACGGTCACCTTTTCCACTCCAGCTGTGACATCTGGGACATACTCTTACGCCGGAGTGCAGATTGTCAGTTCCGCACCCCTGCTTACGGCACCCGTCTGGAGTATCCAGAAGTTCACGTGGTCTGCCACCGGACTACTGCAGACCAGTTATTGGGTGACGCTTCCTTTAAGCGATGGCATTTATGCCACCCAGCCCTGTACCAACGCGCTGTTGTATTGAGAGGTGGCTATGCGAACAGTTCTTATCTTTCTAGCGGTATGTGGTGCAGCATTTGCGCAGTGCGGTCCGAACGGCAAAGCAATCCCTAATCCGTTCGGCTCTACGCCGGCTCTCATCTGCACCGGTGTCAGTTCCACCGCGGGGAGCGGCAGTCCATTCGTCATGGGGACGGTCTACTCCGGAGCTGCTACTTTCGGCGCTTCCATTCCGGACGGTGTTTGTTCCACCACGTCCTATACGGCATCCGGCCTGGTGGCTGGCACGACTTTAGTCGGCAACTGGGCCAATGCGCCCGCGGGAACCTTTGGAACGGTGTCCTCATCCACCAACACTGTCAATGTCAACCTGTGCAACTTGTCGGGCGGGAGTCTGACTCCGTCTTTTTCCATGAGCGTGGTGACAGCATCAAGTGCCAGCGGGGTGGTCACTCCTTCGCCCTATACCTCCGTAACAGACGCTTCTCCGGTGTCCTGGAATCTCGGCAGCGCCATCGTGACCAATGCATCGATTACCTTGAGTCACACCACCGGCACGCGCGCCCTCAATCTATCGAACGCGGTAGCAGGAGGCCTGTACACTCTGGTGGTTACAGAGGATGCCACAGGCGGCGCCGCTTTAACCGGAGGCACCGGTTGCACCTGGGTTATTCAAGGTGGCACCGGGAACCACATCTTTCCCCTCACCACCACAGCGTCCGCCAAGAACCTGATCACGGTGAACTTCGACGGCACTAGTTGCTGGACAACGGTAAGGGCCGGCTTCACCGGAATGTAAAGGCTGAGAGAATGCTAGAAGACTTCGGTTGGACCTCACGCGGCGGTTTGATGCTGGACGGCTCAGGCGATATTGCCATGACCGCGGTTGATGGCGCAGATAGTCTGATTTCCATGGTGCGCACCCGGGTCAAGGCGGAATTACGCGCCTGGAAGCTGTATACCATCGGAGCCGATCTGCAGAACCGGGTGGGTGATCTGATGGGACCGGAACTGGAGATTGCCATCCAGCGCCAGGTAACGCGCGCTCTCACCGCGGATAATCTATTGCCTGCCGGCTCATTCCAGGTACAGACCCTACCGGACCTCAACCGGATGTATGTGCTGGTATATATCGGACAGACTCTGATTACCAGCGTGACTTTGAGTCAGCCGCAAACGTCCCCATCCACAACTTCCATGGCGGTCAACACGCCGATTCCCGGCAGCGCTATTCCAGGCGTCGCCATCCCAGGACTCTCATGAAACGATTCTTCGGTCTTCTTATCCTGTGTGCCGCCGGACTGCATGGACAGCCTAAATATCCAGCCGCTGTGGTTTCCGGCGTGGACTTGCCCACTCTCACCAATAATGTGCAGACCTACCTGACGTCCGCGGCGAGTTCGACGGATACCACACTACAGGTGCTGTCAACCGCTGCGTTTAACCTTCCGGCCGACGGGTCCCTGGTAGTGAACTCGGATAACGAGTTCATTCATGTCTGCAGTAAAACTACGACTACTCTCACAGTATGCATAGGCGGACGCGGTTATGACAACAGTGCCGCTACCGCGCATGTGGCGTACCGCGTGGTGAAGGAAATCATCGTAGCCCGATCCATCAACCAGCTGAATTCTGAGGTGACGTCAATCGAGACTGCCCTGGGGCCGAATCTGTCCAATGTCCAGGGGTTATTTCAGACGTGGCTCGCTTTGAATGGTGGAAGTGGTGGCGGTGCTTTCGTCCAGACCAATTCTGACTGGAACGCATCTACAGGCGTAGCACAGATCCTGAATAAGCCGACCATTCCCTCCAATACCTCGCAGATCACCGAGAGCGGCAACCTGTATTTCACCAATGCCCGCGTCCTGGCGGCCATGTCCGGTCTATATCAATCACCGATCAACGGCGCGCCTGGCACCTGGCCCAGCCTCGCCTCCGTGGCAACATCGGGCAGTTACAATGACCTGGCCAATAAGCCCACGCTGTCCTCGCTCGGGGGTCTCACTAATCCTATGACCACGGCGGGTGATTTCCTGGTTGGAGGGGCCAGCGGCGCTCCACTTCGAGTAGCAGTTCCCGGTAACGGCACCTGGTGCCCGAACTGGTCTTCTGGGACCGTCACCTGGATTACCTGTCCCGGCGCCGGCGGATCCGGAATTACATCCATTTCAATGACGGTTCCTTCCGGGTTCTCCGTAGCCGGCTCACCTCTCACGGCCAACGGCACTCTGGCCATTACCTTGGCCAGCCAGACAGCAAAGTACGTACTGATTGCACCGTCCAGCAATGGAGTACCGACCTGGAGAGCGCTCACAGCCGGGGACATTCCCGCTTTAGCCTATCAGGCAACAATTACAGGAGCACCGGGCACCTGGCCTAGTTTTGCAGCAGTGGCCACGTCAGGAAGCTACACAGACCTGTCGAACAAGCCGACTATTCCAGCTTCCCAGATCAACTCCGATTGGAATGCCAGTTCCGGCCTGGCCCAGATCCTGAACAAACCAACCATTCCCGCGGCACAGGTCAACTCCGACTGGAACGCTGCCTCAGGGCTGGCCCAGATTCTGAATAAGCCGAGCATGTACACGACGATTTATAGCACAGGGTTGTCCATGCCCCAGCGGACGTCCATCAACCTGATCGCGGGTACTAATATGACGGTGGGCTGTGTGGATAACTCCGGAGCCGCCCGTACGGATTGCACGTTCTCTTCAAGTGGAGGGGGCGGCACAGGCGGGTCTTCCGGAACCTATACAGGCACTGTCACCTTCGGAACGATTCCGGATGGTGACTGCGCTATCTCTACCTATTCCGCTGGCGGTATGGCGGCCGGTTCCAGCTTGACTGCGAACTGGGCCAACGCGCCTTCGGGAACGATCGGACAGGCCTGGGGCGATACCAACCTGATCTACGTGGATCTCTGTAACTTCTCCGGGGCGGCCATCACTCCGGCATTCTCCCTGACCGCGTCTGTAGGCGGAGGCTCCGGCAGCGGCGCTGGTATGTCATCCCAACTGGGCGACCTGGCTACCGTCCGTAGTACCGGTTCCGTGTTGACTATAGGCGCCAGCTGCACTTCCAGCGTGCCTTGCAACGTACGCTTCGGAACCACCAGTTATTCGATCACCACACAGGCTACGGTCACTTTGGGCGGCAGCACGTTAGGAACAGTCTTCATCTACCTCACCCCTAGTGGAACGCTTACGGCGGGGAGCTCGGGTCCGAGCCTGACCTGCTCTTCCGGCTGCCTGGTGGCCACTGGGGTTACAGGTTTCCCGACCAGTGCGTTGCCGATTGCCTCCTGGACTACTTCGGCGCCAGGCGTATGGGATACGGCCGGCGGCGCAGACTTCCGGGCCTTCCTGAGCGTTGCCCCCAGTCTGGCGAACAACGCTGGTATTACACTCACCGGCAGCAGTTCCGGTTACACGATTGGCACCGATAATTCGATCGTTCCTTTCAAGTATTCGGGCATCGCCGCACCTGGAACAGTGACCGGCAACTTATCGGGTGACTTTTATAATGACACGGTCAACCACAACCTGTATGTCTGTAATGCAGCATTCGGCACGTCCGCGCCGGCCTGCACTTCCGTAACAGCCGGACAATGGATGCTGGTCAATGGGTCAGGCGGTAGCAGCTACACGTTCCGCAACAATCTTGTGAATACCTCGGGCACGGTGGACTTCACGCCGGTGGATGCCAGCGTCATGGATGCCATGGATGATTTCCTACCTTCGAAGAACAGTAATGGCGCGATAGGAACTCTGCATTGGGGGGTGTCCACATTAGGTACCTCTTGCGGCAGTAACATGGTGGCCAGCCAGTCTAATCATCCGGGTATCTTCCAGATCGTGAGCGGCAGCACTCCAGGTGATGGCTGTTCTTTAACCCTGTCGGACAACACCGAAGGTGCTCTTTATCCTTTCATCAACTTCGGGTCCGCCGCCGGACTGTCCTGGGAAATCCAGGCCATAGTGCAGACTGACGTCAGTGGAGTAGGGAACGCGAAGTACTTGGTGGGTTTCAGTGATAGCCAATCAACCTACCACCCGGCCAGCGGTAATGACATTGCAATTCGGTATGACCATTCCGGCGGAGGGTGCGTTTCGAATGAAAGCACCACCACTTGGGTTTACGAAGTTAGTGTTGGCGGAACTAAGACGTGCGTGAATAGCGGTGTTGCGATTGCTTCGAACACCTGGTATCACCTGCGCATATACTCCACCGCGCCAGGCACTATTCAGTTTCAGATCAACGGAGCGAACGCTGGCAGCATTGCAACGGCTCCCACGGCTAACATGGCGCCCCAGTTCCTCACCACGAGTACAGGCGGCTCTCAGGAGTCATTGTTTGTGGACTGGTGGGCCATGAAGATTCAAGGGTTGACTCGATGAAGATTCTCGTCCTACTCACGATTTGTGCTTGTTCCGGGTGGGCTGCCATCACCGGTTTTCAGGTGCAGGGTACCACGTCCACCCAGGTTCTGGTCTCTTATAAAGCGCCGGATGCCAATGCGTGCACGATTCAAGTTAGTCAGAGCGCGAGTCTGACGCCGCTGGCACTCGATGTGGACCCTGCCACGTTTGCGAATTCCAATCTCGATCTGAGCCGGCCTAGCACCGTGACTAGTGGAATGTCCAGAACGTTGCTGATCGGCCAACGCACGGTGCAATATGCGACCGCTGGGACATACTCAGGTGTCCGGCACTTTTCCCGCGCACTCCAGGCTTATACGCCTTACTTCGGAATGATTACCTGTCCCTCCACCGGGGATACGTACAACTTCACGTTTTCCACCGGCAACATTCCGCTGGGCATGTCCTACGGGGATCCGTTACCGGCCGATCCCGCCGATCCGGGAAATCAACCCTGGCCGGAGGCGGTGGGAGGCTTGTCCCCGGAATCCTTCATCGACCCTTTTACCGGAACCTATCTCACGCGCCTGGGCCTGCGTTCGAATAACTTCGGGTATTGGGGCAGCTTTCCATTCGGATCAGCCTTTAATCAGGGTCAGTTTCCATGCGACAGCGCGGGGCCGTGGACCAACCCCTGCGGCACGATCGTGACCGGAGGCGCCGGCAGCGTGACCGTACTCAATAGCCAGGCGCCCCTCATCATCCGGCCGCCGCTCGCCGGAGGCAATGCCTTCAATGGAGGGTATGGGTCCAACAATTACGGCAGCATGTGGACACTCGATCAGTTTGCGGTTTCTCTGACCGGGCTGGGCAGCTCGACCACTTCCGCATTCCGTGTCCTGGATGTCTGTCTGTCACTTAACGGCGGCGCTTCCTGCGCCAACTCCGCACAGCAGATCACCATGGGCCAGACCAGCAGCGTGCAGAAGGCCGGCCAGTACAACACCACGCAGTATGGAGTCATTCCCTGGTTGCTTGATACCAAGCCCAGACTGAACGTACAGGAGGCCTCGCCACACTCAGGAGCGGCTACCGTGAGCGGGAATACCGTCACCTGGGTTTCCGGCAACCTGTTCAGTCTTTATTGGGTGACGGGCGGTAATGGCACGGTCCGGCTATCGACTGTCTCAAGCAGCGACGCCTGCGCCACACCTCCCAATACCACCAGTTCGACGGAATACACCATCCTGGGTATGCCCGATGGAAATCACCTGACGGTGTCCGGAACTCCTCCCGCGGGCAGTGTGTACTGGTGTGCTGACAATTTCGCTGTCATGGTGTGGCGCGATCAGGCGCCCTCCGACGGAAGCAGTATCACGCTCACGGCCGCTTCCATGGCCGCCATCGAGAGCACTTCTCCCACTTATCCGGATAACGGCGCGGACCACGCCTGCTTCAACAAGCTGGTGCAGGGTGGATACTTCTGCCTCTATGGCGGCCTTTACTGGATCAATCCTCAGACAGGTGCCTCTGCCTACTACGGTTACATGACGGCCCCGTCCAACAACCAGAGCGGGCAGGCGATCACTAATCCGTGGCATACCATAGGCATCATCCCAGCCAGTGAGTCAGCCAACATCGATCAATCGCAGAATGTCCTGACGTTTTACACTACCGCGATCGATCCGACGAGTGCCACCGCACTGGTGATTCAAGGGGTATTCAATCCCACGACGATCGCAACTCCGGCGGCGCCTTACGTCAACGGGAGTCAGATTGGCAGCGCCAATGTGATCGGAAGCACGGCCTATTCCGTCACCTACAACAACGGTCTGACCTTTTCCAATCTCACGCCGCAGGTCAGTTTGAATCAAGGAATTGTGGCTCAGATGGCCACACTCGACCCGACCTTCAAGGTCTCCCAGATAGGGTCGCCGTGGAATTGTCAAGCCTACGGGTTCTCAGGATCCCTCTTCTATTTAGGATGCTACACGAGTTATGAAGATGGTCCTGGTTGGATTCTGGCCTTCTCTCCAGGGGACGGCAATCCAGCGCATGCCGGCCAAGCCGGAGGGCCTCAGATTGTAGGGGCGATCAGCACTTTCAACACGCCCAGCAATGCGCCGGTTACCCCCGGGTATGTGGGGATGTACGGCCATGGCCTGCACGCTGTGGTGGAAGCCGACAGTGGCTGGGTGCAGGTCAACACGCACTTCCTGCAGCCGATCAACACCAGCAACAACACGTTGCCGGCAACCGGGGTGGATTGCTCTACCTACGGCCTGGCCAGCGGAAAGCAATGCACACTGCTGAACATCAACAGTTATACGCATGCTTCGGTGACCAGCTATGAGCCTTATTATGCATCGCCTTCCACTCCATTCACCGGAGCTCCCGGGGAAACCCGCACAGCACAGATCGGGGATACTGCCTGCGTGGCAGTCAGTACGTCGGGGAGCTGCAGCTATACCAGCTCTCAGGAATTGCTGACGCTGGTAGCGAAGAACTATCAGGGAGTGCAGGGCGCCTGGGTCTTTCAGCGCAACGGCTACGGTGTAGAGAAGGCGATCGCTACTGGGCCTATCACCCTCTGGTGGGCCGCGATCGCTGCGAACATGCCTCCCGGCAGCGCTGCGGCAGGATCTTTCAGTGTCTACTGGAACCCGGTGACGGGTTGCGCCGGCTCGCCCGATCCGCACGGCAATTGTATGACGACCGATACCAATGAGACGGCCGGACACGGAGAATGGCGCAATGGCGGTGAAGCGGTGACTACCAACGTGCCGGACTGGTCGGTACCCATTATGGGTTGGGGCAGTGTATATCAAACCACTCTGGGAAATGTGCCCGGCATCCTCAGCTTGAACCCGACCAACGTGACACCTGATGTGACTCCCGGCATAAACTACGTGAACGACGAGCCTCCCTTTGCTGGAGTGTATGGTCATCCTTTCGGCTTCGACGCCGGCAGTCACCCGAATGCGCCGGGAAACCTGGCTCCAGCCAACGAGCAGATCCGCGCATTCGACAACGTCCCTCTACAGGGCGGCCAGAATGAACCGACCTGGGTGAGTATTTCCGGGCAACTCTATACCGCGGCGCCGGCATCCAATCTGGACGCTGACGATCCTTTTGGTTACGGATCCATTATAGCCATGAACCGTAAATTGTATGCCCAGGGAGCCAGCTGTGGACCCCATCCGCTGACGGATATAAGCGGACCGGCATCGAGTATTTCGACCTCTACTGCCAGCTCCTACACTTATTGCTTCGCGCGCACCGCGGGCGAATGTTATTCCGGTAGTTCGGTGGGTCAAGTCTATGTGAACTGCCCGGGAGTGACAGCAGTTACCTGTCAAGGTTCTGGGATTCACGGCGGGGCGCCCTTCGGGGCCGGTGCGGATATTTGCCTGGGCAATATCAACAATACGGCCAATGCGGTCCGTCAGTTCACATTGGACCGGACGGACATGGCCGGATTGCGCAGCCGCACCGTGGTTGCCGCCACGGCGCGCACCCGCATGGTGTACGGGTTCGAGAACAATGAGTTAGTGCCGGACAACTCCTGGCTGTTGTACCGCTCGGATTGGCTGGACTTTCAGCGCGCGGAGATGTGGGCGGCTAAGCTGCCGCCGTATCCGCCTGTCGATTCGGTGACGCGCAATACCTTCGTGCCTGTGACGGTCAGCCTGAGACCGGCTGCCGGCCTGCAGGTCAACAACGCCATCGTCGAGTTTGGGTATCAGGAATATGGGAATACGCTGCTCAACTGTACTACGCGTAACGATATCTGCGTGTCCGCATCGAACGTCAGGATTTCCGGTACGCAACCGTTTTCCTTCATCTCTGAAAACCCGGCCGGGTTGGCCTGCGCCACCGGCTGCACTCTCGTGATTCCGGCCCTTTCGCAGAGAGTCCTGTATTACCGGGTCGTGTATCGTAGTCTAACTAACAGTGTGTTGTACACGGGTCCACTGACGTCAGTGGTGGTTCCGTAATAGGACTGAGATCTCTATGATTACCAAAAGGTTGATTGCTTTCGTGCTGCTGGCTGGCGGGTTGTTCGGCCAACAGCCGATCAAGAGAAACATGATCTGCGTGGCGGCCAGCGGGTCGGGCACTGCTTATGCCTGTAACATCGCATCGGCTCCTTCTGCGTATACCCTGAGTGAACGTTATCTGTTCAAAGCGGATGTGGCCAACACCGGCGCTGCGACTATTTCCTTCAACGGTATTGGCGCAGTACCGATCGTGAAGCTGGTGGGTGGGGTCGCCACCAATCTGGCCGCCGGGGATATCCAACTCGGCGAATGGGTTAGTGTGATCTATGACAACACCGGCAGTCCGGTAATGCAGAAGCAGTCCATTCCGCAGGTTGTCGCGGACTGGAATGCCGCTTCCGGGCTGGCGCAAATCCTCAACAAGCCTACTATCCCAACCGGCGCTCCCAGCACCTGGCCCAGCTTCGCTGGTGTGGCAACATCCGGTAGCTACTCCGACTTGTCGAACAAGCCGACTGTGCCTGCAGCAGCGAGCACCACACCTGTAATGAATGGAACCGCAGCGATTGGATCCGCGGCAACCTACGCGAAAGCCGATCACGTTCACCCTACTGATACTTCCAGGCAGGCCACCATCACCGGAGCTCCCGGGACCTGGCCTAGTGCCTTTGCACCGGTTGCTCCCACGGTATCGACGCTGGGCGGAATCAACGCAAAGGATTGTTCCGTAGGTGGCCAGGTCATGCAGAAAGTCAACACGGATGGCAGTGTGACCTGTGTCAACCAAACTGGCGGAGGAATGGCCGACCCTGGTTCAAACGGCCTGTTGAAGCGCACGGGCATCAACACTACAGCAGTCGCTATAGACGGACTGGGTGGCGATTACGTGTCGGCCGCCTCGGTCAATAACGGCACTTTGCCCATGAGCATTCTGAGCCTGCTGGTGGCCAATGGCATCACTGCCACCGGTAACATTTACGCCAACAGCACCAGTCTCGTAGCAGGTTGTGTGGTGCTCTCCGATTCCAACGCGGTGCACGATATGGGACTGTGCGCCCCGAGTTCCGGATATTCAGGTTTCCTGAATCTTCCCACCGCCGCCGGCACTCTCAATCAGTTTCTGCTCAGTGACGGGAACGGGGGGCTCGTGTTCTCAGGCACGGCTCCGGCGGGAGCTGTAGTAGGTACCACGGACGCCCAGAACCTGAGCAATAAGGTCATCGATGGAGTGTCTGCGACCACGATGGCGTTCATGGATGCGACGTCTTCCATCCAGACCCAGTTGAATACCAAGTTCGCTACGGCGAATGCCGCCGCGGCTGCCACTCTAGGAGTTCCGATACCGCTAGGCTGTTCGGGATCGTCCACCGCTAATACAACCGGGGGTGTCACTTACCTCTGGCCCTCCGGAGGTACTTATAGCTGTGCTAGCGGCACAGCGCCTGTAGGCATCATGGGTATCCCGATGCCCTACAACTGCACAGTCAAGTCGATGTATGTCAAAGTCAGCGCAGCCCCTGCCACAGGCAGCGATGCGGTAACGTTGTACCACAACGGCACAGCGAGCGCAGTGACTTGTTCTATAGGCCCGGGTCTCTCTTGTAATGACACGGCGCACAGCAGCGTGTTTTCCGCAGGTGACACTCTGGCGGTCGGTGTGGCTGTGCAGGCGTCGGATGCCATTGCAAATATCCGAGTTGGGGTTTCCTGCCAATGAGACGTCTCCTGTGGTTAGTCTTGCTGGTCGCGCCAGTCTTCGCGCAGACTTGCAATATTCTGACACCGAGCAACTGTAAGGACACTGGTTCGCCGGTTGGTTTTACCGGCAACCAGGCCTGCTCGGCGACGGACTTACTGCCTGGCGGAGCTTGCCAGAACGGCCTGTATGCCCAGTCTCCCACACTGAAGTCCTTCGTGACCGGTTTGTCTACTTCTTTGCCGGCATTGACGAGTTGGGCCGCGGCACAGCCGGCCAAGCCGCCAATCTATTTCTCAGGCGAACTGGTGCCGCTGTCCATGAATTACGTCAACCTGGATTCGCACTCCTGCGGAGGTTCCGGGGTGACCAAGTCCCTCAGTCCCTGCCCCTGGAACAATTACCTGAATGCCAACGCCTGGACGGATAAGCTGGTCAACGCACCACCATCCGGTGTGGGCTTGAACTCGCTGGATATCAATATCTGGACCAGCCCTCTGTTTACCTCGTCAACCTACGCGGCCGCCTGCACGAGTTATATCGCTGCAGGTGGCGGCAACATCTGTTCTTCGATCGTGGCCAGCGTGACGGCCAACAGTCCGCAGGGTGCCTGTACGCAATGCACCGCCTCCAATATCGCCTGGTGGGCGCGCGGACTGACCACCTACCAGAATGCGATCGCGCATATCAAGGCTAAGGCAGGTGTGCGGCTCCGGCTGGCACCAATGATCAATGGCGATACGCTGCTGGCCTGCAACATGAATCAGGGAGTTGGCAACTGGACCGCTCAACAGTTGCAGGATTGTATGATTCCCGCCGAAATCGCCATGGCAGCCTTGTGGAGTGTGGATGATCTTTCCATCTGGCACGAACCTTGTGGCGTGGCCAAGCTGGTAATGAACGGCGGGACAGGTGGTTGTGTGCCGGCTGTTAGCGACCTGCACGCTATGATCACGATGGCTATCCCGCTACTGAATGCCGCTTCCATCAACCCCAATATTCAGTTGGGTGCAGGTGTGACCGCGGGTGATATCGGAGGCATTCCGTATAATGCCAGCAATTCCGGCAACTACTGGTCGGACTGGTTCACGATCCCTGGATTGAACTTCCAAGGTATCGACGCTTATCCTATTTCTAGTCAGCCGAGCAGCAACTACTTCACTTATACGATCAACGTCTTCACCATGATGACCCAGGACGCAATCGCGCATGGCAAGAAAGTATGGGACAGCGAGTCGGCGCCGCCGAGATGGGAAACCACAAATGCGTCGATCGGTGCCGGTGAAAGCTCCGCTTACCTGGGGTGCGGCGATCAGGAGTGGTATAACGACGGAACCGGGCCGGCCTGGCTGCTCGCCTATACGTCTTATGGGCGGGCCGTAGGGCTAACCGGCTTCAGTCTGTTCGGTACGGAGATGTGGCTCGTCCAATCGACGGATCCAAACAATAACCACTGCAGTTCGAGCGGGGATGGAACTCCGGGGCAATTCGACCAGTGGGCTCTCAATGCAGCGATCACCAATGCTCCGCTCTCCCCTTTGGGAACAGTGATGGGTCAAATCACATCGGATAATTCCACGGATACGGTGCCGGGAGTCTCTTTGACAGGTAGGGCACGGCTGACCGGCCGCGCGAGATTAGGACGGTAAGCGAGGATCCCTATGTTTCAGTCTTTTAGCGATGTACAAACGGCTGTGGATGCACTGACTGCGCGGGTCAATGCTCTCGATGGGCAGAATCTCCCGAATCCGTCCACAGCCGCCATCAATGTGTTGCAGGCTAATGTTGCCGGCGCTCAGGAGACCATCAATCAGCTGGTGCTCACCCTGGATTCCCAATTACAGGACCTGCAGACCACAGTCAATAACCTGCAACTGGCGGTGAACCGGCTCAACGGCATATCATGATTCTGAATCTGACTGAATCGGAGATCGAGGTGTTGTGGTGGGCGGTTGGAAACAGCCGCCGCGTCCTGCATCCGGATCCGGCCACTAATGTGACCTGTCAATGTTCTTGTTGTACGGCTTTTCGCAGAGTGGATGAGCGCTTCCGGGACGTGGTCGCCAACCGGCACCGCGTCTAACGGAAGGCTCCCGCGGCGGCGGCGCCGGTGAGCATGCCGGCCGCGGTCGGGGCAATGGCGCCGGTGATGGATAACGGGATCCGAAGCCAGTTGGGAAGAGGCTTGGTAGCGATCGCCAGGTTCGTCATCATGTGTTCCGTAGCCTGGCTGGCCTTGGCGCTGGCATCCGTGGTAATGGCCACGTTGTGACCGATGTCCTTCCAGGTGACTAGCATACTTGGCAGTGCGCGCTGAAAGTCCCGGCTGGATTCGGCCAGCTCGCCGGCGGTGACTTTTGAGGCCGCCACCAGTCCCAGCAGCTGCGGATGCAGATCCTTGATGGTCTTATCCGTATCAAGCACCGTCTGATCCAGGTGCGCGGTGATCGCTCCGGCGTTCTGGAGTACCGGCTGCAGATCGGTGCGCAGCCCATGCACTTCGCCTACCGCAGTATCCACACGTTCGAGACCTTCCTGAATACTGACATGCGCGGTATCCACACCGTGGCGGATCTCAGTCTGGGACGCGAAACGCAGATCCGTGAGCTGCCCGTGCACTTCCTTCAGTAATTCTCCGCGTGTACGATCGAGCTGTGCATTGATCAAGGACCGGGTCTTGTCCGATTCCCTCTGGGCCACGCCGAACTGAGCTTTGACCAGCGCGCGGGCGTCCAGGAGCAGCAGGCACAGACAGATGGTAACGGCGACAGCGCAGCCGGCGTAGATGTATTTACCCATGGAGAAAAGCTCCTTCTTTGCCTAGATATTGGCGAGCGTTCAGCAGGCTGCGCGACATTTCCTGCGCGGCGGCCTGGCGCATCGTCCAGGCGGGCTCGCTATCCACGTAATCGCCTCCGGTCTGCAGCCTGGTCATGTTCCGGCCGGCGTCGGCGGCATACTGCATCGCTTTGCCAACAGAGGCCTGCAACATCGGATCGAGAACAAAGCCTCCCACCAGGCCTCCCAGGCCGCCTCCTAAAGCCGTGCCGATGGCCATACCGAGGAAGGGCGTGGCGCCGGCAGCAAATGCGGACAGTTTGTGGCGATGGGGTGCTTGTGCCGCGCTGAATAGCGCGATCGGTAAACCGAAAGTGAGATAACCGCCCAGCAGGGAACCGCCCGCTAATTTGCCAGCGTCGTTCAGGTGCGGTCCAGCTTCCTTGATACCTGCCCAAGCCGTGGCTCCGCGCTTTCCCCGCTCGGCAAACATGGCGGGGATGATTCCCTGCCGGGAAACCAGGTTTCCCCAGTTGCCGGGCCACAGCATCCGGGCCATGTCATCGACTTGCCCGCCTACTATCGGAACTCCGAATATGTTCATCAGGCAGCCTTGGCGTATCCCATCAGGCGGTCTTTGGCGCCCTTCGGGTCTTTAACGATCTGGTGTTCCCAGAGAAGCATCAGGTGGTAACCGGCGTTGGTCAGGAAAGTAAACCGTCGCGCATCCCGCCGGCGCCAGCGCAATTGTTGCTTGGTCAGACTCGAAGTTGGGTTACATACCGGGCAGCTGTGCCAATAACAGCCCTGGACTTCCAGTACGGTTTGTGGCGGCAGGAAGAAGTCCACGTGCGTCCTGGAGATGGCATGCTCCGACTTATAGGGGATGCCCAGTTCCAGCAGCCAGCCTTCGACGATCGCCTCGATTCCGGATTGCTTGTGTACCTTGCGCTGAATTGTGTGCCAGGAGTGTCCCCGGCGGGCTTTGGCCTTAGCCGAGACCACCAGGCGCAGCTTGCGTTTGCGCGCGGGAGGTTTAGTCCCTTTGCACTTCCGGGCCATTAGAGCGCCCGAGCAAGTACGTGTAGGATCCCCGTCGGCGCGGTTGTGTCTGTGATCAGGTTTACGGTCAATCCTGAACCGTTCGCCAGTTTGACGAAGTCGCCGACCACGACGGCATCGAAAGTAGCTGGAGTGCCGTGACCTGTGGGCGTATCCGCGTCCACCGGGATCTCGATGCTGAACGTGGGGGTGTAATTATTGTCAGCAAAAGGCGGTGAGAACAGCACGGTGACCGGATTGATGCCGGCCGGTAGGGCGGTGAACGGGAGAGACAGGCCACGGAAGTTACTGGCCGCCAGGGTAGCGCTCGAAACGCTGGCCGCCATGCTGTTCAACGTGGTCTGAATACTCAGTACGGAGTTCTGCAGCGCCTGCACGGAGTTCTGCAGGTTGTTCTGGTTGGTGGTGGCCAGGCGGGTCTGCAGGGCCAGAATCTGGGCATTGACGCTGTCCATGGAGGCACTGAGGGATTGCTGCGCGTTGGAGAGCGAGGACAGTACATCCGACACCAGGTAGAAGTTGCCGTTCTGGTCGTGAAACAACGGACTGTCGATACTGCGGCTGGCGTAGGCGGTGGACCCGTCGAGTCCGGAAGCCGCGGCAGTCGGCAGGGCATTAATCACCGGCAGGATCTGTTCATTAACCAGGTTGCAGATCTCCGCCAGGTCGTTCAGGACTTCTTCCTGGAAGGCGTTGAAATCGGAACTGGAGGGGGATCCGTTCAGCGGAACTTTGGCCACCACGGTGGTCAGCTCTACGGTGGGCAGATCAAGGTTCGTATTCATTGGTAAAAGGTACCCTTTCACCAGTTGTTAGTATAGGTGCGGATCAATAAACGTTCTCGAGATAAGCACCCGTAAAGATGGGGGTTAATGCCCGGTTGGCACTGGACAACTGCACTCGCAGAGTGGCTGGAACCTGCGCCGGACCTTGGACGTAGATTACCTGGAACGTGCGGCCGCTTTCGTTCGAGAAGTCCCCGTTGATGATGGGCACGCGGAGCAGCTGCCATTGCAGGTTGACTTCCTGTACACCGACGTACTCGTGCGTCAGTCCCGGCTGCAGCTGTGTAGGATCCAGCCCGTAAGCCACGTTCATGTATTCGTTGGCTGCTACATCCAACACATCGAGAGAGCTCGGGTATATTGAGGCAGGCAGCATGTAGGGATTCTGGCTGCCAGTGGGGCATAGAACCCAGCTGGTGTTGATCTGAGTGTTCTGTGCCACATCCGTAACTCCCGGCAAAGACAGGATGTCGTCGGGATTGACCTTTTGTGGCAATTGGTCGCCCAGGGTCAGATAGTAGTTTAGGCCGGCGGGCGCCCGGAAGCGCACCTGGCTGGTAACCGGCGCGATCATCACCGGCTTGCTCACGAATTCCGAATACAGCTGGTAATCGACGATGTACACGTTCAGGTTCGACAAGCCGAAAGTGAAAGCGGTTCCGCTCAGAGTATCCGGATGCGTTGGCGTGATCTCCACCCGAAGATACTGAAAAGATTGGTTATTGAACCAGGCATTGACCCTGGATCCATTCTGCGAAACGCCGGCCGCCGCTTCCCAGGTGACTCCGGTCTGGCTGCCGTAGACCTGGATGACAGGGGTTCCAGGAGGCATGGTGGCGTCAAATACCAGCAGCGTAAGGGCCTGCGCATTATAAAGCTGGAGTTCGAAGATGCCGGTGGGCATGGAGTCGTCGGTCAGGCTGACCTGGTACATGTCGCCGAACTGGTTCACCGTGCCGGTAGCCGAGGAAAAGACCGTCGACTTGATATTAGCCTCCACCAGGGTCGTCGATTCACGCAGAGTGACCGCCTGGCTGTCCGCCCGCACCGCGGCGCTGGTCAGGGTCTGGTCAATATCCAGAAAGTCGCTGGTGATGAACCGGCAGGCGATATCCGGCGAGAGCAGTCGCACGGCCCGTTGCCGGCGGGAGGTCAGCGCATTGAAATCCTGCTCGAAGCGAAACAGGGTGTCCTGCTGAACCTGCGCCATGGCCGCCAGCACTTGGCTGCCGGTGTTCTGCAGTGCAGACAGCAGCCCCATCAGCTGGCTGGCGGATGACGCCGTGTTATCGCTCAAGTTGGTAGACATTAGAATGTTCTCCTGAAACTGACTTGGTACAGCCGGGGCGTGTAATATCCTTTGCGAGCCACCAGGCCGGCATTGGCTAAAGCGGAGGTCTGGTAGCAGATCAGCACGTTGGGCATGCCTTCCGAGCTGGAGAAGGTCAGCGTATTGCCGTTGAACTGATAGACATCCGGACCCAGCAGAGCGTTGCTCTGGTAAACGGTCAGGGTATTGGGAAGCGGCGTCTCCTGCAATACCAAAGACCGGGTGTCGTTGCTGGGCGGGTTCTGCGGCTGGATGTTGATCTTGATGCTGCGCTGCAGGATGTTATTGCCCATATCTAGCGTGGCGATGTTGTTGATCTGGAACCAGCCGGTGGTCGCCGGATCCGCGCCTGGGTCATTGATGGGCGAGGCGGCTTGCGCAAAGTTGGCGTCCAGCCTCTGCAGCATAGCGCGGTACCAGCAGGTGGTTGCACCAAGATCGATCTCTTGGCCCGGCACAAGCCCCTGGAAGCTGAGCCCGTCATAACTGATTTGATGGGTAATCGAAGTCAACTGGTCGGCCTGGTGTGAAACGGCATCGAAGTTGACCATTCCCAAGCTGTCAAAGGTGATCGGATCGGTTTGTACTGAAGCTGTGGTGTCGTAGGTGCGTGCGGAGAAATAGATGTTGCGCAGGGAGATCTGATTGGCGCCGGTTTGGTCCTCGAGCACCAGGCGTAATTGCGAGACATGCCGCGGATCGAAGTCCAGTGTGACATCTCCGGAAAACTTGTTGGAGCTGCCATCGAGAGACAAGTCTTCCGCCTGCAGTTCGGCGCGCAGGTCTTCGATGAGCACTCCGTCCGGCGACGAGACCAACTTGTTCAGATAAATTCCCTGATAGCTGTTGAGTTCAATGGTGATCCGGTTCAGGATCGTCGGCGTGGCAAAGGTGAAGAACAGTTCCAGCAGGGATCCATTCCAGGTCACGTAGGTGGTCAGATCTCCATCCAGCAGGTCGCTAAGGTTGCCGGTCAGTGTCCCCGTATCGCAGTTCACACCCAGGACCACCGTGGAGGGAACCGCCGGCTGATCCGTGAGCAGTGGCAGGAATGCCGCGCCCACGCCGAAGTCGATCGAGGCAGAGGTGTGTGCCGCGTCGAGCACCTCGTTATCGATGAAGTTCTCCTGATACTTCTGGCGGGTGGAGGTATAGACCTGTTTTCGCACCTGCTGGCGCAGTGAGTTCTGGGTAGTGGCTGCCAGATTGAATAACTGGGCCGCGTCTTGTTCGAGGGCCAGCAGCTGCTGACTGATGCCGAGGGCATCTTGGCTGAGTAGGCTCAGGTTCTGGTATATATCATCCGCCACCGCCGGGGTCTCACCATGCAAGGGGACCAGCCGGGAGACCTGGTTGCCCTGGGCTATGATGGCATTCAACAGGCTGTAGATCTGGGATTGCAACTCGACTTGCGTGGGCATGGAGAGACTTCGTGCAGTCTGCAGCAGATTGTTGAGCCTGGACTGCAGAAGTTGGTCTCCACTCGATAAGTTGAGATTGTTGAGAGTAGACATGTTAGACCGTGGTTACCTGCAGGAGAAACCGCTCCATTACCGCGTACGGATCCCGCAACACAACTTTGAGATAGAACTGGACCTTGGAGGTGGTTGGAATGGTGGAAGGTGGAATATAGGAGAAGACCGCTCCAGGCGATATCGGGTAGCCGTTGGGATTCGAAGTCAGCATGGAAGAGGTGACCTGAATCTGGCCGGCGTTGAAGGGCACGTCGAGCAGATAGAACTGAGCCGTGCCGCAATACTGCGCATCCATCCGGAGAAGTTCTGGAGTGCCTTCCACTTCAAACGGACCGGAGACAATTACCCCATAGTCCTGCGGCATGGTGACCTGGTTGTCTTCGCCGCGGATGTCGGTAATCCCCAGATCGTATTGCACTCCGTTGATCTGTGCCGGCTGCGAGATGTTGATGCGCCGGAAGGAGAATGGCAACACGGCTTGAATACTGACCAGGGCGTCGCGGCGCAACTTATCAGTGGGATCGACGGTGTAACTTTGGTAAGAGTAATTCTCCTGATATAGCGTCAGTGTGAGACAGGATACCAGCTGCCGGTCAAAGCGAATGGACATCGCCCGATCAAGCAAAACATCTCCGCTCCAGATGGTGGATGCCGTATCCGTAGTAAGGCCGGTGGCCTCAAGCGACAGGATGTGCGCCGGAAAAGTACTGAAGGGAGCCAGGTGCAGACCGTCCATGTAGGTCGGCTTATCCAACTGCACTGTGAGCGTGGCGGTGACCCCGTAGGTAGCTGCCACAGGTGTGTCAATACGCAGCAGATATTCGTCGAGGATCGTCTGCAACGGCTCGAGAAATACACCCAGCGGATTGTTCTGATCGTCCAAAATAGGGAATTGGTTATCCTGGATCTGCAGCGGACCGTTGCTGTTCCAGTAGGGATTCGAGGCGTCGAATACCAGGATGGAACTCCAGTCCTGCTGGTTGAGCGAGCTCTGGTAACCGGGCAGCAAGGCAGTGAACAGAATCGTCAGGGATTTATTGGCAGTGGAACTCTTTGCCACGAAGCGGCCTAGGGAGTCCACGGTATAATCGATACCCACGTCGTAGCTTTGAGCGTTATCGAGCACCGTGAATTGATCTCCGGTGACCGGGTAATTGCTGAAGGCGATCGGCACCCCGGCGTCCAGGGTATTGATGGAGGCTTGTATCAGCTGTTCCACCTTGAGGATGCGAACGTAAATCGGGACATTGCCTGCTGCATTCTGGCCGGAAACCGTCATCACTTCGTTGAAGGATGCGTTCGCCGGAGCCTGCAGCAATGTGACCACCGGAGACTCATAAGTGAGCAAAGGGCTGCCGTACAGCATGCTCAGCTGGGCGTAATCCGTCCCGGTCTCGTTGTCCAATTCCTGAGCTCCATCCGGAAACTGCCAGGTTAAAGTGACGGGAGGATATTGGACCTGTTGAGATGGCACCCCCAGGCCGAACCGCAGGGGTTCACTCTCAAATCCGTCTACCGGATTGAGCATGACGCCAACATCCTGTACCTGCGCGGTGTAAAGCACTCCGTTGCTCGGATCGGTGAGCGGGATCGTGGAGTCCGTGGGCCCGTGGGTGGCGGCGAAGTCCTGGTAGAACTGGGTGGCGCCGGATAGTGGACCCTGCCGGGCTACCCATAGCTCGAGATTGCCTTCCGCGAGCAACTGGTCGATCAGCCCGGATTCACTTTCAAGCAGGGTGAGTAGTCTGCCTATCTTGGTATTGAAGTCCTGTCGTTCCTGGTCGAGCGCGTTGTACCGGGCACTGAGCAGACTCAACATGTAGGTGATCTGATCCGCGGTGGCGCGATCGCCGGCGGCCAGCATGGGCAATGAAGAGAAATCCTGAGCAGCCTGCTGGAGTTGCGCAATGACGGTCGCGTTCACAAGCGCGCCGCCGCCGTAGTCTCCAGTAGCCAGGGACTGATTGAGCAGGTCCAATAACTGGTCGTAGTGTTTCGCAACCAGGCCGGACGGATAAGACCCTAGAAGATTCATTGCCGCGCCGCCTCCTTTACGGCATCGGAAACCGCTTTCCAGCTTTTCTTGATCCGGGGCGGCAGGGCCATCCATTCAGGCAGGATCTTGCCAGTCATGGGACAACGTCCCTGATTCTCCGTACGGTAGGTTTCGTATGCGATGCCAGCGAGTGTCATAACACGTCCAAATCAATTCCAAGAGAGAGTCGATATTGCCCAAACTGAGCCACACCAAACGGTACCCGCAACCGCAGTTGCAGCACCGCCTGGTTGGTGGGAGGGAAAGGCCCCAGCTGTCCGTCCGGCGCGCCCAGGGCTACAGCGCTCCCCTTCAGCGCCACCCAGGTCGACGGGTCCGACTCAAGGCCATGGTCGGAATCGAACAGAGTCCAGGTGATTCCCTGGTCAAAGCTGATCTCATATCCTCCTCCCAGTGCCGGCCACACCTGCTGTACCTGCGCCGCGGAATCCCCGGTTAGGTACAACCTGATATTGCTGTAGGTCTGTACATTACCGGTCACCGACTGACCTTCGAGCTGTGCCTCCAGCCGGTAGTCGCAAGCCGGGTTGCGCAGCACCACGGACTGAATGGTGCTATATTGCGCCGGGAATAGCACACCCTCGAGCAGTGCCTGGTATTGCCAGGTCTCCTCGGCGAAATCTCCGCCGCGATAAACGATGCTTCCGGTCGGATCGGTCCACTGAACGTGTAGAGGTAGCATGATTCCTAAACTCCGTAACCTGCCAGCGCCCCGTCGGCAGGGTAATCGTCTCCGGTCGATGGATCGTAATACCGGACCAGTGCCATGGTTCCCATGGGGATCACTGCGTTGATTTTGGCCTGGATCTGAGCAGCGGTGAACTGGTTGAGTATGGAAAGCGGCAGCTCGACTACCAGGGCGCCGCCGGCAGGATAGGGCTTACCGTCGAGAAAGCCGAGATCCCAGAAGTTGGCAGCTTGCGGGATTGACTGATATGCGGGCGCCAGGCCGCCGCCGCGCTGTCGGACATCGGTCACGGTGATCTGGTTCAATCCAACTGAAAAACCCACCACCAGGCTGCCGAAGTAGGTCTTGACTCCTGTCGAAGGGCTGGGGTCATTCGTCGAGATCACGTTATTGTTGATGTCCCGGACCTCGTGATAAACCACGTGTTTGGGATCTACGGTGGGCTGCGGCTTATAGTAAAAGAACAGAACCATCTCTTTGACCGCCGGGTTAGAGTAAGGGTTCACGTCCAGTCCACGGTAAATGAAATCCATTTCACTGTAGGAATAGAAACCGAATACCTGGTCGGTAGGGTCCAAATCCACCTGCGTTTGCACTCGACCGTTCTTGGAATCGATGTCCACCATCTGGGAAAGGCGCCAGGGAAACAGATAGCCTTTATCGGCCGGCTGCTGCAGGTTGGGAGGCAGGCCTTCCAAAGCGTACTTCAACTGGTAATTGGAGTCGTAGACCAGAATATCCGGATATTGCCGCTGCACCGGATCGAACCAGATGCCGGGCCGCTCGAACTCGATGAGGTTATTAGCCAGCACCTTGCCGGGTACCCAGCTGGCCAGCTGAAAAGGTAGCACAGGCTGAAAGGGCTGCTGGCCCCATTCCGGCGCCACCGGTCGCAGATTGAAGCGGATGCGCGGATACCAGGGATCGTTCGGATGCGTGTTATAGGGGGGCAGCACGGTGTAACCGTTGACCGCCGTAAAACGCAACCGGAAAGTGGTGTTGCCATCCACCACGGTGATCAATCCAAGGGAATTGAAGATGTAACTGCTGGGGCCGACGGAGTCACTCTGCGACATCACCGGCTGATATTGCAGCAGCTTGGTGCAATACACCTGGTTGTAGTAATAGTTGATCCAATAAGGACTGCCGTCGAAGGAGTGATAGACGGTCGCCCCGTCGATCAGGTAATTCTCTGTGCTGACGTTGCCCGCGAGGTCCGTGATCGTAATATTGGTTACCTGATCGCTCGGCAGGGCGTGCTGATAGTAGAGAGGGTTTCCCGAGTTGTCGATCTGATTGGTGATCTCGAAGAACTGGTTCTGCACCATGTACTGAGATGCCCCGCTGAAGACCACAGTGTTGTTGACTACTTTGGCATCCACCGGGGTTCCGGAAGGAACCGGCGTTACGGTAAAGGCGCCGGACAGAAAAGGCGTGCTGTTGACCGTTGTCAGGTCGCTGGCAAGGTAAGGTTTGGCGCTGATGCTGGCAATAGCCACAGCACCATCCGGTAAGGCACGCCCGTAATAAAGTTGTGCGACTCCAAGGCTGTCCATATAGGTTTTAGGAAGAAGGAGAAATACTGATGACTGTGATATAGACCCACCAGTTCGTCGGATCTGAGGGGGCTGTGCCGTTGATTTGGATCTGCGCTTGCCAGTTATTGGCGGCGTTCGGCGGAATGAGCTGTAGCGCGGTGAAGTTCATCCGCGGGATGACGGAAAGAGAAGGAATGGCTACGGTGAATCCGCGGTTCCAGTTCTGTGTCGGAAACGGCATGATGTCCCCGTGGCGCAGGGCTCCATACCCGAAGGCCACTTTGTAGTTGCCCAGCTGCAGGATGTTCCAGTTGAAGGGCTGCGGGTTGGTCTGCGTGGCCGGAGAACTGGAATTGGTTAATGTAGGAGTGCCGGAGGCCGCTACGCCGGTAATGTGGGTACCGTCAAATCCCAATACCTGGCCGCTGGTTAGCGCGGCGAGATTGAGGGGCTTCCCTTGTAGGGCGGATACAGCCGTGGCTGTGGGTGCACCGGTGACATCTCCCTGCAGGTTGGGAATGGATCCACCTCCGGACACCGGCGGCGCCGGCCGCAGAGTGCCGTTTGAATACGTGAGCACGTCGCCGTTGGCGATCGCCGAATTGTCGCTGCGGGTCTTGGCCACAGGCATACCCTCAAGGGCCACCACAGTTGTACTGCCCGGGGTACCGTTGACGTCACCTGAAAGCGTGGTGATCGGGGTTCCGCCTCCGCCGCCGCTGCTGCCACCACTTGAGCCGGCTGATAATCCTTTGAGCGCCATGCCCACCCAGATCATGAAGCCAGTCAGGGTGCTGATTCCAGTCAACCCGGCATCTGCTAAGGCCGGCAGGATCTGTGGATTGGCGATCAGAAGATCGCCGCCCAGGGTCAAACCTCCCATGGGATTCCCCTGCGAGTCCTTCACCGCGAAAGCGTAGTGACCGGTGGCGGCTCCGGATCCGCCCGGCGTGGCGGCATAGGCTTCGAAGTTCTGCGTGTCGCTGACACTGACCGGAGGGTGGGTCAACCCGCTGCGGTCGAGCGGTTTGCCGATGTGATAGCTGAGATCGAGCGGCTGAGCGGTCTTGTTCTCAAGAGCGGTGAGCCGGTTGCCGTAGCCTGTGAGCACTCCCAGGATGGCCAGGATGTTTGAGTAGGTCCAATCCAGGAAGTCCGTCAGCTTCGCGCGAAGCGTATCGTAGAAACTCACGTTCGTCGAGACGCCGGGCGGCGTGTTCTGGTATAGCTGGCTATTGATGGGCGTCTGTTGGCCGGCGACCGGAACCAGGACACTGACCTTGGTTGTGTCGACAGAGTTGGGGAGAGGCACACGTTGATCGGAAAGCCTGGGATCGTTCGTGGCCGCCGCCACACCTCCGCTGGTCGAGGTGGAAAGCTGCACGAAACCAGCCTGCTGTGTATTTGCCAGGGCTGCCGTATTGGCATTCAGCAGAATGGACGCAGTCTGTACATTGCCTGACTTATTGAGCTGCACGACCTGCAGAGCCGTGGTGCTTTTCGAGAGCATCCGGATGGGATCCAGAGGTTCCTGGCTATAGGATTGATCGGTGCTCAAAATCAACTGGAGCTGTCCGCGGTTAGCGGTGGCTTCCCCGGTGACGGCATCTGTCAGACTGACGTCCACCAGGCATCCGGACTGTCCGTTATAAGTGCCGTCGGAAGTGACTCTCCAAAGCACCCAATGCAGGTAGATGTAACCGATACCGCCCACCGGCAGGTTGAGGGTGGTATCCGGCAAGGGCTCCCAAGCCCCATTGCAGTACACCTTCATGCCCGCTGAGGAGGCCCGGCCGAGAGTTGCCAGGTTACCGTTGATCGAGATGGTTCCATTCGAGATGGCCCCTTCCCGGAACAGGGTATCGCCAGCATTCAAGTCCTTGGCGACCTGCATGTTCTGCAAGGCTAGGACCTCGGATTGTTCCAGGATGCGGGCGCCCTCGAATTCGACATATCGGTATCCTGCGCCATTCTGTGTGGAGCGAACGTCTAACCATGCCATATTGTTCAATACCTCGGTACGTTGACCAGGGAAGGCAGAATGAGCGCGCCTCCCAGTCGATTGATGTTGAGCCGGCCCATATTCGGGCGCAGATAGTCCGATACTCCGGAGTTGTCATTGATTGTTGGCGGAGGAGCCAGGCTGAGGAGAATCTGGTTGCTGATGACACCCGTATCGGGGGCCATCACACTCAGCGTGACGTGACCGACAAAAGCCAGGAAGAAGCTGCCTATGGTGCTTGATTGCGGCAACGCCGTGGGAAATACCAGGCTGGATACAAATCCGCTGAATGCCGGATCGGTGGAAGCGTGGCCCTGGGCATCCAGCGCTTGCAGGGGAAGGACCGGCTGGTTGCCGGCCATCCATAAGGCCCGCGCTCCGTTGGTGGTGTAACCTGCAGTACCCGGCGTCCCACTGACAGACCACGCGATCTCGCCTAGATTGGGATCTGCGCCTACCATGCCGAAGAACGGATTATTGTTGGCCACCTGATACAGGCGCACCAGCCATCCATCGTCGACGTTCCACAGTTGCTGCAGGGCGATCTGCGTCGGCAGATGCACCGTGGCGCCGGATACGGAGCTGAGCGCCAGATACTGCCCGTACACCTGCGGAGGCAGATACAGGAAAGTGGCTGTTCCATCACCGCCGGTTACCAGGGACACGGCCTGAGACACGGGATTCTGATAATTGATGCTGCCTTGGAAGTCCGAAGTGACCAACAGCTCGAGTTCCGCGTTAGGCACTTCTTCATCAGTTGAGTATCCGTATGCCGCGGCGAGCAGCATGGCATAATCGTTCTCGTAGTAGACCGGCCCGAAGGACACCAGGTCCACCATCAACGCGTAGGACTGGGGTGTTATGATCCTGGGCTTGTCCGCGAACAATTGGATGGACTGCACTCTCCGGCGGCGGTGGTCGAGGAACAGGTAGCCTCCTGCAATTCCCGCAAAGGCAGGGTTCAGGTCCACGGCTGTTAACAGTGCGTCGGTGCTGGGGTTCCCGGCCGCCTCGTAAATGACGGCAACGGCCGGCGTGGCGTCCACATAGATGTCCCGGCCGGGAGCATCCAGGGGAAAGTTAATGGTAAGTTTCCCGGAAGTCGGATCATAACTCCAGGTAGAAACCGTTTCTTCCAGATATTGTCCGAAGGCACCCAGAAACACACGCAGGATCTGACCTACCGGAAATATGGGGATGTTATAGATTCCGCTGGGACCTTCCGGGGCTGTACCTACAAAGAGCGTGGGCAAAGTGAAGGCCTGGTTGAGAGTCACCGTACCCTGTGTGCGGTTGATGAGATACTGATAAGCTGGACCGTCTGGATCGAAGCTTCCTACCTGATACTGGTATTCTGTGCTGGCGCGGTATTCCTGCCGGTAGTCGATGCCGTAAGTGCCAACAAATACAGGCAGTTGCGGCTTGACGCCCTGACTCAGGGTCAGTACCTGTCCGTTGTCGGTGACCGGGAAGATCTCGAGCTGGCCGGCGTCCGAAGGCAGGTAATAGCGGTCGGGGCCTATGAAATATGTCCCTGGATTGATCCGTGGGCGAATAGCGTGAGGAGTGTCCGCGTCGAGCGACTTCTCAATGTCAATCACCGCTAGGTCATTGCCATCGCCGATGCCTGAGATGAACTTCTCCAATCCGATCGCTGTGACATCCAGGTCCCAGGTCGTCGGCATAACCGTCTGGGCGTTGGCAGAACTCTGGTCACGCCAGCGGTAGGATCCCCAGTTAAAACCTGGCAGCTGCTCCGGGATCTGCCTGCTGGCCGGAAACACCCGGAAGATCTGGTCTAAGGTTTCATCGCCGCGATACACGTGGCCGGGAGCGCTGGCACTGATTCCAGTGAACCCTAATTCGGGGATGGAGAACTGACTGGTGGATAATCCCCAGTCGGTCAATTCTCCAGCATCGCCGGCGGGCACAGTGATCTGGACATCGACCTGGGCCAGCACAGACGGGTTGGCCCCATCCATGGAAGACCCGGACTGGAAACTGAACAAGGCAGGCGTCCCGGGGATGCCAAACCGGGTACTTCCACCGGGCCGCAAAGCCAGGCTGACGCTCCCTGAAGAGGACATTACCAACAAGCCGGTGGCGCCGGTATACGTCAGGATTGGATACACCGAGGAGCCAGCCGGCAGGATCATCGGAATGGATCCCGATCCCGTGGCCGGAATTCCGGACAGCACCGATCCTGTTTTACCGGTGTAGCTGATGACGGCACCCAGGATCGAGAGATGGCCGGCCACGGGAAGTGCGCCGGTATCCGATACGTACAAGGTAGTGTCCCCGGGATTGGCCGTTGCCATCAGGAGAACCGAGTAGGTGTCCGCCAGCCATAACGAGAACGTCTTGGTGATCCCTTTGGTGGGAGCCAGTACCCAGAGCGGATTGCTGCCGGTTACCGGTATGGTCAGGGCTGCATCTTTGAAGAAAGTAAGCATGACTTAGTCGCCCCAGTAGCTTTGGTCTAGGCCCATAACGTTCCACAGATATTCCTGTAACTGATACACAATCTGGCCGTTGCTGCCGGTTGCGATCCGGGCCATTCCTGGATCCGTGAGTGAGATCAAACCGACAGGCGCCGCGATCAAACTGTAGGGCAACAGCCTGTATTGATAGGTGATCTGACAGTCGTCCGGCACCGGACTGGCGAACCGCAGGGTTTGTCCGTCGGCACTGTAAGCGTATGCAGGTACTGTGACGCTAAAGCTCTCCGACCCCTGAACCAGTGCGCCATACTGCAGATGCACGGTCTGGCCTGAGATGTTCTCCGCCAGGATCTGGTTGGTGTTGGACTGTCGCACCAGTTGCAGCGTCAGCCCATCCTCGCCGAGCAGTGTCGCAGAAAAGCCGGCCACCAGGTTGATGGCGTCTGTAAGTCCGGAGAATGTCTGCCATTGCCAGAAATTGTCCACCGTGAGCGTCACCAGCGGAAGGGTGACGGGGACGCCTGCAGTTGTGAGGACCAAACCAGCCAGGGAACTGGTGATCGTCGAGTCGGCGGGACCGTTGATCTGAATGGCCTGGGACATGGATAGCCCTAGAGCCAGGCAGATCTGATTCATCAAACCTATGTAGCTGGCGTCCCGCCGGGAAATCACCGCCAGTGCCAGCCGGTCGAGGTAATCCGCCGCCGGCTCGCCGGGTAGACGATCGATGCCCACCAGCACACCCAGGGAGTCCGCGTAGGTGGAGCTGTTGATCTGTTGGATGTTTGGGCCTGTAACTTCGACGATCACTTGGATCCTTTCTTCTTGGGAAGCGGCGGAGGCCAGTGTTCCGGCCGGCCAGGCTTCCACAGATCGTTGGGGCGTTGTGGTGCAATGATGCCGTATTTCCGTGGTCTTGCTGTAGCGCTTTTCATGCGGTCAACCTGATGGAATCGTATTGATCCGTGGTGTACACGGACCGTGAACCTGGATCGAAGATGTATGCGTCGTACTGGAAACGCACCGGCACCAGATAACTGCCGGTCCAGATCCAGGGGCGCTGCCGGGCATCAAAACCCAGACCGGCGATATCAGAAACTACTTCGCTTAGATCCAGCTGCACGGCCGAAAAGGCGAAGTTGCCGTAAACCTGCACGTCCTGAGTGATGAGGTTATTCAGATCGGAGCACTCCAGGGTGAACACGTAGGTTCCCGTCCACGGCAGTTGCAGGCTCATGTTGGGCAGTGGCCCTCCGATCCATCCGGAAGCACCATCCAAACTGGCCAGAGTACCGGAAGACGTCACTACGTAGCTCATTCCATTCGGAGCATCTACCCGCAACCGGCACTGCCTCAGGTTGCCTGAGGTCTCGTGTGGAATGGCATGGATAGCCACCGCGGCAATCTGCCCCACATGGGTTTGATCGTAAGACAAGCTCAAACTGTACAGGGGCTCGGTGGTGATGACTGCCCGGCTCAACATGTCCGGCATCGGTTCCCGCCGGTCGGCGTAATACAGGTTGGTGCCCGCGTAGAGGAACAAACCGTATGTGTTCGGTTCGACCGTCAGGCCAAGCATGTTGGATGGCAGCAGGCAGCTGTGCACAACCTCAAATCCGGACCAGCGGTTGATGGCGTAGACTTCCTGCAGGTGCAGGGAATCCAAAGTCCAATAACGCCGGAAGGTTACGTCCCGGTAGGCGGCCAGCGAGACCGGCCGCATATCGTCGGGCTGGTAGGGGCAACCAAATGGAAACAGCAGCACCTGAAGGGTGGCGCCGGACGGTAATCCGAAGACCTGAATATCATCGACGGACTGCCAGGTCCCGCGCGTGCTGAACAATCCATTGTCATTGATCGAAACCGTTTCCGATTGCGATAGTAGGTCGGCCGCCCAGTAGTCACAAGGATAAGTCCGGCCTTTAAGGATTACCGTGATATTACTGCTGAAGTTTCCCAGGTCGGTGACCCAGAAATAGAGCTGATTGGGCAGAGGGAGGTCCAGAGATCCGCCATCCTGAGGATCGTCCGTGCCGCTGAAAGTAATCAGCACAGGGTCGCCGCAGGCTACCGTAGAGCGATCCGGGTCGGGCACTATGGCCGTGGGGACCGGAATCGTATCGTCGTAGGGTTGTAGGCTGACGTAAGTGCCGTTGCGGAGGCCTTCGACTTTAGTGGGCCCGGTTGCAGGCAGGCTCATAGGCACCGGAACCCTGTAGTAGATTCCGCGGCCGTCCAGATTGGCCGGGCAGGTGTCGAAGGACTGCGCGTCGATCTCCCGCTGCATGCGAGTTTCGCCTTCCTCGAGTGATATGGCCGCGGCATTGAGCAGTTGCCCGTCCAACGTGAACGGTAATTCTCTGCTGCGTGGGTCCAGGTGGTCGAAGTAATTGCGCAGTGCCTGCGTGCGGTGAGAATGATGAATCATCAGAATGTGCGCCCGATACCGAGTTCAAACTTGGAAGTCATGGAAGATCCACTCGAAACAGCCTTCACGCCGACTGTAAACATGGTCTGCTTCCGAGAATAGGCCAGCATGCCTCCGCCGGAGAATGTTCCTACCATGGACGGGCTGGTGGAACTGCCTCCATCGGCCAGGGCAATGAGTGAAAAGGGACCGGATACAGCTACTACCATCGCTACGCCGGTGCGGACCTGGGATTGCTGTCCGGTCATTTCGATCGTGGTCATGGAGTAAAGTCCCCCCACACAGCCATAGACCGGGTTTTCTGACGCAGTGCAGACCTGCACACCAAGCTTGATGCCGAAGGTAACCCATCCTACCGCCACCGGGGATCCGTAGGGAGTCACCCCGGCGCCCGCGAAGGCAAAGTAACTGGTCTGGGAAACCGGTGGAGTTACAGGAGTTTGCGCGAAGATCGGAAGCACGAACAGAAGAACGGCAAGTAGGCGTCTCATTAGAACCTTTCCTTAATTAGTGATGGCTAGGGAAATTGCAGTGGGAATCTCTTCCGTGATTACTCGTTCTCCCAGAGCTGGAGTGTAGTTCGCAATCAGGAAGCGGCTATAGCGGGTGCCGTCTGTACGGCTGCGCCAGATGAGTACATTGCCCAACGGACGGTTCGGGTCTCCCACATCTAGGATCCTCGAGTCTGAGTTCAGGATCTGGTCGGCGATATCGTTCAGCACCAAGGTGTCACCGATAGCCAGATTGTTGATGTAGTTCTCGACAGCGGAAACCGCGGCCGCTACGATGGAGGTCTGGTCACTCTGACTGGCAGATGCCGTCAGGGTCAGGGTGGTCGCCAGGCTGATCCCCACCAGATCCGGCGCCACGGCAATACCCGTGAGCGGAAAGGCGACCGTGTTGTTGATTGCCTGCTGTACACTCTGTAACAGCGCCGCCGAACCATCCGAAGCAATGCCGTAGACATAACAGGTGAACGTGCCCGCGGCCGGCGCAAACACTACGTCCTGAATCCCAGGAATCTGCAGGATCTGAAAGCGCAGCGCCGCCTCATTGGCTCCATTCTGCGCCTGCAGCTTTAATCTGATCCGATACCGGTAATCATCATCGAGCTCGGCATCGCGCCCGCCCACAATTCCATAATTGTTGGTCACCAACAGCGACCCATACCGGCTCTCGGTATAGTTGGTGAAATTCGACTGCGAGAAGATCCCGGAGGCCGCGTTGCCCGCCGCGCCCGAATACAGAGCCGTGGCACTAAAGGACATCGAGCTGGCCGCCGCCGGCAGCGTCATAGGGTCCGCGATATACACCGGCCCGTTCACCCCCGCCGCCGTATAAATGCGCACCCCCGAAGGAATCACAATGTCCTGGCCACTGTTGATTGAACCAAAAGTCCCATTGCGGACAAACCACTCAAAGTTCTGATCGCCAATATCCACGCTGGCAGTCTGCTGCGCCAGGCGCGGCACACCGAAGATCTCCCCGATCAAATCCAGGCTGGTATCGGTGGCAAAAGGCAGAAGCGACTGGGCAATATTCAGGAACTGGCGGTTCTCCAGCTCGGCCAGCTCGTTGGCCACGATGTCGCCGAACGCCCGCGCCTTGCCTCCCGGCGCCAGCTGCCGGATGCCGGTGGCGGAGAGGGCAGCCAGGATGTCGGATTGGTAACCGGAATAGTTCTTCGGAGACTGAATAGCCATAAGAGCGCCTATTGCCCCATGATGGGAATGATCTGCACGGAGGATCCGAGATCGGTGAATACCTGGGTTGAAATGATGCTGGCCCCGTTCAGCGTGTTCCAGGTGGGTGGCAACTGTGGGCAGCTGTTGGTCTGGCAATAGGTCTGTAGGGCAGGTACTCCAATCAATCGAATGGAAGCTTGCATCAGCAGATCCTGTATCGAGGAGAATTTGGCTTTAACCACGAAGGAGCCATCAGCTTGTTGTATCTTCCAAGTTTGCCCGGTAACGAATGACTGCAGGGCACTAACTTGATAGTTTGGCAACGGCTGAATCACCACAATTGGAACCGGCGCCGGGGTTGGGGTGCGCATATCGAGTGTGATCATGGTGACGGTGCCTGGTTGAAATGTCTGGCAGGTCTGCGCCCCGGTGCCTAAAGACCAGCATACGTTCACTGGTTGTTGAGCCAGCATCGTGATTGCACCGGCCAAAAGTAAGAGAATGACTTTCTTCATCGTTGCCTCAGAACTGAGTAAGAGTGTGGAAACTATACACGCCGCTGGCGGACTTGCCGCAAACCTGCTCGTTATCGCCCAGCAGGTCGTCCTCGACGAAGAAATGCTGACCACGAGTGGTCTGGTTACACATTAGGGGCTGGGACACATCCACCGGCTGTACTGTTTGCACCGCTAGATTCTTTACAGCATTAACCAACACGTAAGTCAGCGCACCTGGGTTGAGATCGTAGAGCTGCGTAGGCTCCGCGTCGGTGGGATTCAACTTCGCCGAAAAGGTCCCAACGCTGTACGGGATTACGTTCATAGCATCCTGAGCCAGCAATCCGATGCCGGTCATGCCGGCGGTCAAACCAGCCAGGCCGTTGTATTCAAACGCCACCGGATTCAAAGCATTGATAGTACTGAGGCCGTCAAGAAAAGGTCGGATATTGGTCTTCAGCCGGGCATCTGAATATACGGTCCAGGTAGCGGTAGCGGCTTTGGATGCTGAGTCGGTAGATAGTTCCAACTGATGGGTGGGGTTGGTGACACCGATTCCGATGTTGCCACTTGAATTGATAAAGAGGCGCGTACCGCCGGCGGTGGCCAGGGCGATTGAAGCGTTTGCATCGCCATTATTGATAGTAAAATCCCCGGTTGCGTGCTTTAGAATGTCCACGATGGCGATGCCGGTCCCTGCCGAGTTTTCCGTAATCATACGCAGATCGAAGCCACTCGCGGCAGGTGCGGTATTGGAATTGTATAAGTCTAGGTAACCTAAGGAAGCGTTGGAGCTGAGGAACCTTCCTACGCTGGAATTGGAACCTTCCGCTTGAAAGATGTAAGTAGGATTTGTGACCCCGATGCCTAGACTTCCACCGGCTGTCCATCGACCGTACTCCGTGAACGTTTGCGTAGAACCGTTAAATTTGCCGAATGCAATGTTCCCACCAGCAGCCCCGGCGTAGATTTGCAGCGTACTCGCCGCGATTCCCAGTCCGTATGAATCGACTCCGCCTGAATCGTAGACGTACAACTTATTCGATGCAACGGATGACCCGAGAGACAACAGTGCACTTGGAGCAGTTGTTCCGACGCCTACATTCCCTCCGGTATAATCCGCGGTCGATCCATTCAGAGTCCACAGTCCCACATTGTTCGGGATGCCGCTCAGACGCGCCCAAGGTACTGTACCTGAAGACAGCGTGCCAACAGCTGTAATGAAACTACTCCCGGCCCAGGTAGAGAGCGCTGTGTTCTGCACGTTGCCAAGGCCCACTTTGTTGGCGCTGATGTTTAGCCAGGGGGGATCGCTGTAGGAACCGTTGGTGTAAACCCCATTGGTCACCGTACTCGCGTTCGTAGCCGTGGTGGCGTTGCCTGAGATGTTGATGGAATAGGTCCCGCTGGTGATCTTCGTCGCATAGTTCCCGGCGGCCAGAGCTGCGATCGGAATGCTCGCCGCGGTCAGGCCCGCTCCGGACCCGTTGAATTGACCGGTGATCGTTGCGTTACCCGCCACCTGTAAGGTATCGATCCCATTATCGGTGGCAGTTCCAGCCAACACCCGACCGGTATAAGACAGAGCCCCGCTCAGGACGGTCCAGGGGTTGGCCGCGTTGGTCACGGTGGATATAGAAGTCACGCGGCCAGCAGCATCGATGGTAAGGACTGGGATGGCAGAGGTACTGCCGTAGGTACCTACCGCGGCGCCGGAGGCCGGCAGCTGCGACACGCTGATGGAAGGGGAGCACCAGAATGGAGGACCGGCTACTGAACCATTTCCCTGAGAACACAACGTATGGATCGTGGTTGAATTCAGACCGTGCAGGATCGAAAGAGCATTATCACCCGATCCGTAGATCAGATCGCCGACGGCGTAGTGGGAATTGCCTATATCCATGAATGCGGTGGGGTCGTTGGCCAGCGGAATCGCGGTAGAGAGGTTCCAGGTAGGACCTGCGATCATATAATTCTGCGTATAGACCAGCTGGCTACCCGCGTAAATATTCACCTGATAGTAGGTCTGTCCAAGTACGGTGCCGCAGGAGATGATGTCGTTGCCCACCAGGGTTCCGCGCAGGATGCCGGCCGGGTTGGGGACCATGGTCGCCGTAGCCGGCACGATGATGGAGGAGCCTATAACCAGGGGGATATTGCCGCCGCAGTTCTCCAGGGTGAATTGCACGGTGCGATTGGAGCTCATCGGCTGCCCGGTGAGATTCACGATGTTGCCGCTGATCACCGTGGCCGGAAGGGAACGAAGCAGGAGCAATAGGCCGGCGGCCAAACGTAAATAACGCAAGGTCAAACTCCTTTTACGTGCATGAGACTCTGAACGAGACGCACTACGTAGTAGCCAAATGAGGCGACCCCCATAATGCAGCTGAGGATGAGTCCCACGGCCATGTAGCCTCCGCGGGCGAGCGTCAGGACTTTGTCCTTCTGCTTTTCACCCTTTTCCAGGTCGTCAATCCGCGAGCCGCTCTGTTCCAGTCTTTCTTTCACCAGCGCGACTTCTCGCTCTTGGAGCGCATTCTGTACCGCCTGTGCGATGTTGATCTTTTCGTGTTCGGCGATCTTGCCGTTCAACCGCGCCAAGTGATCTATGGTTTGGCTCCCGATGGCCTTTAGGCTGGAAACATCCGTTGCCATCCCGTTCAACCGGGTGTCTACCCCGGCAAACCGGTCATTCATTTCGTGGCGCAGCTCTTTCAGCTCAGCAAAGATCCGATCCTCTGTCATGTGGCGGCCTCCCTATACAACGCCACACAGGAGGGTACCAGGGTAAAACAAAAGGAAAAACAAGAGAGGAATGGAGGAACCGGTCCATGGTGGGTGTTTAAGTCCGAGCCTAAGACGGCTTCTCGTCCTTTGCTAGTATAGCGGCGGGCTCTATCAGGAGCTGGCGGTAGGGAAAATAATCGATGTTGGGCAAGCCGTTTGTGGTGAGCGACATAACGGCATTGAAGTTCTCCGTGAAGCGGTTGGCGTGCGCGCCAGTGCCGCGGGGATACTGGCGCAGACGCCAACGATTCCCGGGAAGGGCCTCCTGGTACAAGCCTCCGGCGTTGTAAGCACAGGCGGCATAAACCGGGTCAAACCCGGTAATAGGTTTTAATTGCAATAGATAGGAGGCACAAGCCTCCAGGGAATTGGTGGGATTGATCAGCCAGGCGCGGTCGATCTTCGGGTTGTGCATGACGGAACGCGCGGTGCTGATCAGGAGCTGGCAAAAGCCGGCGCTGATCCGGCTGGGAGTCTCCTCATCGGAAATATAGCCCGGCTCTTCGCGAATGGAGGTTTCCGGATGAATAGGGGCGCCCTCGGTCAACGCGCAGGCCGCCAACAGTTCGAATGGAACGCGCTTGTCATTGGAGACTTTCCCAAACAAGGGAGCATAGAGATCCGTGTAATGCTTGGCGCGCTGTTGCACGGCGGCGCCGGGCAGTACCAAACCCAAACCTTCAATCTCTAACCCCTGCATTCCCACTCTCCAGCGCACACCGCCGGGAAACTTCGCATGGAATTCATTCAAGTTGACGTCAGGCATGTTCACACTCCACTACGGCTTGCTGCAACAAGCGCAAGATCTTGCTGTAAGACGATCGGACGGTTTGTACTGGAATCAGCAGGGCATCCGCCACCTTTTCCCAAGTGAACTCCCGGACGAACACCAGATAAAGCAGATACCGGTCAATTTGAGATAAGTCCCGAAACAGAGGGTCTTCCGTGTGCTTGACCCAGTCCAGATTGATCTCGCCTAGGTCCAACGGATGCAGATGGTTAATTACATTCACTGCCCACCATTTCCCAGAGCGTTCCACAAACGCACCAGTGGAATTAAGAACAGCGCCGTCATCCCGGCCATCTGATTTCTCGCGGCCGAAGTCGAGGGAATAGATTCCTTCCTTGGTTTCGATCTCCGATCGGCCATGTTCGATGTACTGCTGGAGATAATACCGGAACCACGTCTGTAGGTAATATGTAAATCCGATGGGTCCGGCATGCAGGTACTTGGCTGGGGGCGGCCAGGCAGCAGCCTTCCGCCGATATCGGCGCGGGCAGCCGACTTCCGGTGCCGGCTCCAGAAACCCATGGCGGCAGAGGATGCGCACAAAGCGAGTCCCGTCAAAGTCCAGGTGCTGGTTGAGTTCATCAATAGAAAAGTCATCTCCACAGGGTTTCTTCTTCTTCAGAATGGCCACCACTTCCGCCACCTTGTCGGAATAGAGTGGATCGTACTTCTTGGCGGCCTTGAGCAGTTGTTCCATCAATACGTCGTAGATCTCATCCGATCCGAACCCTTTGAAAACCAGATGGAATGTGCGACATACCTGTAAGGTAGTAGCCTTGCTCATCTTCGTACCCTTGGGCACGAAATACTGGATGAACTGCTTGGTGTCAGCGTTAACCACCTTGGACATCCCGTCGAAACTGACGGGCATATGACCGCGGCAGATCATCAACAGGTACTTCATCAGATACCCGTGGAAAGCCTGGACTATCTCGAGAAACTTGGCCCGTTTCTCTGCACCTTCTTCGAGCAGCGCATACTCGCTGCCCAGCCGGTTGGTCTCATCCAACGATAAGACCTTGCTTTCCCAGCCGGACGCATAATGGGACGCCGGCAATAAGACGGACTTCATATCGGACCCCTTCTCTCCAGGAGGAGGGTTGTACGGCTGTCTATGCAGCCTGTTAAATGAAACTATCTAGCGAGTTGGTATCTTCGCTCTCTGCTGTCTTCAGGATCTCGTCCAGCCGATTGAGATCCTGGGTACTGCTGGTCTTGATCTTCTTGGGGCGAGGGGTGACCACTTTAGCCGGCAGAAGGCCCAGGCATTTGCGCCGGGTGTACTCACCGATCAAACAGGCCTCCGCACGGCCGTCATGCTTCACCAGAGTCAGGTAAGACACGGCGCCCTTGATGATTTGCTGGGCTTTCAGAATGGAGTCGGCTTTATCGCTCCCCGAGAGTCCGAATACCTTCTTCCAGACCTGCGGAGTAATATAGTCCAGGGTCAAGCCTAGGGCACCGATAATGCCCTCCCAGGTCCCTACGCCACGGCCCATCGAGAACATGCTGGTGACACCCTGTTCCGGCCGCGCTGAAACCTGTTCGAGCCCAATCATCTGTACATTTCCCTGGTCCTGCGCCAAACGCAACAGCTGGACCATAGACCCGACCATATAGTGCTTCTTGTGCATGGCGCCGCCGCTCTTGCTCTTCTTGCCCTTCTGAACCACACTGATCACCGGGGTATCGGAAACCGATACCAGCGTTCCGGACGCATCCAGCACAGCTAGCGCGCCGCTCAGCCCGGGATCAATGCCAATGTAAAAGTCGTTGTTCATCATCGCCTGCCTGTTTAGAATATAACATACTGTTAGTTAGACCACAAGGGAAAAAGAGTAGGGAAATGTCTGAAATAGGGGAAAAAAGGCCTTGACAGCCGGCAGCAGAAGATTTAGAATCGAACCAGGTCCGGACCTTCCTCGAGAAGGCACAAGCTGGATTTAGAACTTCTAAACTCGGGGGCCGGCGGCTCGTACAGAGTCTCCGGCTCTTCCCGTATCAGTAACCGCGACGGACAATCTCTTCCGCCTCTTCCATGGAAATCGTCTTCTTGTCTACGGCGCCATTGAACCGCCGCAGATCCTGGCCCCCTTCTGGAAAACGAATCAGGTAGAGATCCCCATGGACATCCTCCACTACCATCGTTATACGGTTGGGGGACACACCCCAGCGCTCGCAGATATGGACCGCCAGGCTATCCACGCTGGCCAAGGCTCCCAAGCCGACATCCCAGTCGGTATCTGTGATCCAAGCCGTGGTCCAGAATGAACCGATAAACAATCGAACGCGCGCCTTTGAAGGCCGGTCGTTCTGCGTCATATAGACCAAAGGACGGTCCATATTCGGCTTGGGTAATGCAACAGTCAAACTTTAACCTCCTGCTTGCGATTCCAGGCGTACGGGCCGGTAGCCCTTGGCGGTCTTCGACAACCGTCCCTTCTTCGTCAGCTCATAGATAGCGGAATAGATCCGGCTCGATTTGGTATCTGCATTCAGGTATTGTGCGTCTCGCAGCAATTGAATAATTGCACCCGTAGGTAACGCACGGCGCGATGTTTTCAGGACTTCATAAACCGCGTCGGTAGTGGGTAAGCCATGCAATGCAACCTGGTCTAAATGCTCTCCCAAACGAGGTGTGGGCTCCGATGCAGCTTTGGCCGGCTTATGATTGAGTACGGAACTCAAGGTGTCCCGTGCGGATTCCAAATTGTGTAGTTCCTGCCGGCGTTGTTCAATGAGTGTGTCCAGTTCAGACAAATCCATGTGGCTACCTCGGTAAAAAGATGCGGATGTCTACATCCGTCAGACTGCCTAATTCTTTGTCGAGAATAGAACGAACTTCGGCAAATTGCAAGCCTCCCAGGCCACAACCGAGAGCCGGCACGGCAATCGAAGCGATCCCGATCGACCGTATCGCGCGACGGATTTCCGCAATTCCCTGCCCCACCCATTCGATCCGCGAAGGCTGCTTCCAGTGGTCCTTGGTGGCCACATTGAACACCCATTCGGGAAAGACTCCGTCCGGATTGACCTTGACTGGCTGTAGGTTGCCTGGTTGCAGCTGCCCCTGCGCGCAGAAGCGTTTGTACTCCGCAAACATGCGCGGCCAGTGCATGCGAAACTGCAACGCCAGGCCGGCGCCCATCACACCTTGTGTGTTGACGGCATTGACCAGCGCCTGGCAGCCGCTGGTGAGTATATTACCAGATGTCAAATAACTCAGCATGTTTCCTCCTTTACCATTTCGATAGCAGAGTCAACCGCTCATAACTGTCCCGGCGGTCGCGTTGCTGGGATGTGGCCACGCCGGCATTGCAATCGACTTCGCAGGCATTGTAGTCATCCCATTCCGCAGCATTCAGCATGGACTTCAATTTGTCGCGAAACTCAGTGTGCCGGATCCACGACCGCGCGCCCTGCACCAAAGGAGAACCGGATTGGGGCAGAGGGTTTGATTTGTCGTTTGTATTCATGGAAATCCTTTCATTTTGCGTTGTTTCATCATAGCCTCAACAATCGGCCGTAATCCAGGGGCGCCGACGCGTTCGCATTCACAGAGACCGCAGACCGTTTCTCCGGAAGGCAACTGCTTCCAGGACCGGGTCTGACATCTGGGACAAAACGCGACGCTTGCGTCGCTGCTTACGGTTCTTAAAGGTTTAAGACTGTATGTCCTGCTGGCAGGACTACCTAGTCTCGCTGGCAGGACTTCTTGTGGAAAAGAAGTCTCGCTGGCAGGACTACTAGTCTCGCCCGCAGGACTACTTTGGGGAAATTCCAAAGAAGTCCCGGCAGCAGGACTACTTTCCAAGGAAGTCGTGTCAGGCTCCGATACGGAAGTGACTGAGGATGCAGTGCTTGCGTGAAAAGAAGTCTCGCTGGCAGGACTTCTTCGCACCGTTTGTGGATCGCCGGACCGGCGGCCCATCAGAATTACCGGATCGCCACTGTACAGCACATCCAGATTCACGCAGTATTCATGCACGGCGCCCTTGTGGTAACCATCCTTGCGAATCAATCCGCAAGCCAGAATGGGAGCCAGGTGGACATGCACATTCGAGCGGGTCACGCCCATCCCTGCCCGGCCGGCAATGCCGTTGGCAAACTGGTCGACCGAGATAGGATCCGTTGATTTGCCGAAACCGAGAGTCTGGCGCAGGATAAACTCCACCGCGCGGTACTCCGGAGGCTTCAGTACACCAGCCCAGTGATCCTGCAGCGCGAGCATGGCTTTGGCAAACTTCACCAGGTGCGCCTGGTCCCGCAATCTCTGGAGTTCGTCCCAAGGGAATACAGAAGTACTTGACTTCCCTTCCGCAGGCTGTGCTACACTTCTGCTGATACGGTTCATAGGCCGTTCACTACTCGTCGGAATTTAGAATCCTAAAGAGGTCCTGCTCGCTACAGGGCCTCTTTGCATTTCCGATTACGATATCAGTAAACTCCTACCATAACAAGAGCGTGGCGCATTTTGGATGCAGTTCGTCAGCTTGCAACCTTGTCAGCTTGGCATGCAGGCAGGCAGGCATTTGCACATGCAGCCAGCCATGCAGCTTGGCATGCAAGTGTTCATGCAGTCATACATGCAGCCAGTCATGCAGATGCACATACAGCCACCAAACTGTCTGACCAGTTGACAAGCCACGCAGCTGCCTGTATAGTTGGCAAACATGTCAACAGTCATTGCAGTTGCCAACCAGAAAGGCGGTTGCGGCAAGACCACGGTCACCCTGAATCTGGCCGCCGGCCTGGCCGAGGCAGGGAAGCAAGTCCTTGTAATTGATGCAGATCCGCAGGGAACCGCACAATACTGGCGGAGCCTGCGGCAGGACAACAACCCACCCTTCCAACTCATCACGCTGGCCTCGGCCGTCATCCATGAGGAGATCCGGGGACTCCTCGAGCACTCCGAGTACGATATCTTCCTGATCGACTGTCCGCCCGGCGGCAACCTGAAAGGGCAGGGAACTGCCCAGATCACCCGCGCCGCGCTCCTGGTGGCGAACATGGTCATCATCCCGGTGGTGCCGAGCGGCCCCGATTACTGGGCAGCGCAGGATATGCTCCTGCTTATTGAAAGCGCCCAGCTCATCAATCCGCAGTTGATCCCCATGGTGCTGATCAACCGCAAGAATCCCACCACCCGGACGGGCAGGGAAGCCCGCGTGGCGGCCGAACATTTCCACCTCTCCGTCTTCGAGACCGAAATCATCCAGCGTACGGCCATTATCGACAGCATGCTGGACGGCCGGACCGTGCTCGAATATCACCGCGGCAATCAATCGATCGCCGAGTTTCAACTCTTAACCAAGGAGGTCCTGGACATCAATGAGCGAACCCAAACCAAGTCTGTTGAACAGCATGCGACGTCCACCGTCATCGGAGGTTGAACGCGCCTTTGTGGAGGGCGGGGAAGTCCAACCCAAACCGATCCGGAGTCCCATCGAGAACCTGGATATCGCCAGGCTGCAGCGCCCGAAACGGGTTCTGCGGGTGCATGCAACCTTCAATCTTCCCGATCGGATCCAGACCCGGTTGAAGAAGATCTCAAACCGGACCGATATCGACATGGTCGACATCGTGGCCGCCGCGCTCGACAAATACCTGGATACGCTGGCCGCGCACTTCAATATAGAGGACTGAATTTGTAAACCTTAGGTAGGCAAATCCGGGGAAAGTTAAACCACAGCCAAGCTGCATATGCAGCTGCATGATAGGCTGCACGTGCAACTGCATGTGTAATCGTAGGCAACGGTGTTTCGCCGCTGATCCTGGAAACAGCCGGAAGTGGCAGCGCTTCGACAATCGTCGGCAACCAATCAACTGATTCTACTGCACTTGGATAGCGCATGGTAGATGCCGGAGAACGGCAGCGATTATGCGCACCTGCGCAATACGGCCTCCCAATGCACGATAAGGGTACATATCGTGCATTCGCTCCAAATGGGGGTATTATCGCTAGCTCAAACTCGATCGCATCCAAGCAGACCCCTATTTGCGGCATCCTTATCACCTGATATCTTCAAGAAGAACTCGCCAATAGACGACCTATTCAAGGCGCGAAGCGAGTTTGCACTTGAGAATCGGAGGAATACCCTTATGATGCACGACCCTATCATCATCATCATTGATGGGCTGTTGAAGTGGATAGCATTCCTGCTGGCGACCCACTGCACTGCGCCTTTCTTTCTCCTACACTGAAACACGCCAACTGGCGCCGCTCCTGGAATGTGCTATCTTCAAGGGAACCCGCCGAAAGACGTCCTTCGAGGCGCAGGGCGAGTTGCAGTATAATGAAGGAAGGCCTGCAGGCCAGTCGAAACCGACCTGCAGGATCGAAGACTACTTGGAACGGCGTTTGATCCGTTTTACACGGATCTTGACCGTGATCGCCACTGTAATGACGATCGTAGCGGTGATACCGAGGATAGACATCATCCCTGGCCACCTCCTCTCCGTCCACACAGCCGGGCCTGGTTTACAGGACCAGACCCGGTCCGTTCTGGACGCCGAAACGTCCCGGTAGCCGTGCAACGGAAACCCGATCATACCACCAGAAGGTCAGGCGACCTTACACTCGGTTCACCAGCAGGATGACCCACACTCCCATCGACAAGAGCGTAAGGGCCAGGAAGAACATGGCAATCGCACGAATGGACTTCAGCGATTGATCGATAGAGACCAGACGGTCCTGGACTATGACTATCGGAAGATGTTTGATTGATCCCATCCATAGGATTCTCCTTTATTTCGCTGGCAATTCCAGATTGTGCTATATCACCAGGTGAACTCAGCTTTGCCAATGCCACCCGTCTATGTTCATTTCCTGCCCTCGTGAATGTCATTGCACTTCGCCTTTCTTTCTCCTACACTGAATCCATGCCCATACGGGCTGAATACCGACATTACTACAACTCCGGCTGGCGCCGCTTCCGCCTGGAACGCCTGGCAGCCGCTGGCTACCGCTGCGCGCACTGCTATCGCTGGAATTCCCGGCTGAACCTGGCGCATCTGACCCATGATCCCACCAGCCGCGCGGCGCTGGCAGTGCTGTGCCCCAGCTGCCACGCCAAGAACGATACGGCCCAGCGCCTGGCGATGACCCGGCGGACCTGGGCGGAGCGCCGTGGTCAACTATGGCTGAGCGAGGAGCTGCGCTGGGCGCCCTATCCAGCCTGGACTTGGCCGGGCGGCTTGCAGCAGTTAGTATTGTTCTGATATCACAAGATTCCCAAAACCGGTGCCAGCGGGTTACAATGGGAACTGGAGCCAGCACCCGTCGCAAGCCGGGCGCTGGATTGGATCACTCGATTTAGTCAGCTATTCAAGGTGGTTCTATATAGACCACCTCCCTTAAGCGCCCGGCGTTCCCGCGTCGGGCGCTTGGCGTTTATGTGCGGTAAGCTGGCATATCGCGTGGGAATCCACGTCTGCGTAGGAATTGTAATTAAACAACAGGAAATTCGTATGAAAACCGGCTTGACTTACTACGTAGTTACCAGTACGATTACTACATGAAAGGTGGCTTCATCGCAATTCACTTAGAATCATGCCGACAACTCCGCAGTCAAATGGATGCGTTACTCGGTCTGGACCGAGACCACCAAAGCTCTGTCTCGCAACGAATTCCAGCCGAAATGATCAACATATCCCGAGACCTCAACCGGTATATGGAATGGGTTGCCATGAACAAGGAATACCTGGAAGCCTTGAATAGCTCCAAAGAATTCCTTGCCGCTGCCAATTGAAACGTCCGTAGACTGACCATTTAAGACGGGGTATTCCCCAAGATGAACAGGGGAATACTCCAATTTATTCCTCAGTAATATGAATGGGGCTACGGCTGGTCAAGTGGAACACTGAAGAAAGTGGACCGACCTCCAACCGGATCCAAACATGCTTCTCGGTCATCCGCTCGATATGGGCGCTGGTATCGTTGTGGGCCAATACTATATCCTCTGGAGCGTCTTCCGGATCCCGGCGGATCCGCAACTTCCCCGAATCCGTAAGTCTCTTCTTCGACATCACAGGGCCTCCACGACTTCCTGCGCCTGAATGATGGCCAAACGTTTGTTCGTCTCGGCAAGTTGGGCGATCTCAGGGATCATGGGATCCAACTGGGCGGCGATTTCCTCGAGCTTACGGGCATTCTTCCGCTTCAGAGGCAGTAACATGCCCTTGAGCCCGGAATGTTCGCCGCCGATCGAGATGACCCGGGTCTTGTAGGTCCGGCCCTCATAGGAGCCTTCCTCAATCGTGGTAGGTGTGAGGTAAATGTAGATACCCCGCCGACTTACACCGCCTGTGAGGAAATTGCTCCCGCCGACTTCGTAACCCACTTTGACCTGCAGGCTGAAACCTATTTCTGCAGTATCGTACTCGTAATCTTCGTTATTCAATGTAAGGTTCGTCATGACCTACTCCTTGCTCCAACACCTCTCCGGCGGAATCAGTAGTTGTCTCCTCCGTAACCGCCGTCGAAGACACCATCCAGTATTCTCCCCACTTACAGTTCGTCGAATTCGATCTTCCAGTCCTCGGCTTCCGTCAGGAGCCGCTCCAGGAACTGCTGGTATTCAACGCCGCGCAAACCTTCGGATGCTTCGGACACGGTGTCGCGCACCATTTGTACTCGATCTTCTATGGACATGCTTTCTCCTTGCGCCTAATGACAACATGTGACGGAGCACCCGATCCGGGTAGTCCAACTCGGAGTTGTACACGTGCAGTTTGCTACGCAGGGTCTTACCGCGATAACGGAATCCACTGCTTAAGTTGTAAGCCACCAATTCGGCGGCCTCCGGAACCGATCCAAAACGCGCCTGGCCGGAGTCCCATCCAAACCAGTTGTTCCGGGAACGCACGTGCTTGCCGCCGCTGGTTTCGACGATCGTCAAAGCCGGTAACAGCCGCCAGTCTAACCGGTAACGGTCAGCAATACGGATGAACGGGACGACGTAGGCCTGCACCGGCCGCCCTTCCAAAGCACGCTCCAGCTGGTCAATTCTCCAGTCCCTGGCCGCGAAGGCGCAGGTACAGAGCATGCCAATGTAAAGTAGCCTGTGCATCACGGTATTAGTCCTCCATCGTCTTCCCAGCGTCCCAACTCGCCGCGGCCGGCTGGGTCATAGTAGGGACACCGGGAGGGCAAACGGCACACATTGCAGTCGCGCGCCCCGCATCCGGAAATCCGGGCGAAGCGCATACAGCAACCAGTGAGAAGAATATTAAACGGCAGGCGGCACCTTGGGAAAGCATGGAGCTGCCGGCCCAAACAACTTGTGAAAGAGCTCGCAGCAGACGTAAGCCGTCAGGTTGTGCCGGGCATACAGCCAGGCCGGAAACCCCTCCGGCAAAACCGCAGGCAAAGGCTCATCCTGCGGGATCTCTTCGCCCACTTTATGCGTCGCCGGCCGGCCGCAGTGCGCACAAGCCTCCCCGGTACAGGAAGCACTGACGAAATGCGAAACCGGCTGCGCCTCTTCTGGCTTATCCAGCAGGCACCGGCAATACTGCTTCAGTACCTTGGCATGGCATTCCATGGAACATACCCGGGAATGGCTCAGGCTTTCCACAATGCCGCCGAAGTTCGTAGGGTATGGCAACCCACATCCGTTGCAGTAGAGGGTCTGCTTAGAGAACATCCGGATCCTTCTGTTTCAGCTCCGGCGTAAACTTAGTCCAGCCACCGTTAGGAAGAGGCTTGCCTTTCTCCCGGCGCTTGGGAAACAGGGTGCCACCTTCCAGTGCCTGGCCGTACTCAAACCGTGCCCGACAGTCGTTGCAGACCATCTCGAAGTAGTCATACTTCCCGGACTTGCGATGCTGAAAGCGGATGCGAGTTGAGGTGCACGCCCCACAGGCGCACTCTGCCTCGAAGACCTCCTGCAGCTTGGCGATCTCTTTGAAGACGCCCTTCTGGCCGTCGGCCTCCACTTCAAAAGTGATGCGGCCGTCGCCGGTTCTATAATGGACTTTCATCATTCTCCGTTCGGCGGATCCAATTCGTCCGCCCGCTTCCGCAATAAGGCCGCGGCTTCCTTACGCTCATCCAAAGTTAGAGTTCGGTCATTGAAGCCGGCCTCGCGCCGCATCGATTCAGGCCAGATCGCAACATCCACATTGACTCCGTGAAACTGGCGATCAAGCCAACCCTTCCGCAGTAACGCAGCGCTCATTGCAACCTTACCTTCGGCCGGCCGGGATAAGTCTGCCCGATCCACTCATCGGCGAGACCTACCGCGGAAGACTCCGTCTCCGCCAGGCCCATCTTGCCGTCGAGCGTCCGGCCGCATTTGACAATGTGCCAGCGCCAGTTCCCGTCGATCGTCTGGGTTATCTTGTATTGCACCGGAGCGTCGCCCAGAACATCCACATCCCAGGACCAGGGTTGTATCTGGCTGGCATCTACGTAAGAACGCATGAATTACTCCTGACTATTAGGAATGTCCTCGCGAGGATTGGAAACACGAATCGCCGCCGCCAGGGCCTTGATCTTCTGTGCGGCTGAAAGATGCAAGAGCACCTTCCGCCAACGGTTCAGGAAGCTGATCTCGTAATCGTTTGCCGTAGCCGCCTCGGTATACCACTTCCAACAGCAGACGCTGTATTGGAGCCATTGACCCTCTGTAAGCCGCTCTTCCACAGCGTACAGACGATCAAATGTTAGTCGCACAGGATCCCACTCCCTGCTGCGGCCCGCTATAGCCGCGAGCTCCCACCAACCCAAAGGAGATTGTTGCGTGCAGCACCACGTTGGCAACGCGGGCCGCGGTTCCATAAAGCCGCAGATAATGCTTTCATCGCTGATCATTCCCAAATCCCCTTGCCGCCCTGGCGCGCCGCATCGATCTGTTGCTCCAGCTGGGCTTTGCCATCTCGCGCCTCCGCCAGTGCTTTGAGGATCTCTTCCGGATCCTGTTGGAAAGTAGCGATAGGCACCATCCGGAGACCTCCCACCGCCGGCTTGCACTGGCCGAACTTCGACCAGATCTGTTGCATATCCGCGGTGACTTCCCATTTCGGCCGGACCAAACTCAGGATCCGCACCATGTGTTCAAACTCCTTGGCATGAAAAGGAATCTGTACCAGACGCATGGTAGGGATGTTGACGATGACGCCGCCTTTATCCAAAAAGGGGCGGGTGGCGTACACTTCGCCGCGCGGCCAAGCCGCCACCCACGCCTGCACCGTACGGAACAGGCGATCGCAAATGCCTGGAAACCAGATAGGACTCATGCCGCCCGATACATCTCCGGATCAAGGATCTTCTGGTTCATGAGATAGAACACCAGACTTTCATGGATGCCTTCATCCTCGACCGGCGCCAGCCACTCGAAGAACCAGGTCTGGCCGCTCACACCATGAGACTTAGCCAGCGTCTTTGGATTTGCCGTCACCTGGTAAATGTGGATCCGCAGCTCCGTCTGCTTCACCTGCTCATTGAAGATCCAGGCAGGATACCGCTCCGGGTTCTGCTGGCGGCCCATCAGGGCGTCCATGGTCTCCCGGAAGGCCACAAAGATCTTGCCACTCGGTTTATGGCGCACGCTGGCCAGGTGCTCGTAGAACGTGAGCACATCGCTATCCTTGGGATGGTCGATATGCAGCCGCGGGTCGGGCTCCTTGCGCTGCGCCGAACCCCCAGGCAGGGGGTATACACTGGCATCCAGGACCTCGAGCTGAGCCATGAACTCCAGGTTGACCGGACGCACCGGCAGGTATAGCTTTTTGTCTTCCGGCATTAGCGCCCCTTCTTGGCTTCCGGACGGGTTTGCAGGTCTTCGACCATCACGCGAACTTCTTCTCCGCGTTGGGCCAAGCCGTCGACCACTTCCTGCAGGCTGGTTACCTGCGCCATCAAATCCTTCTTCAACTCGACAAATTGCTCGAGCAAAGAAGCAGTGGACGGGTCTTTATCCTCCGCCTCCGCCGCTTTCGGCTCCGGCTCCAGGGACTTCTCATAAGCAGCCACTGCATCCAGTGCCGTACGCAAGCTGGCCAGATCCTGGCTGGCCGCGCGGCCGCCGCGAGAACCGCCGATGTTCGGCGCAATCACATGTCCGCAAGGACACATGCGTACCGTGTGATAGGTTTCCGTCAGATACTGAATGTCACCGCCCGGCATCGCCGAGTAGGAGTTGGCCTGGTACTGCCGCAGATTGATCTCGTATAACCAATCCGACCCGCACCGCGGACACGGCAAAGGCCGCAAGGCCTGCTGCTGCAACCGCTGAAACCCGCTCGGTTGATCATTCGAATACGGATTTGTTGTTGGCGTCATCGATTACCTCTTTCTTCTTCTTGCAATAAATACAGCGGTCATCTAAAAACAAGTGCTTACAGGTAGAAAGCACCCGGTTGTCTTGATCCACGCGAAACCGGGACCGTCCGGTTGCAGGATCCACTATCTCCATGTCGTCCATCGCCAGCTCCCTTGATACAAACCTTGGCCTGACAGGTGTCACAGTAGCTGCTGGGCACCGGGTAAGCTTCCTGATCCCGGTCCTGATGCACATAGGCATGCACCGCCGACTCCAGATACCGCACCATGCGTTCTTTCATCAACTGGCGGGTATAAGATCCGGTGGCCAGAGAATAATGAATCACATCCACCCGCGGATAAGCCTGCTCGAAGCGGCGGAAATGCATCCAGCGAGCCACAGTCATGACATCCGGATAAGGATAGGCCAGGCCCTCGTGCAAGCGCAGGATCAGAGGCTTCTTGCCGGAAAGCAATACCGCATACCGGCCCGTGACTTCTACCTGTCCAAAACTCAACAGATAGTCCGTAGCAGGCTGAAATACACCGTGCAAGTCCAATAGATCCCGCAACTTACGACAAATACCCGGAAGGGCTAACAGCACCTTCCGGGACTTGGTGGGCATGCAGAATTCAAAGCGCTCGCGCAGCTGTGCAAGCGACGGCCGGCGCCCATGAAACTCCTCGAGCAACAACCACTTCAGGGTTTCCATTCCGGCTTTCATATCGTCTGCATAAATACTCTCCTGCAGGCGCAAAGGGCAGCGGGTGTACTCCAGCAGATGACTTTCCGGAATGGTTACGCCCTTCACTTCTTCGCCGGATCGGCAGCCGGCGCAGCAGGCTTCCGGACCAGGGTCCAGGTATTCGAGTCGAGATCGTAGTCTTCCGACTGTACCTTGGCCCGCAGATAAATCTGCTGCACCAGAGCGTTGACCTGACCGTTGGCCTGTTCCACTTGCGCCTTATTGCGTTCCGCGCGCAAAGAAAGGTTATCGGACTCCAGGTTCAGCTCGCGTAATGTACGCAGAATATCTTTCACCTGGTTGACTAGCTCCGGCGCGATGGCAATCCGCTCAGCGGCAACTGCCTTGGAGGCTGCCGGCGGCGCCGGGGTCTTGGGGGCCTCGGCTGCCATGACAGGCAAACAGGCCAAAACGAACAACATGAAATATTGCTTCAACATCAGTTATATTGCTCCTTGTCTCACTTCCATTGATCAGCGCCGCGCGTCGTCGTCTGTTCGGCTTGATGCAACTGCTCCGTCTTGGACGACTGGCAGGCGGACACCAACTTGACCATTGGTGCGGCTTTCCGGACCGATACTTTCCGGGGCTCAACCAGCACGGCTTTAACCTGGGCGGGTTGCTCACGAATCAACAGCATCCGCTTTCCCGCCTCGAGGATCTGTTGCGCAGCATCCCCTTCCAATTGGCGGGCCTGCTGCAGTACCGATTCCCAGAGAAACTCCGGCGGAATGGTAGTAGCCTCCGACAACTGGCACAGCATGTCATATCGCAGCAGGGGATCCGGCTGCAGCATGATCTTGCGCACATAGGCCGCCGCCACCGACACCCGGTCGGTAGAAAGAGTGGCCTGCACGGCATTCCAGTAAAAGTAGCTGCGCCGCGGCAACTCCCGGAAGGACTTCAGGCCATGCCGACGGATATACACATCCGGATCGACCTTCTCCCCGTCCAGCGACGGCAAGTCGATTAATTCAGCCCGCACATCCGGCCGGCTGGCCAGCTGTTGGTCGAAGAACTCAGCGAACTTCTGCTTGCCGCCCTCGCCTCCGCGATCGGAGTCGAAACAGCAGATAAAGTGGCGAACCCCGTTATCCAAGGACAACTGCAGATGTTCCTCGTTGAAGCGCGCGTTGCAAACCGCCACGCTGTTCAACAGTCCGAAGTTATGTGCCGTGACACAATCGGCGTTTCCCTCAAACACATAAATCGAGGAGTTGCCTTTCGCCAGGTGAAACCCGAACAGCACCTTGCGCTTGGCGAAAGAAGTGTTCACATACTTCGGAGCGTGCTGAAACGACTTGGTTTTGTATTCCGGCGAGTTCTTATCCAGGCCCTCCAGCTCAGCTTCTTCCTTCTCGAACAACAAGTTACGGCCAGCAAAAGCGATGGGACGGCCTACCGGGTCTTTGATCGTGTAGATCAGGCTCTGTTCACGGAAGATCCGACTGTCACAAAGCCCAATTTCCTTCAGGAACTTCTCCGAGAACCCTGCCTTATTCATTTCCTCCAGGTACTCGAAGAAACCGCTCACTCCGCCGATTCCAAAACTGCGCACAATCGGAGCCGACCAGCCGTAGTCGGTCAACTTCGACCGCACCATGTCGGACTGCTTCATGCACAATACCAGGCGGGCAGCCTTCTCAAAGGCCTGATCGACCAGTAATTGATGCTGTTCTTCTTCCGTCAGTTCCTGGTTCCGGTTGGGGACCTCCACGCCGAATTCCCCAGCCAGGTAACAGAAAGTCTCCTTGTACCACTCCACACCACTCTTCGGCCGCCCATCCAAATAATGGCAGGACTCGAAGATGTCGCAGGTTTCTCCACACCCGTGGCAATGCCACAGTCGTTCCTCGGTACCCGGCACGAAGTTACAACTGGCCACCGAATCTTCATGAATGAAGCACTTCCAGCGGCCTTTCGCGTTGATCTCGACGCCCCGACTGGTCAGATAGGCCCGATGAAACTGATGCAATCGGTCTTTGGCCGAACTGGCGAACATACTGTCTCCTCGAATTACTTCTTCTTCGACTTGGCCACCTGATGCAGGCACCATTTGCAGATGGGAGGTTCGTAACTGGCGCCGCGCTCACGGAACAACTGCTGCATGCGATCGGCGGGATAGGACTCCAGGTCGTCGACATACATTTCCAGGACCACGCCACACTTACATTGCACTGCCACCCGATGCGGCGGCATTCCCTTACGATAGGAAACCGGATTCTGTGCCGCCAGTTCCGCTTCCGGATCCGGCATTACCACATCGGGAACTTCCAGCACTTCCAGAACTTCCACTCTAGGGCTCTTGCTGATGTTTCGTTTAGTCAAAGTCATTACACTGGGGTCCCCGCCCCGTTGGCTAACTAACCGTTAGTTCGATTGTACAACATGCTGCGGCAGGCTGTCAACAGTCTGGATATCATTCGAAGCAGTTAAACACGGCCGCATACGCCAGTGTTCCCGCAAAGGCCGCTGGCAAACTGAGCATTTCTCTGGTTCTGGGTATTCCCACCAATCCGTTGTCACGCCTCAACCGTGAACATCATACTGGTCGACGCCCCAGGACAGAATCTGACTGTTCTCCAGCTCTTCATCAAGGACCGCTTCCAAAGTCACTTCATCCATTTGCGATAGCGGGATATCCGGATCGTTGTCCTGATCGCCTTCCATAACAAAAGACTCGCCCTTGGCCCACTCCACCAGGTCACGGAGTGCCCCAACCCTCGACCGTAAAACAGCCACACGCACATTTCCCGTGTAACTGTCGGCACCTTTCACAGGCACCAACGTGCTTACCCATACCTTCATAGATCTTTCCTTTTCAACTTACGGATCAAAACCGCAAAGTCCTCTTCGAACATCACCACCACACCTTGCTTGTACTTGTTCTGCAATAACAGAGCACCGAAAGTCGTACCGCCGCGCATGGCATCCTGGGTTACCTTAATCAGTTCCCCCATCAGCACCACCGGATGAATGCGGTCGCTCTGCATCTTGGTGTCGATAGTGATGCTCCCGTCGTCGAGAACATGATCTCCATTCTTGTTCACCCGGCCGGAATTCAGAGTGGCCTTGATGATGGAGCGTTCGGTCCGGCGCTCGGCGGCCCGCGCCAGCCTCTGTATCTCCATACGGGCCTTGTCTTTGAGCAGCCTCGCCGTAGACTGCTGCTTACGCCGCGCGTCGCGCGCCGCACGTTTGTTGACCGCTTCCTGAGGATGCTTCTTCGAGGCGCCCGCCGCCGGCCGCCAGCGATTGTAGATGCCGGCAAACCGCGAGGCATATTTGCACCCGAAGCAGGACGGGTAGTCTGGTTCGACCAGGTTCTGACACTCCTCCGACTCGGCACAGGGCTCGGCCTTGCCCGACAACTGCAGTAATGCGCTCATCGTACCTCCAACACAGATAGGTCACCAAGAACAGGGCGCGGAATTCACAGATTACGTCCTGCATGTCCGGATGTGGCGGCAACATCCAGTGCCGTAGCATGTGGCATTGACGATGGACCAGCTGCAGATTATCGATATGATCGTTCCCGTGATAGCTGAGCTGTTGGATGTGGTCAAGTTCATGCCTGGGATGATGCAGCGGATTGCAACACAACCCGCATTGCCCACCCTGGCACTCGAATAACTGCCTGCGGCGCTTGCGTTTCTGCGCGCGGTTCATGTCTATACAGGGATGGGATAATCGACTGCCGCGGCTTCCACTGGAAACTCGTAGTTCCCAGCGATAGAGTCAGACTGCAGTGTGGCATCCATCGCGGCACTCAACTGGGAGTTTACCTTGCCCAGTTCAGCATCCAGTTTGCGGGCCAGGTCGCGCAGGACGCCCCGCGTCAGACCTAATTCCGACTCCGCCTGGTCAAGCAGCATCTCACGGGCCTGCTCTAAACCGCGGCGCCGGCCCATCAACACATGCACATCTTCAATGATTGCTTCTTGTTCCATAACTGCTCCTACGATGCCTTTGGCATCTCGATTACGTCTTCCCCGTCCACACCTGTGCGAACGGTTTCCATCAGCAGGGGGTGCTCATTGTCCCGCATGGCGCGCACGAAGTTCAGCATGCCTTGGCGCTTGAACTCACCGGCCGGAATCTCTTCTTCCACAACTTCTCCGGTACTTGCATCGATCAACGCCGGCACCTGAGGCAGCATGATCGAATACCAGGCACCACCCTTTTTGACCACCCCGGACTGCACCGCCATTTCCAGGTAGTCATACTACTTGGAAAAGCTGTAATTGAACAGATACGCCAGCGTGCAGTTGCGGTACTGCGGAGAGATCTTGTTCTTGTCCGTATGGAGTACGACACGCGTCCCCAGCAGAGGTCCGTCTTTAGTATCCTGGATCTTGTAGTTGGGAAAAGCCAACTCTAGGGAAATGCGGATCGAAGCCCAGAAAGGCAGCCCGCGGCCGCCGGTGGTCACATATCCAGGTCCGCCTGGCCCGGAAGGCCCGGTCTTCATACGGGTCTGATTGATCCAGATCACGTTGGCCCGTTTGGCTACATTTCGGCGGAGAAACGCCGAGAGCATCTTACTAACCCCGCCTAGGCGGCCTTCTTCTCCGGCGTCTTTCTCCAGGTCGGCCTTACTTTCCAATGCCGCTACGGAGTCGACCAGAATCACGTCGAACAGCTGACTCAACTGCCGCAGAGTTTCCAGGATCGCCTCAGCCGGCATCGTCGTTTCGGCATAGCGCACCATGAAGACCGCAGTCTTCAAAGGATCCGTCTGGCTGTCGGTAATGATTCCAATCTGATGCAGGTAGTCAGTCGTAATGGTCCGTTCGAGATCGAAGATCGCCGTTCGAAACCCTTGTGCCTGAGCAGAGCGGATCATCTCCAAACCCAAGCTCGTGTTATGCGTAACCACATAGTTATCTGTTATATACATATGTGATGGATGGCTGACTTTGATGCAGCGCATTTCTTCTACACCGTCGGCTTCAACGGAGACTATCGACAATCTTGGCGTATTCACCTTGTTCAGGTTTACTCTCGATCTCTTGCGGCCCAAACCTAACACGTCTCCGATGTTCTTCATGATCACGCAGACACGATAGGACTTCTTGCCACTCCGCTGCTTTCCGTTATAGGTATATTTCGTGATCCTTGGTCCGTGAACAGTAGCCATACCGCCCAACGATCTCACGAGTTCCTCTGTGTCACGCGCCAATTGTAAGCTCGACGTACAGAACTGAACGGCTCCTTTCGCCGTGGCGGTTCCATCTGTGTCTAATAATCCTTTCAACAGCGACTGTCTGCTACTCTTGTCAGCCAGGAGATATTCTTTCGGAATCCACTTTTCTTCCGAACGCTTACCTAACAGGTGCAGATCTTCTAACACCTGTGCTACGGGATTGGCGGATGGGTACCCCTTGGAAGTTCTCGTTGATACTGTTCGAGCGACGTTATAGCAGTACTTGCTGGTTTGATGGAGTCCGCATCCGTATTCCTTTAACAAACCATTCATTCGGTTCACTAATTCCGGATCAGCTGTTGTGTACCCTGGAGTTCCATGGTCGCTCATCCCACCATCACCCAACATCAGACCGAGAAGTTCCGGAGACAAAGGAAGTGCGTCCGTACACCCAAAATCGCCAGAGACAGTAGGAATAGAAAGTCTCTTACGATTGGCGGCCACTTGAATATCTGCCATGATTTCATAGGTGTTCATCAACTGGTAATCCAGTTTCATGCGATGCCACCACACGTGGTTCTTTTTGATCGGCCACAGATGTTCACCGCAGCATCGGACAGTACGACCGTCGCTGAAGGTGATCTTCCAAACCCTCCGCATTCCCTGTGGATAAATGGCCTCTACTGTAGATTCTGCCCCATCTACAGATGCCAATGGATCACCGATCTGAACGTCCCCTATAGTTGTCCACCCGCTGGGAGTTTTAAGCTTGGCGCTCAATGGTTGCGCTTTTCCAACCTCCGGTTGCTTGCTGAAGATTTCGATATCCCGTCCCCGGGGAATGCCGCCATTCTCCGTACGCAGGATATGGTCCAACTGCGGAAACCCGGTCGAGATGCACTCCACAGTCATGTCTTCGCAATCTTCGGCCAGCTTCACAATGGTTAACTTACGTTCCACCAACAGCTTACGCAGTTCATCGGTCGCGTTGGTAATTGTTTGTTCTTTCTTCGCCATATGTTACTCAGTCCTTTGTGAAAGTGAACACCAGCGGCCAGATACTTACGGAAACGCCATCCCGGCTACTGGGCACATACCATCCAACGAAGACGGCAGCTGTGGCTGAGTCATCTCGGCTCAGTGTCAACCACCCGGTCAACGTCAAACCAATCGCCACAGAGCGCCGGAAACCACCGCCGAGAATCAAAGTGGGAACCCCTGTGCACATGAAAACATGCACATATTTACTCAGACGAGTCTTCATGTCCCGAATCGTGTTATACATTCTTGTCCTTAAGTGTTGCAGCCAACTTGAACAGATCAGCTGCCAAACGCGGGAACTTCACCGCGCATTGTGTTGCATACCGCTCCAGAACCGCCGGCGCAAATTCATTATGATCCAGATCTAAGACGAAATAGGAACAGTCATGATGTTTACACCCAGGAGCGCTGCCTCCGTCGGTGCGCGAAACGTAAAACTTCCCGTACAGGCCGCCTATGGCATCATTAAGACTACGCATCAGCCTACCCTCCGACTGGGCGAAGTCGAAGAGCGATAACCGTCACCCTCTAAACCAAGCAATTTCTTGCACTGGTTTACACGGCTATCGATACACCGCACCAGGCCGTCAAGCTGGGACACTAGTGCCTTACCGCCCGCCGAGAAGGTCTTTCGATAAGACTCCACCGAAACGCCCTTCTGCTTGTCCTGCAGAAACACGGCGCTCTCCCCGTGTTCCTCAAAAGCCACGGCCAGGGACAGCCAACGAACCACTCGAGCCCGCCAGCTTTCGACGTATCCCATGTGGATTTCCATGTTCGAGATATCGCCGCTTGAGATATTCTTGTCCAACTTCTCGTATAGCGGGGGCAGGATGCCATCGAGCTCTTCGTCAAACAACAATACCGCCGCCAGAAACTCTTCAGAAGATGAAATCTTCAATACTTCTCGAATACTCTTAACCATCGTTCACTCCCAGATCGGGGATCTCAAACAACGCCAACCTGCCATTAGCCAGCGTGCGCTCCAAGATAGTCAGATGGGCGCTTTGTTGTTCTAATTGTGCCATGCACTGACTCAACTTCTCCTGGGCGATTTGTAGCTCGGCCTGCAGACTCTGTTCGCTTTGCCGCAGCCGGAGCAATTCCGACCGCGGCGCTGTAGCATGATCCTGCATCCAGAACAACCGGCATTGCAGTTTCTCCGCATCCGCAAAATCCGCGTCGACCACCCGTTTGCCTTCAGCTCCCAGGTGGTTAGCGGATTCAATCAGAAGTCCCAAGGTTCGAACTCCATCGGGCCCCACAACTGATACCGTCAGGACACCGCACTCCTGCTGCGCCGTATATTCGTCCGGCAGATCAGGCGGCATTGGCGTCGTCGATCGAGATCAGATCGCTGGCCAGGTTGGCATAGGCCGGATCCTGCAGGCCAATGCACCGTTTCCGGTAATTGCAGAAGTTGCAGTGCCAGTCACCAAGCACCGGGACTTCCCGCGACTTCCGGTTCTTGCCGGAAGACACCGTTTTCCATTCCTTGTACTTGGTCTTACCGAGAAACCCCCGCTCGTACAATGCTTCGATCTTCTCAGGTGAATAGTTCCACTCGTACTCCGCAGGTGGCATGAACTCCAGAGGCAGACTGCGCATTTCCAGGCCGAGCGCCTCCCAATACTTCTTCACCTCATAGTAATGCGCATCCGTGGCAGGAGCCCGAACACCGCGTAGTTCCAGTCGTCGGACCGCTTCATCGTAAGTGCGCAGATAATAGCCCTGTAACGTCTGGAAGCGCTCGTAGATGGATTCCACGGTAAAAATGGGAACCACGGCTCCATCAACCGAGGGATAGTGCCAGCCGTCCAAGGGATCGCAGGAGATCCCAATATTGAACTGGCGGCGCCCCGCTTCGTCCCGGGAAATGTAGATCAACATTCCGGTGGAAGGCCCGTCGCCCATGGCGGCGAAGTTGTCCCAGTCCACCTGCACCCGGTTCCACTTGCGCTTCCATTCCAGGTCGTGCAGCTCATGAGCCATGACCTTCTGCTCTTCTTCCGTACCGGTCTTGGCCTCCAGAAGGCGCCGCAATTCAATCGTCCGACCTTCCATAACTGTCTTGTCGCTGCTTGCCTGGCGGATCGCCTCCTTCAACGCCGCGCCGGTGCGGAATTCGTTGAGGTAGACCAGCAGCTGCATGACTGCCGACCACTTGACCTTGCCCTTATTGAGGACCTGGTCGTTTGACCAGTAGCCGGAGATCGTCTTGCAATCCGCAATGATCGGCTGCTGCGTCTCCGGATCGATCAGGATGTCGTCCATTTCAAGGGACGTATTCAGATGCGGGATCTCCACGCGAACGCCGGCCGCCACAAAGATTCCGGCCTTGCGCGCCAGACCGCCTAGATCTTCTTCGACCGCGCGGCCCACCCGGAATTGCATGGCCTTTTCCGGCTTGATGATTTCTTCGACAGGAGTGCCCACCAGCCGCAGATAGACCGCCCGGTGGCATGCGCCGGTGATCTTGGCTTCCGTCTGATCGAACAGCACCGCCGAGGCGTCGCTCGGACGGGTGGAAGCCTTGCGGGCCACGCGCGCCGTCCAGCCTTCTTCCTGCAGTAAAACCTTGTCAATATGCTCAAATACATCCACTGCTTTATCTCCCTTTCGGACTGGGGTACTTATACTCCAACCGATGACCAGCTTCATCCATATTGATCTTGCGGCCCACCAGGGCATCAAAATCGACCGTCATGGTCTTCTGTGCCCGCGCCCGATCGCCATTCAGGCGGGCCCATAGAAAGAAGAAGATGGCGAGTCCGATGAGGTATACTCCCGGTTCCTGGGACCCTCCCACAAGCTCCACCACTACCGAACTCAAAGCAAAGCCGGCGGCTGCTGAATAGAGAAGCTGGCTCAACTGATAACGGGTCATAATACCTAGCTTAACACACTGTTAGTTAGCTGTAAAGCCTGGAGGCGGTACAACAAGGCAGCAGGATCGTCGAGGAGCGACAGCGGCAACCAATGATTGGGACCGCCAGTGTAGTCCTTACGGTGGCGGCAGGTACGCACCAGAATCCCCAAACTGCAGTCCTTGGACACCTGGATATAGATCCAGTCAGTGTGTAGCGTAATTTCACCCGACACCGCCGGGCCACCCGGATTGAACCGCAAATCGTACTGGTTCGGACTCAGGCCCAGCAACTCGGCCACGATCTTCAACTGTTTCTTGGCCTTACGCGCAAACTTCCGCTTGACGGGGCTTTCCTCGTATTCTGATTCAGACATCTTAGTTCTCCCAAAGCACAATCTTGTTGACTTTTCCGCGACAAGGATCCTGCGGTATACCCGCATGCTGCTTCACAGTGCCACACTGTGCGCAAGTCTCGTAGGACATGAACGGCCGCTGTTCCCAGTCATGCTGCGTACCGAAAACAGGGTGCAGCACCTGCCAGACCCAGGAGAAATGCGGAGCGCAAAAGCCCTTGTCTTCAAGTAGATACTTGCCCATTCGCCGGCAGTTGTAGTACCACGTGCCCGGCATTGCGTACTGGCATCGCTTAGTAGTTCGCACAGGTTCCGGATAAGGCACACTCATTTGTGAATATAGTCCCCAGCCCTACGCGTCCGACCTTGCACGAGATTGTCCAGGCGTACCAGTTGATGGAAGACGTGACTGCGCGCCGAATCACTCCGGGTTCCCTCTTCTCGCACCCGATCTTTGTAGTCGTCCAACTCCTCCACCCAGTTGTACTGGATAACGTTGTCCACGGCTTGGATGTCCTCCTTGCCAAGCAACAACAAGTCTCGCCGGCCTGTCATGGGAATCATTCCGAGCTCGACACGCCGGTCGCGTTCCTGAAACAACAGGGTCAGAGCCTCCACCGCCCGGTCAATCGCCGTATAGACTGCTCCATCGCCCGCATACGTTCCAGCCAACTCCAGCAACTTCTCTACTTGGCGCAAATCAACAGGCTTCTGCTGTTTCTTGCTCATTGTTCGAATACCTCGTCTCGTCATTCCATTCCACTTGGAAGCGGCCTTCTGGGCAGCTAACCATGTTATTGCAGTCGTCTACCAGATATAACCCGCCATCCTGGTCGACCATAAAACCGTCCATGTCCATAGACAGGAGGTTCTGCGCCCACGCTTCCCTGATAGCGATTTGCTTCAGATTCGGCTTCTTGCCGGTCTGCTTGTCAATTACCGTGAACTTCATAGCTTGTTGCCCTCGCGGTCACAACGATATAGACGCAAGCCGCCGATCAGAATTCCAAGCCGGTTGCTGGCATAGGCTGGCACCACTGGAGATTTACGTCTGGACATATGATCCGCCCAGGAGTTCTTGTACGGAGTGTCCACTCGGATCTCCTTACCATAAATGTCGCGACGTATCTTGGACATCTACCCTACCACTCAGATCGGCATACTTCTGGCCGCATTGGTCACAGCGTAGTTCGATAATCCCCAAAGCTTCCGCCAACCGGCTGGAAGGGATCCGGATCAGGATGCCACAGCGGTGCTTGGATGTTTTGTTCGCCTTATTGGGGCACCAGATACCGGTCATATCCAGGTTATGGTGGCGTGAGTCATACGTGATCGTCATTAACTTCTACCATGTAGGCCAGGTCGCCGATCTTCAGGGTCAGCGGCTCTTGCATTAAAGACTCGCTTTCAGCAACGCAGGTGGCAAAGACCAGGACACTGCGGCCCGTCCTTCCACAGCCGCTATTACATACCTAGGTTCAACACCACCTGTTGCAATGGCCTGTCGAATCTTTTCCATAGCCTCTTCTGGAGACTGTCCGTAAATCCCGAAGAATGCTGACGGAGATATGTGGTCGTCTACCGTAACGCAAAGTACCGTATATTCCTTCATCGCTTTCCCTTGTGGTGAGCCTTCAGATAGTGCACAGATACAAAGCCGTAAGCCAACATCACATTCTCCAGTCTGTAACCGGACCGATCTGTTCGTCGGCGAGAATCGCTTTCTGGATATCGGCCAAGGATAGGCCTACCTTGAACGTGTGACCGGTCTCCCGCTCCACCTGAACGTACTCTTCGAGCAGGTCAGGCCGCTGTTTGCCGGCCAGCTTCAATGCGGCCACCGGGGCGAAGATACAGAAACTGCAGCTGAGCCTGGGCATGCCAACATCGTAGGCGTAGTGATGCGGAACTCCGCTCTTGCGGATGTCCGACCAGACTTCTTCTACGGGCCATTGGTGAATCGCCAGCCAGTCCCAGACCTCTCGGCGGCCATTGCTGGCGCGCTGGTTCAGCTGGTAGGGTAGCTTCTTCGCCCGCGCCGGCGACTCCTCGGCCCGCATCCCCATACAGTTCAGGATCCGGATCGGTCGATTGCCCCCCAACTCCGTGGTCAGCTTGGTCATTACACGCAGGATGGGCCCGCGTTTGAAATCGCTGGTACAGTAGCGCTGTTTGCTGCTGGGCCACTTGCCGCGGCGACGTACGGACTCCAGCAGATCGCCACCGATACGCTTTACGACTTCCAGGCTTAATCCGTAATGCTCTGCCTGCTTGCCGGCGAGCTCCGGACAACCGGGCCATTCTATTTTGCCTAAATCTGCGTGGACCGCGACAAGACGTCCGGCCTCTACGCCGGCTTCCTTGCAGTGCTGCACAACATACCGAAGAATCGTTTGCGAGTCTTTGCCGCTCGAAGTATTGACCAGAATCCAGTCAAAACTGCAAAGATCGGGAATCATTTCACTCATCGCTTCCCTTTGTGCCGGGGCTTCAAGTAGCGGACCGGCACTTTGTCTTGTAACTGTTGCAGATGTTTCCGATCGTCTAGGGCCTTCTGGCACGCATAACAGCGCACCGGTCGGCCCCAGACGTTTAGTTCACGCGAACAATCCGCGCACCTGGCCACGGATTACTCCCGCTCGTAGCTGACCTCGCCGAGATTGGCGGTTTGGTGGGATTCCTTCAGACCGTTCAAGCCTACGTTACGAACTTTCAACGCACGCTCTTTCCAGTCATCCGGACAGTACTTCATGTTATTCACGAAGAGCAGGGACAGGTCAATCTGGAAGTCCACTTCACCGGTGTTGGGCTGCACGGCATCCATAGCCGCGTCCCAGTCAGGCTGGGTGATCACCGGCTTCTCGTTGATCTCCAGCAGTTGGCTGTTGATCGCCTGCTGATCGGTCCAACTCAGGTTCTCCCATCTCTCGGCCAGAGTACTGCCGACTTTCTGCTCGGCGTACTTCTTAGCCAGGACGGTGTTGACCAGATCCTCTTCGTTCCGGTCGACATAATTGCCGACGGACTCCTTCAGGACCGATTCGATCTCCGCTCCAGTCCAGATGCGCGTATCGTTCAGCAGCCGGCCCAGACCTGCTGCATCGGAATGCACGGTCTCCGCCAGCTTCTTCACGAAGGTAACCTGCTTGCGGATGCACAACGCCTTCAGAATGGCCAGGCGGCCTTTGGCGTCGCCCTTTGCCGGCGGCAATGCCGGAATCATAGCGTCGAAGCGGCCGTTGCGGATCAGCGCGGCGTCCAGCAGATCCGGACGATTCGTGGCGGAAATCACCACGACTTTGCCAATCCTGCCCTGATCGCTTAGGAAAGTCATCAGGGACTGAATGACTCTCTGCGTAGTCCCGGAATCGCCGCTGGCGCCGCGGCCGCCGGCGGTCACGAAGTCCAGCTCGTCGAGGAACAACACGCAAGGAGCGGCACTCTCCACCGCGGAGAAGAACAGGCGCGTATTGCGCTCCGTGTCTCCCACCAGGCCACCGAAGAGTTTGCCCAGGTTGCCAGACAGGAAGTTCATCTTGAGTACTTTGGCGAGCGCCAGCGCGATCTGAGATTTCCCCGTTCCGGGAGGTCCGGTCAGGATAAACCCGGCCGCGCAGGTCCGCTTGTCGTTCCGGCGCAGCGGGCTGACGATCCGGCGATAGAACGCTTCCTTGATATTCTGATGTCCGCCGATCACCTCGAAGCCGAACTCCGGCTCGACGAAATCGACCAGGCCACCGAAGGTCTGCTCAATGGCCTTCCGCTTCCGGCCGGCAATCATCGGGATATCGATCGAAGTATCGTCCTGCCAGCTGGCGCGCACGATCTGCTCCATCTGCCTCAGATTCAACCCGGCCGACTGATTGACCATCACCCTAGCATCCACGCCAGAGGCAAAGTTGACCGAATTACGCTTCTTGCCGCCGACGATTTCCTGCTTCTCCGCCGGCAACTTCGACAGGCTGGTCATGAAGTTGTTCATCCACACTTCACGAGCTTTCACATCCGGCCGGCGAATACGCACCGCCAGAATACCGGAGTCTCCGCCGCGAATAGTTTCATGCACATCGTCCAGGTTGGGCGTCAGGATCATGATGCGGCAGCGCGTTCCAATGGCCATATCCTGCGCCCAGTTATAAACGTAAGCGACCGGATCCCGATCCGCGGACAGTTGCGCAATGGGCGCCGAAGGAAACAGGAAGTTGCCGTTGAAGAAGCACATGGTGAACCAGCCCGGCTTGTTCATCTGCTTAGCTTCCTTGTAAGCGTTGAAAGCGAAGTTCAAGGTGACCATCACTTCCATGATGTTGGGTCCTGGATTCAACAAGGTATCCAACTTCTTTTCGCTCATGCCGATCTGGCCGGCGTACCAGGTGAGAACATCCACCCACTGCTGCCGGCTCTCATCGTCCACGAACTTCAGGCCTTCGTTGATCGTGTAGTAGGCGAACACCCGCCCCGGCGGTACACTGAGTTTCTTGCCCTGCATCTTGGGTTGATGCGCCAGCCAGTTCGTATCGAACACGGTGGCAAGCAGCATCTTCATGTCGCCGCGGTTGCCGGTCGTATCCGGGTAGTCGGTGATGTTGTCGTGCACCACGAAGATATGCGCCGAAGCTGCCAGGTATGCCGCATGGCATTCTTCCACCCAGTACGGAATCTTGTGCACGCTCGTCACGGCGTCTACCGGTGCCAAGGAGGTCACTGCCTGCTTCGCTGCCGTATTCTTGGCCTTTTCATTGGCCGCATCCAACGCCAGTTCCAAATCAGCGAAAGTCGTATCTGCTGCGCTCATTACTGTTCCTTTTTACCCTCGGTACTGAGAGGCCCTAGGACCTCCACGTTGATACCATACAAGTCAGCCGGACCGTTGGTCACCGGCATGGTCGCCAGGATCTGTTCATCGCTCAAATAACTGATCATGTATTTGGTGACGGCTTCCTTCTTCTGCTCGGGATCGGCCAGGTCATAACGCTCGGCAAACCTCTGCCATTCCGGGTCCTGTTCCAACCGCTCCCAATCCATCTCCAGGGAGCCGCTAATAGAAAACCGAACCTTAATCAAGTCGCTCAAATCGCGCATTTACTTAGTCTCCCGAATGTGGTCGCGTAACTGGTCCACACTATACAGCTTGTTAACCCACAAAACACCCTGGACAAAGGCCAGCCAGCGATCAAGCTTGCCCGAATCCGACTTGCCTGATATCAGCCAGCGCTTAATCTGCAATAGCATGAACCATGCATGGTTCAAGTTCTGGCGCGCATCTCCCGCGCACCCTTCCTTGGACCCCGAATAAATACTATCAGGTAACAGATCTTCCCGGTCGCGCAGACAGTTGAGATACATCTCAATCAGTTCGAGGCGTGTCATACTCAAATGCCCTCGGGAGGAAATCCGGTGACCTGCACCAGGCCGTCCCCGTCGATCTGCATCTCGAACTCCTGCGACGCGAAGTCGGCATAGGTGTACCGATTACTGAACAGGACCAGCTCCTGGTTACGGGACGAGCACAACGGACGCGAGTCATCCGCCTGATGCTGGTTGTAGCGACCCATAACAGCGAAATCCAGATCCCGTTTGATCATCTGCCACCACTTCTGTCTCAATGTGTCCGAAGACGGCAGGCCCGCCGTGAAATAATCTCCAAGTTCGAGCTCCCGTAAGGTATAACCGGTATACATCCCAACCGAGAAACCGTCGAACTTGGTACGGCGCCACAGATGAAACAACAGACCGCCCAAATCGAAAGCCTGGTGCATTGGTTCGCCGCCGGAGAGTGTTACACCTTGGGTACCGGCAATATCCACCAGTTGGTTGGCAAGGTCCGCGTCATAAACCTGCAGGCCTCCCGTAAAACTATGGGTATCCTGGTTCCAGCAGCCTGGACAGGCCAACTGGCATCCTTTCACCCAGACCACCGAACGGTCGCCGGGCCCATTCACCTTGCTATGCTCAATGACTGCGTGCAGGTTCATTTCTTTACCACTTTCAGATCGTAGAATGTGATCAGGCGACAACTCTGACAATAGAGGCCGTATTGCCCGCGGCCTTTCGGATAGTGGGCATCGATCGCCCGATTAGGATCCAGCGGAACATGACACTCAAAACAACCAGCCAGCGCCGCCTCAACGTGCGACGCATACTGTGGAAACTTCCGCGGATCAGGTACCATCACACGCCCCATAACTTCCTGGTTACCCAAGTGGCTGCCAGAGAACCAGAGGCGCCGCCCAGGACATAACCGGCCATCGCTGCCGGCGAGTCGGCCTGCGCCACCTGCTTGATCAGGATGAACCCCAGCGCAGCACAAGCCAGGTCCGATACAATCAGATGCCGGTACCTGGCCTGCGCCACGGCGCGGTAGTTCCATGCGACTACCGCGTAGTTCAACGCCTGGGCGAAGAAGAACAACAGGAAGATGACAACCGACCGCACTACGCCTTAGCCTGTGCGCGCGCAAAGCGCACAATAGTCTTCGGCCTTCCCAGGTTGTCTTTGGTTACTTCCTGAGACGTCACGGTGAAGCCGCGCTTCTCGGCCGCGCCGATTCCGCGACGCACCGAGTACGCCTGTTTGACCTTGTTCAACCACTGCTCATTGTGGTGCCCGCGGTCATACTCACTGATGATCGCCTGGAACGTCCCATTGGCCTGCTTTTTGAAGCCAATGTCGTTGGCTGCCCCGTTGATCTGATTGCGAGGCACCACGATTTCCGCCGTCTCCGGACGTTTCTTGCCGACATAGTCGTACAACGGCTGCGCTTTGTCGTGCACGATCGCCTTATAGCCGCTAACGTCCTGCAGCGCCTGCACCGTGCAGGCCTGGTCCTCGAACTGCGTCGCATACTGATGATAAGCACTCATCTAATTCACCTTTCCTTTCTTCTCGTCCACTACGGTCAAACCGCGGTAGGTAGCCACTTCCATCTGCAGATCGACGATGATCTTGTGCAGCTCGTATAAGCTCCGGGGAGACAGCAGAAAGCGCGTATGGCAGTCTCTGCAATTGATCGCCACAATGGTCTTTTCGAGACTCTGCAGCTGCTCTCCCAGGGAGATGCCCCCGGAGAATTCCTCCAGGAAGGCGCGCCGAAACACACCTTCCCACAGAAGGTCGACTCCTCCGCATCCGGGGCACTTGCCGGCGTCCTGAACCATGTCGGGATGCAGCGAAACCTCCCGCAGGACTTCGCCTTCGATCTCCATGCGGCCCAGTTCTACGGGCTTATCGATTGGATCTGACATTCTCCCTGACCACAGCGTTATTACGCTGATAATATTCCGGCTTGAACCCTGTGTCGGCCGGCTTTCCCAGCTCCTCGTCGAATTCCTGCAGAACCTTCTGGCAACTGGGACCGGAACCGTTTTCTACGTCTACCGTAATCTTGCCCTCGAAATCGATCTCGATCATAATCTCGTCTTGCATTTGATCTCCCTTCCAAACTACAAATTAGCTATTCCCGCCAAATAACCGAACGTGCTCCCACTCCAGTACTGATTATGAAGCTGGATCACCCTGGGGCCTCCCGGAATCACATCCGGAGACTCATAGGTATACTGGTGCGCGAGACAGTACTCCAGTATCTTGTGTGCGCCCTCATCTTTCCACTTAGGCCGGATCACGTTGTCCCATTCATACTCCGTAACGAAACCCTGGGACCGTGCCCAACGAATCAAGCGGCGCACATACTGAACCGAATCGTCCTTCGGCGACAGGATCGCCGATTGGGAGTCACACCGCTCCTCTGCATTATGCTCGCCGATCGACCAGTGATACTGTTCAAACAGAACCTGGGCCCCGTTGAGTGTATAACTGGCGTACATCGGCGATACATGATGCAGGTCACGCACCCCTTCGCACGCCGCCACGGTGTCGCATTCTATCCAACGCTGTGATAACTCCTCCTCCACCGGCCGGTCGGTTTCAAAAAAGGCATGCATCACGATGCCACACCGTGCACAGACATGACCGGAGATCAACTTGCGATCTACCGGCTTGCCTCCGACTCCACGCCACGCTCGCGGCGTGAAGAAGATCCGGCCTTTCTTCAGTCGAATCATGCGACTCTCTCCTCCCCTGCCTGGAACATATCGAGTTCCGGCAAAGTCAACAACTCCTGCATGCCGAGCTGTTGCAGATACTGCGTCAATTTATCCTGGCTGGCCATCACCTGTTGAATAAACGACACGGCGTCGAAGGTCATGGCTCTCTTGCTGACGATCTTGCGATCGAGCGCCAACTCCTGTGCGTGCATCTTGGCGTAGAAAGTGTTATAGATCACCAGATCCAAGCTATTAGTCAGCAAGGTCATGTAGATCTCACACGTCCGATCCAGGCTACTGGGCTTCAGGATACGGCTCCAGGCCTGTAACATCGTCGATGGATTCCACAGCAGATCCACGAGAATACAGGTGTTACAAAGGGAACCGCCGGCCAGGTCTGTACCTAGCCCGATCGAGCGCGGCCCAGCGATGAACAACTTATAACTGGGGTCATACTCGAAGCGGTCAAACGCCTCATAGCGTTTGTCTTTGTTCCACGCGGGATCAAACAGGATCGGATTAAACTCCGACAGGTCCTGACTGATAAGCTTCCGCATCTGCGGATAATCGGACAACACCAGGACCTTCTCGTCGTTCACGCATTTAGTGAGACAGAGATTGTGAATCGACTCCATCTTGCCGCCGCCGCGCTTGCCGTTATAAATGGGCGGCTTGCCCATCTTCGCGGCCAGCTCGTTGACGTAATCCGGAACCGTTGCAATCTTCTTCATGCGCGACATCTGGCTGATGATGAAGCTGGTATTGATCTCCTGGATAGCCTCCTTGTCGACGCTCTTCGCCTCCAGCTGTTTCTGGTACTCCTGCCACTTGAGCTGGAACTCTTCCAGGCTCTTTACCAGCAGAACCGCCTGCACTGGATCCGGATCGCACAGGACCGGCTGCGGAGTCGCCTGCGGCACCTTCATACCGGCCGCCTCCATCGACTGTTTCACCATTTCGTCGTCATAACTGCGCCGGATCATCACCGGAGCCATTAATTCATGAAACTTACGAGGATTCTTCAATCCGGGAAGGCGTTTGCGATACGAGTTGTCTCCAGACTTGGTAACGGTATAAGTACGCACGAAGTCTTCCGCAAAAGCCTGCGGGCCCTTGTAGGGAACCTGCTTGTTATTGCGGCCGAACATTCGCACCATGGGCCAATAAGCCTCGGCCGGAGAATTCGGCATCAACGTGCCGGTCAGACCGCTGCAGGCTCGGATATTGTGCAGAGAGAGGGCCGCGGCGGCCGTGGCCGTGCTGCCATCCTTCATTACATGAATCTCGTCGAAGATGGCTCCCCGCCAGCGATTCCGCACCCGCCGGGATAAGGGAGGCGTCCAGGTGACCATCGGGATCTTCACCTGCATGGTGGTCTTACCAACATCAAGCTGGCGAACCAGCACCCTCGGGCCATGAAGCTGAAATGGTACATGGGAGGGTATTTTCGCCACCGACTTCCGCAACCAGTCTACATAGCCACCTTTATGCTTGATGGTTTCCTCTGAAGACCAGGCGGCGCCTTTCTCCGGTGCCGATTCTTCCCAGGTACATTCCCGATTCCGGCACAAGTAGCCGCCGCTGGCAATCCAAAGCGGCAGGCCTTCCGCGTCTTGCACCAGTTGCTCCAAGTTCTGTCCACAGTGTGGGCATACCTTGACAGAGTCCCCGTACACCTCCGATTTCTCTTTCTTCTGCTTCTTAAGCGTGTTATAGGAGATGAGCTCCATCCAGGGTTGCGGGCCTTCTAAATCCTTATAGTCCCCAATCACGCGATAGTCGGAGATTCCCAGGATGTCCAACTCCCGAGTAATGAACGGCAGCACGTTCTTAGGGCACACGAAAACATTCCGTTTCGTGCCGCGTAAGTACAGGAAGGCCAAAGCTTCCCGGCTCTTGCCCATGCGCATTGGCTTGCCGTTGAAGTAGGCACGCTTGACCGCAGCTTGGGCCGCATCGAACTTAGTGTGCTCGTACAGTTGCCACCCAGTAGCATCCAGTTTCGCCCGATTCGCCGCAACTAAGCCGGCATATACCTCGGGGACGCACGTCGCCGGATTGTATAAAGCCTCGGTACTCTCGTCGACATTGAAATAGTCCTCGAACTTGCCGTTGACCAGGCTACTGGTAATCACACGGGCACTCAAGGACGACTTTCCGTGCAACTGATGAATCGTTAAGGTGTCTTCCGTTCCTTCCGACTCGGATCCCAGCTTCTTATCCCCAATGACATACGTATAGCCGGAATGCGCTGGAGGATTAAACGTGGCACTGTCCGTCACAGTCTGGATGCATCTCAACACGACGCCTTCATCGACTCGCTCGAACAAAGGACGATCGTCGACTACTTCCGGCAGCAGCATGGGCGTCTTCTGTCTCTGCGCCCGGCGATACGCCTTAGGCACCCAACCAGCCAGGCTGGGAGTAGCAATCACTTCGAACCCTTCGTATTGCAGGTGATCCCATAGCACAGAGTCTTCGATCGACTGCGCGAAGACTTCCTCAATAGGAAACAGCATATGCGTGGGATCATGCAACTTGTTACCCACATTGTCCAGCTTCAATAAGTGAGGAACCGGAAATGCAGTCATCGTGGCGGAAGGCCCGAACTGCATATACAGGATCATGTTATGGAAGGCCTGCGCATCGGCCGGACTGGCCAACACACCTTTCGATCCCAACTTGGACAGGATCAGCGTATTGGGTTTCGAGACCAGTGACTGCACATACTGCAGTTCCCGGTAATTCGGGAGCACAGGCGACACTTCAACGGCGGGCGGAGTTACCAGAACCGGAGACTCTTCTTCCAACTCCAGAGGGATAACGAACTCCCCTGCGGTAAATAACGAATAGCTTTCAAACATGGCACTCAATCGATGTTGACGTTGGGCAGGAACTTGATATTGAAGG
>Ga0265338_10000118_pt1 | contig 146710 bp, 135 predicted proteins | sample 42126metaG_FD_193579 | JGI IMG/M metagenome (GOLD analysis project Ga0265338, IMG submission 193579) | Rhizosphere microbial communities from Carex aquatilis grown in University of Washington, Seatle, WA, United States - 4-21-26 metaG | ecosystem: Host-associated > Plants > Roots >...
CTGATAACCCCCGTTTTCCGTACCGTTGCGGCCCGCGTCGCGCGAACGCTTCCCGGATCGTCTGTCCGGGCTGCTCGCTCGTGTCCGGCCATTGGTTCACATTCGCATGCAGGAAAAACCGTGAAGAAACCCATCCACAAAGTGCTCTACGTCCAGGTGATCGTCGCGATCGTCGTGGGCATCGTCCTCGGCCACTACTCGCCGGCGCTCGCCGTCGACATGAAGCCGCTCGGCGACGCGTTCATCAACCTCATCAGGATGGTGATCGGCCCGATCATCTTCTGTACCGTCGTGACCGGCATCGCCGGCATGGAAGACATGAAGAAGGTGGGACGCGTGGGCGGCAAGGCGCTTCTGTACTTCGAGATCGTCTCGACCTTCGCACTGCTGCTCGGCCTGATCGCCACGCACGTGCTCAAGCCGGGCGCCGGCTTCAACGTGGACGTGAAGACGCTCGACGCGAAGGCAGTTGCCTCGTTCGCCGAAAAAGCGCACGGCCAGAGCGCGGTCGACTTCCTGATGCACATCATCCCCAACACGATCACCTCGGCGTTCGCGCAAGGCGAGGTCCTGCAGATCCTGCTCATCGCGGTCCTGTTCGGCGCGGTGCTGGCGCAGATCGGCGAGCGTGGCCGCGTCGTGACGAACTTCATCGAAAGCGTGTCGAGCGTGCTGTTCGGCGTCGTCAAGATCATCACGAGGCTCGCACCGATCGGCGCGTTCGGCGCGATGGCGTTCACGATCGGCAAGTACGGCGTGGGCTCGCTGATCCCGATGCTCAAGCTGATCGGCACGTTCTATCTCACGTCGATCGTGTTCGTGCTCGTCGTGCTCGGCACGATCGCGCGCTACAACGGCTTCTCCATCATCCGCTTTGTCGTGTACATCAAGGAAGAACTGCTGATCGTGCTCGGCACGAGTTCGTCGGAATCGGCGCTGCCGCAGCTCATGCAGAAGCTCGAACGCCTCGGCTGCTCGCGCTCGGTCGTGGGCCTCGTCGTGCCGACCGGCTACTCGTTCAACCTCGACGGCACCAACATCTACATGACGATGGCCGTGCTGTTCATCGCTCAGGCGACCAACACCGACCTCACGCTCACGCAGCAGCTCACGCTGCTCGCGGTGACGATGCTCACGTCGAAGGGCGCAAGCGGCGTGACCGGCGCCGGTTTCATCACGCTCGCGGCAACGCTCGCCGTCGTGCCGACGATCCCGCTGTCGGGCATGGTGCTGATCCTCGGCATCGACCGCTTCATGAGCGAATGCCGCGCGCTGACCAACATCGTCGGCAACGGCGTGGCGACGGTCGTCGTCTCGGCGTGGGAGAACGAACTCGACCGCTCGAAGCTGCGCGCCGTGCTTTCGGGCGACGTCGACGTGAAGGAAGGCGTGGAGGCTTAAGGCCGCACCAGGGCGAGGCGGCACGCCGCCTCGCCATCGCTTTATCGCTGCATCGGTTTCGTTTCTCTCCGGCACAGCCGCCGCATCGGGCCGGGGCTCCCCAGCCCCGCCGCCCCGCGCGGTGAGCCTGTGCCACAATCTCCTCTTTCCCCCTGACCGTCTGGAAGCCGCCGAAGTGACGCGCCGCCTGCTCATCCTCCTTGCGCTCGCTGCCGGGCTCGCCACGGTCTGCACGCTCACGTGGACGCTCGCCTGGAAAAGCGGCATCGACACGCTGCGCCGCGACGCTGCCGTGCGCGGCGACCGCACGACGGCCGCGCTCAGGAGCACGCTGGAGCGCTACGAGTCGCTGCCGTTCATCGTCGGCGAGCATCCGCTCGTGCAGGACGTGCTCGTGAACCCCAAGGGCGAGTGGGTCGACGCCGCGAACCGCTACCTCGAAGACGTCAACCGCCACGCGCGCGCGACCACCACCTACATCGTCCGCGCCGACGGCTTGTGCATCGCGGCCAGCAACTGGCGCGACGCGGACAGCTTCGTCGGCCAGAACTACCGTTTCCGGCCGTACTTCATCGATGCGGTGAAGGGCGGCGTCGGACGCTTTTTCGGCATCGGCACGATTTCGCACGATCCGGGCTACTACGTGTCGCAGCCGGTGCGGCGTGACGGCAAGATCGTCGGCGTCGCGGTCGTCAAACTCAATCTCGAATGGTTTCCGGGCACCGACGCCACCGAGCCGCTTCTTGTCACCGACGATCACGGCGTGATCTTCCTGTCGTCGGTACCCGCGTGGAAGTACCACACGGTGCGGCCGCTGCCCGCCGACGTCGTGGCCTCGATCGACGAAACGCGGCAGTACGCGCGCCAGATCATCGCGCCGCTGTCCGTGCGCGTCGAGCGCATGCTCGGCGACGACGCCGATATCGTGCGGATCGGCAGCGGCATCGGCGCGCCGCGCTACCTGGAGACGCGCCGCGCGCTAGGCGAGCCGGACTGGAACCTCGTGACGATGTCGCCAGTCGGCCCCGTCGTCTACGCCACGCGCACCGCGACGGTCATGACGGGCTTCGGCTATCTGCTGCTGTGCGTGCTCGCGTTCTACTGGCGGCAGCGGCGCCAGCGCGTGAAAGAGGTGATGCGCAGCCGCGCGCTGCTGCAGAAGGCGTACGCGATGCTCAACGAGCGCGTCGCCGAGCGCACCGCCGATCTCTCGCAGGCGAACGAACGATTGCAGTCCGAAGTGCAGGAGCGCGCGCGCGCCGAAGCCGAACTGCGCGCCGCCCAGGACGAGCTGATCCAGGCGAGCAAGCTTGCGGCGCTTGGTCAGATGGCGGCGGGCATCACGCACGAACTGAACCAGCCGCTCGCGGCGCTGCGCAGCTTCTCGGACAACACGCGCGTGTTTCTCGAACGCGGCCAGTACGAGGCGGCGCGCGAGAATCTGGAGGCGATCGGCTCGCTTACCGAGCGCATGGGCAAGATCGTGAACCAGCTCAAGCTGTTCGTGGGCCGCGCGCGTCCGCGCAGCCAGCGCTCGCCGGTCGCGAGCGCGTTGCGCAACGCGCTCGCGCTGCTCGGCAAGCGCCTCGCGGGCGTCGCGGTGACGCTCTCGGTGACCGGCGGCGCGGCTGCCGCGCCCTTCGATCCGAGCGGCGAGTATCCCGAACTGGTCGTGCAGTGTGACGGCCTGCGGCTCGAACAGGTGCTCATCAATCTCGTCGGCAACGCGCTCGACGCCGTGGCGGACACGGCGTCGCCGCGCATCGCGATCGATATCGAAGTCGAGGCCGCGACGCTCGCGATCAGCGTGCGCGACAACGGCCCCGGCATCCCCGAGGACGTGATGCCGCGCCTCTTCGAGCCGTTCTTCACGACGAAGGAGATGGGGCAGGGCTTGGGCCTCGGACTCGCGATTTCGTCGTCGATCGCGCGCGACTGCGGCGGCTCGCTCGCCGCGCACAACGAACCGGACGGCGGCGCGCGCTTCGTGCTCACGCTGCGCCGCGCGCAGGTGAGCGCGGCGCGCGCGTTCGCCGCCGACGTCTGAATCAGTAAATCAGGAAGGCTAACGAATATGGTGACTTCAGGCAGCGGCCGGGTGCTCTACGTCGAAGACGACGAACTGGTGCGGCGCGCGAGCGTGCAGAGCCTGCAGCTCGCGGGCTTCGACGCGACCGGCTTCGCCACGGCCGAGGCGGCGCTGCCGCTCGTCGATGCGCAGTTCGCGGGCGTCGTGGTCAGCGACATCCGACTGCCGGGCGCGAGCGGCCTCGACTTGCTCGCGCAGTGCCACGAGCGCGCGCCGGACGTACCGGTGATCCTCGTCACGGGGCACGGCGACATCTCGATGGCCGTGCAGGCGATGCGCGACGGCGCCTACGATTTCATCGAGAAGCCGTTTGCGTCGGAGCGTCTGGTCGAAACCGTGCGCCGCGCGCTGGAGCGCCGCATCCTCGTGCTCGAAAACCTCGCGCTGCGCCGCGAGCTGGCGGGGCAGGACACGCTCGCGCCGCGCATCATCGGCAAGAGCCCGGCGATGGAGCAGGTGCGGCGCCTCATCGCGAACGTCGCGCCGACCGACGCCGCCGTGCTCATCAACGGCGACACGGGCTCGGGCAAGGAACTCGTCGCGCGCAGCCTGCACGAGCTCTCGCCGCGCCGCGACAAGCCGTTCGTCGCAGTGAACTGCGGCGCGCTGCCCGAGCCGATGTTCGAATCGGAGATGTTCGGCTACGAGGCCGGCGCGTTCACGGGCGCGGCGAAGCGGCGGATCGGCAAGCTGGAGCACGCGTCGGGCGGCACGCTGTTTCTCGACGAGATCGAGAGCATGCCGCTCTCGCTCCAGGTGAAGCTGCTGCGCGTGCTGCAGGACGGCGTGCTGGAGCGGCTCGGCTCGAACCAGCCGGTGCGCGTCGATTTGCGCGTGGCCGCCGCAGCGAAGGGCGACATGAGTGACCACGTCGCGGCGGGCACGTTCCGGCGCGACCTGCTGTACCGGCTGAACGTCGTGACGATCGCGCTGCCGCCGCTCGCCGAGCGTCGCGAGGACATCGTGCCGCTCTTCGAGCACTTCCTGCTCGACGCGGCCGTGCGCTACCAGCGGCCTGCGCCGCTTCTCACGGAGCGCGACCGCATGCGTCTCGCGCAGCGCGACTGGCCGGGCAACGTGCGCGAACTGCGCAACGCGGCGGACCGTTATGTGCTCGGGATTCCCGACGATGCCGCGACGCCCGGAGGCGGCGGCAGCGATGCCGTGCCGGAGCCGCTGAAGGAGCGCGTGGAGCAGTACGAGCGCGCGCTGATCGCGGATGCCCTGCAGCAGTCGGGCGGTGCGGTCGCGCAGGCGGCCGCGCAGTTGCAGATGGCGAAGGCCACGCTCTACGAGAAGATTCGCCGCTATGGGCTTGTGGTGCGCGGCGACCAGCGCAACGACTAGCGCAGTGACCAGCGCGACTGAAAATGAAAACGGCAGCGGGGAAGCCGCTGCCGTTTTCATGACGTGGACCGTTCCTCCGGTCAGGTGCTCAGCGCCTTCTGCAGCAACTGATCGAGTTCGGCGAACTGCGGTTCGCCGACGTAGCGCTTGAGGATCTTGCCGTTGCGGTCGATGACGAAGGTGGTCGGCGTGAGCTGCACGTTGCCGAACTGTTTGGCGGCCGAACCGTCGTCAAAGGCCACCTTGAACGGCAACTGGCGCGTCTGCGCGTAGTTCTGGACGTACATGGGCGCGTCGTAGTTCATCGCCACGGCGACGAACTCAAGCCCTTCGCCCTTGAAGCGGTTATAGGTCTGGACCATCTGCGGCATTTCGTGCATGCAGGTGGTGCAGCTCGTCGCCCAGAAATTGACGAGATAGACCTTGCCCTTCAGGTCGGCGGTGGAAATCTTCTGGCCGGAAAGCAGCGTGAACGTCGCGTCGGGCACGCGCTCTTTGTTGCCGAAGAACGCGAAGTAGCCGGCGACGGCGACCGCGCCGACGATCAGCGCGATCGCGATGCGGTGAACCGCGCTCAGGCGGCGGGTGTTCTGGGGAGTCGGGGAGGCGGTCATGGACGGAATCTCGGGCGCGGGAAACGTGGCCGAAGTATTCTAGCGCCGAATTTCCCCGCCTGCCGGGCGATGTCCGCAAAGCTGCGGGCCCGTGGCGGATAATGCCCCGATCCTTTCACTACCTTGTCTTCGTGCCCCATGTTTCCGACTGCTTTTCGTCGTATCTGCGGCCCGTCGCTTCGTGTGCTCCGGCGCGCTCCAGGCGTTCTTGCCGGCGGGCGTCGCGCCGGCGGCCCTCGTGCCGCGGCGCTCGCGCTGCGCGTATTCGTCGCGGCGCTCGCGCTGGCGGGTGGACTGGCGGCCTGCTCGCCGACCTACGACTGGCGCGCCGTGACGAACAACGCAAGCGGCTATAGCGTCGATCTGCCCGCGAAGCCCCGTTCCGATCAGCGCGAGGTCGAAATCGACGGCACACCGATGCACATGCACATGCAGATGGCCGAGGTGGACGACGTGCTCTTCGTCGTCGGGACGGTGCAACTGCCCGACGACCGGCCCGAGACGCAGCAGCGCGCGCTCGCGTTCCTGCGCGCGGGGCTCGCGCGCAACGTGGGCGCGGCGCCCGACGCGCGCGACGTTGCGGTGCCGGTGGCGACGGGCGGATCGGTCGGGGGCATCGAGATGCGGCTCAGCGGCAAGGCGGGAGAGAAGGCGGAGTCGCGCACGATCCACGCGCGGCTAGTGGCGAAGGGCGCCCGCGCCTACGAGGTCGCCATCGTGGGCCGCGCCGAGCCGCCGGTCGAGCAGGTCGACCAGTTCTTCCAGTCGTTCAGACTCTATTAATTGGATGGAGATCGCCTGCGCGAGTGAAAGTTTCGCCGTAGGTAATCGCGCTAATGCCCGGATTTGATTGGGTGTTTACGGGTTACCCACAACTGCTGTGGGTAACTTTGTGGAAAAGTCGCCCGGAGCACCCGCGAAGGGCCGTCCCGTGGGCTTTCTGTTAGATTGCCCGGCTTCTCGGCAATTCGGAAAGCGGTTTTGAATCAGCAACTTAAAAAATTGCACTCATACAGATGAGGATTGTTCACAAATCCGTGGACGTTCCGACACGATGTGCATAAGTCAAGTCTTGACGCCAACTTTTTTTGGTGTGATGACTTGTGCACGGTCCAACTTCATCGCCCGTTCTAGCGATCCGCAAATGCGCGACGGTACTGGATCGCTTCCGCGACGTGGGCCGCTGTCGGTATTGGGGTATCCGCGAGGTCGGCGATCGTGCGCGCGACCTTGAGCACGCGGTAATACGCGCGCGCCGACCACCCGAACCGTTCGCCCGCTTCGCGCAACAGCGATTCGCCTTCGTCGTCGGGGCGGCAGACCTCGTCGGTTTCGCGGCCGCTCAACTCCCGGTTGGTTTTGCCCTGACGCTCCAGTTGACGCTCGCGTGCCGCATTCACGCGCGCGGCGATGGCCGCGCTCGGTTCGCCGGGCGTGGTCGCGCGGACCGCGAGTTCGGCACCCGGCAGCGCGGGAATCTCGATCTGGATGTCGATGCGGTCGAGCAGCGGCCCCGACAGCTTGCGCAGATAGCGCGCCGCGCCTTCGGGCGTGCAGCGGCAGCGTCCTGACGGATCGCCGCGCCAGCCGCACGGACACGGGTTCATCGCCGCGACGAGCTGGCACGCGGCGGGGAAGTCGGTCTGCCACGCCGCGCGCGAGATCGTGATCGAACCCGCTTCGAGGGGCTCGCGCAGCGTTTCCAGCACATGGCGGTCGAATTCTGGCAGCTCGTCGAGAAACAGCACGCCGAGGTGGGCGAGCGTGATCTCGCCGGGCTGCGGCGGATTGCGCCCGCCGATCAGCGCGGCCGCGCTCGACGAGTGATGCGGCGCGCGAAACGGCCGCCGCCGCCACTGCTGCGGTGAAAAACCGGTCGCGCTGGCCGAGAGCAACGCGGCCGAGGCGAGCGCTTCGGTGTCGGTCATCGGCGGCAGCAGGCCGGGCAGGCGTGCCGCGAGCATCGATTTACCCGCGCCGGGCGGCCCGACCATCAGCATGTGATGCCCGCCTGCCGCGGCCACTTCGAGCGCGCGCCGCGCGCCGCGCTGGCCGATCACGTCGGTCATGTCGGGCAAAGCGGCGCGCGTGGTTGGGTCGGGTGCGCTCGCGCGCGTGGGCGCAAGCCGCTCCTCTGCGACGCCGCCGAGGTGCGCGCAGAGCGCGCGCAGGTCGGCGGCGCCGAAAACGTCGACGCCGGGTACGAGCGCGGCTTCCTCCGCGTTTTCCGCCGGCAGGTAGAGCTGCGGCGTGGTCGACCCCGAAGACCCGCGCGCCGTGCCGCACGCCATGGCGAAGGCGCCGCGCATCGGCCGCACGGCTCCGGTCAGCGAGAGTTCCCCCGCGAATTCGCGGTGGTCGAGCGCGGCGGCGGGGATCTGTCCGCTCGCCGCGAGAATGCCGAGCGCGATCGGCAGATCGAAGCGTCCGGATTCCTTCGGCAAGTCGGCCGGAGCGAGATTGACGGTGATACGGCGCACGGGGAAATCGAAACCGCAGTTTTGCAGCGCGGCGCGCACGCGCTCGCGGCTTTCGCGGACTTCGAGATCGGGCAGACCGACGATGGCGAACGACGGTAGCCCGTTGGCGAGATGGACTTCGACGGTGACTTCCAGCGCGCGGCCAGCAGCCGGCGCGCGGCTCTTGACCACGGCAAGCGACACGGGATTCTCCGAAGGACGGCGCCGCGCGTGCGCCAGGCTCGTGAGGCGTGCGCCTCTTGCGCGTGCCCCTTTACGGTTCCATTGCGATTACGCTACGGCTCGCTTGCCGTGAAGGACCGCGTAATCGATCAGGACGACTGGCCAGTGACGGGCAGCTTCTGCTCCAGTTCGGCGACGCGGCGTTCCAGCTCTTCAAGACGCTGGCGCGTGCGGACGAGCACCTGCGTTTGTGCGTCGAACTCCTCGCGCGTCACGAGTTCGAGCTTCGAAAAGCCTTGCGAAAGCATGGCGCGCACGTTGCGCTCGACATCGCGCGCGGGTGAGTTCTTCAGCAGCTCGCTCACGCGATTTTGCAGATCATTGAATACGTCGTTCGGTTGTTTCATTCGGTTCCCCTTCGCTGCACAAAAAATGTGCATGTTTCGTTTCGCCTGTGCCTCGCACCCGATCGTGACCGATCTTGGTGCGAACGCGCGTGCACGGTGACGCCTGCCAGTGCATCCGGCCCGATCCGGCGCGCGCCAGATGCGTGCCGTGCCGACACCGCGCTTCGGCTTGTCGTGTGGCCTGCCGCGGCGCCTGCGCGCCCGCACAGCCTGAGGACACTGTAGCAACGATCCCCCTGCGACGCCACCGTGCGGGTGCCTTGCTGGCCGTCCGGCCAGGGCCTGTGCGGCGCGGCGGCGCGCGCCGCGGACCGGCATTGTCCACGTCTTCGGCGATCGGTGCAGGCAGGCGGGTCAAGGTGCCGCAGACCGGCGCGAATTCTGATTGGCACGGGTGTTGCTAGTACTGCCCCGCGCACCGAACAGCGGTTGGCTCGCGGTGCGCCGGCGAGGCGAGACCCGCCCGCGCGGCGCCCGTTGCAGATGCGAACAAGGGATGAAGCAACCACAGCGAGGACTACATGAAACTCATTACAGCAATCATCAAGCCGTTCAAGCTCGATGAGGCGCGGGAGGCTTTGTCGGCCATTGGCGTCTCGGGGATCACCGTGACCGAGGTGAAGGGGTTCGGCCGCCAGAAGGGCCACACGGAGCTGTACCGCGGCGCCGAGTACGTCGTCGACTTCCTGCCGAAGGTGAAGATCGAGGCCGCCGTCTCGGACGACATCGTCGAGCAGGCCATCGAAGCGATCGAACGCGCAGCCCGCACGGGCAAGATCGGCGACGGCAAGATTTTCGTGACGCCGGTCGAACAAGTGATCCGCATCCGCACCGGCGAGACCGGCGCTGAAGCCCTGTAACAGCGAACTGCGTTCCTGGGACCGGCGTAAGGGGCCAGACGCCCGGCCGGTCGACCCGGACCGACAAGAGACAAGAGGAAACCGAGATGCGCAAATTTTTGATGTCCTTGCTGATGGCCGGCTCGCTGCTGGCCGGCGGCGTCGGCGCCGCGCTGGCGGACGACGCGTCCGCGGCTGCCGCCGCGTCGGCGCCCGCAGCCGCCACTGCGGCCGCTCCCGCAGCCAGCGCCCCCGCTAACGCATCGGCTGCCGCCGCGGCCTCCGATGCCGCGCCCGCCGCGCCGACCGCACCGATCTCGGTCGATTCGTCGAAGATCAACTCCGGCGACACCGCGTGGATGCTCACCTCCACCGCGCTCGTGCTGTTCATGACGATCCCGGGGCTCGCGCTCTTCTACGGCGGCATGGTCCGCAAGAAGAACGTGCTCGCGACGCTCATGCAAAGCTTCGCGATCACCTGCGTCGTCACGGTGATCTGGACCGTCGTGGGCTACAGCCTCGCGTTCACGCCGGGTAATTCGTTCGTGGGCGGCTTCTCGCGCGTCTTCCTGAGCGGCATGAACTACATCAAGGGCGACAAGGCGACGACGCTCACCGTGAGCCACCTCGCGACGACGATCCCCGAGACCGTGTACTTCGTCTATCAGATGACGTTCGCGATCATCACGCCCGCGCTGATCACCGGTGCGTTCGCTGACCGCATGAAGTTCTCGGCGATGCTCGTGTTCATGTCGCTGTGGTCGATCATCGTCTACTCGCCGATCGCGCACATGGTCTGGGAACCGACCGGCTGGCTCGCAACCGCAGGCATCCTCGACTTCGCGGGCGGCACGGTGGTGCACATCAACGCCGGTGTCGCGGGCCTCGTGTGCTGTCTCGTGCTCGGCAAGCGTGTCGGCTATGGCCGCGAACCGATGGCGCCGCACAATCTCGTGCTCACGCTGATCGGCGCCGCGATGCTGTGGGTGGGCTGGTTCGGCTTCAACGCGGGTTCGGCAGTCGCGGCTGACGGCCGTGCCGGCTTCGCGATGCTCACGACGCAAATCGCCACCGCGTGCGCCGCGCTCGGCTGGATGTTCGCGGAGTGGATCGCCAAGGGCAAGCCGTCGGTGCTCGGCATCGCTTCGGGCGCCGTTGCGGGGCTCGTCGCGATCACGCCGGCTTCGGGTTTCGTCGGCGTGGCGGGTGCGCTCGCGATCGGCGTGGCGGCAGGCGTGATCTGCTTCTGGTCGGCCACGTGGCTCAAGGGCAAGCTCGGCTATGACGACTCGCTCGACGCGTTCGGCGTGCACGGCGTCGGCGGCATCATCGGCGCGCTCCTGACCGGCGTGTTCGCGGTCAAGGACATCGGCGGCGCCGACGGCAGCCTCATCCTGCAGGCGAAGGGCGTCCTGACGACGCTGATCTACAGCGGCGTCGTGAGCTTCGTCCTTCTGAAGATCATCGACATGGTGATGGGCCTGCGCGTCACCGAAGAAGAAGAGCGCGAAGGCCTCGACGTGATCCTCCACGGCGAGCGCGTCGAGTAACTCGGGTAGCGATTGACGGGGCGGTCAGGGCCGCTCCCGCCCTGCATGGGGTGAGTTGTTCAGGCAAGCAGCGCAGTGAGTTTGGCCCGCCTTCCACGGCGGGCCTTTTTCTTTTCTGGCGCGGCGGGCGTGCCATTGCGCGGGCGGGCTCGCGCGGTCCAGAATGGAACGATGGGCGGGACACGTCGATCCGGTGCACGGGACAGCCGATTAACCTTGCGATTCGTAAGGGGATTCGGCCTTGCGTCCCTCAGTATCGTCCCCATATGGTCAGCCGGTTTCCCCTGCAACTTTCATGGCTTAAAGTCCGCGAGTACGAGTCTATGGTCCCGCATCTGGTTACGGCGTTGAACGGCCCGCTCCTCGAACTGGAGCAGCGCATCCTCGATGCAACGCCCGCCATCGAGCGCTGGTTCCGCCTCGAATGGCAGGACCACACGCCCCCGTTCTATTGCTCGGTGGACCTGCGCAACGCCGGTTTCAAGCTCGCGCCGGTCGACACCAATCTCTTTCCCGGCGCCTTCAACTGCCTGCCGCAGGAAGTGCTGCCGCTTGCCGTGCAGGCCGCGATGGCCGCGGTCGAGAAAATCTGCCCCGACGCGAAGAACCTGCTCGTGATTCCCGAGCAGCACACGCGTAACGCGTTCTATCTGGAGAACGTCGCGCGGCTCGCGACGATCATGCGCCAGGCCGGACTGAACGTGCGCTTCGGCACGCTCGACGAAAACATCGCCGGACCGGTGACGATCCCGCTCGCCAACGGCCAGAACATCGTGCTCGAACCGCTCGAACGCACGCCGCGCCGCGTTGGGCTGAAGAACTTCGACCCGTGCTCGATTCTTCTGAACAACGATCTTTCGGGTGGCATTCCGTCCGTGCTGGAGAACCTGCACGAGCAATATCTGCTGCCGCCGCTGCATGCGGGCTGGGCCGTGCGCCGCAAGTCCACGCACTTCTCGTGCTACGACGACGTGGCCAAGAAGTTTGCGAAGATGGTCGGCGTCGATCCGTGGATGATCAACCCGTATTTCGCGCACGTCGAAGGCGTGGACTTCGAGGCGCGCACGGGCGACGAGGCGCTCGCTGCGGCGATCGACGCGGTGCTCAGGAAAATCGCGAAGAAGTATCGCGAGTACGGCATCACCGAAAAGCCGTATGTCGTCGTCAAGTCCGATGCGGGCACCGACGGGCGCGGCGTGATGACCGTGCACGACGCGGCCGAGGTCGCCGCGCTCACGAAGCGCGAACGTGCGAAGATGTCGGCCACGAAAGGCGGCCTCGACGTGCGCGACGTGATCGTGCAGGAAGGCGTCTACACGTTCGAGCGCATCGGCGACGAAGTGGCCGAGCCGGTCGTGTACATGATCGACCGCTATGTCGTCGGCGGTTTCTATCGTGCGCACGGCAGCCGCGAGCGCGACCAGAACCTGAACGCGCCGGGCATGCACTTCGTGCCGCTCGGCTTCGAGCACACGGCGCTGCCCGACACGCGCGCGAAGGCGGGCGCGGCGCCGCCGAACCGCTTCTACATGTACGGCGTGGTGGCGCGGCTCGGGCTGCTGGCGGCGTCGGTCGAGCTGGAGAAGACCGACCCCGAGGCGATCCAGGTTTGAGGCTTGCGCGCGCCGGTGCGCGCTTTGACGTGTGCTTCGACCCGGGCTTCGCGCCCTTGATTGACGAATAACGGATAACCCGCGCCCGCGAAGGGCGCCGCAGGGACGACATGGACATTCTTTTCATCGCCGATCCGCTCGAGCGGTTCCGCATCTACAAGGACTCGACCTACGCGATGATGGCCGAGGCCGCGCGCCGCGGCCACAAACTCTACGCGTGCGAGCCGCAGCACCTCGCGTGGGTGAACGGCCGGGTCGAGGCGGATGTGCGGCACTTCGAGATCGTCGGCGACCAGGCGGACCTGCATCGCGAGCGCTGGTACGTCGCGCAGCGCGCATCGCGCGAACTCACGAGCTTCGACGCGATCCTCATGCGCAAGGACCCGCCGTTCGACATGGAATACGTGACGTCGACGTGGCTGCTCGAAATGGCCGAGCGCGCGGGCGCGAAGATATTCAACCGCCCGCAGGCGATCCGCGACCATTCGGAGAAGCTCGCCATCGGCGAGTTCTCGCAGTTCGTCGCGCCCACGCTCGTCACGCGCGACGCGGCGCGTCTGCGCGCGTTCCACGAAGAGCACCAGGACGTGATTCTCAAGCCGCTCGATGGCATGGGCGGCATGGGCGTGTTCCGGGTGAAGCCGGACGGCATGAACCTCGGCTCGATCATCGAGATGCTGAGCGAGGACGGCGCGCGCAGCGTGATGGCGCAGAAGTTCATCCCCGAGATCAAGGAGGGCGACAAGCGCATCCTGCTGATCGGCGGCGAGCCCGTGCCGTATGCGCTCGCGCGCATTCCGCAGGGCAACGAGGTGCGCGGCAACCTCGCGGCGGGCGGTCTCGGCCGCGCGCAGCCGCTCACCGCGCGCGACATGGAGATTGCGAAGACGCTCGGGTCCACGCTCGCGGCACGCGGCCTGCTGCTCGTCGGGCTCGACGCGATCGGCGACTGGCTCACCGAGGTCAACGTCACGAGTCCGACGTGTTTCCGCGAGATCATGGAGCAGACGGGCTTCGACGTGGCGGGGATGTTCATCGACGCGCTGGAGCGCGCGGCGGCTTGAATCGGGCCGCCGCGCCTGCATCTACGTGTCAAGGGTGTACCGGCTTGAGGCCGTTCGGACGGCCTCAAGCCGGACGAACGACACCCGGTGTGGCGCGGTTGCCGCGCGGGCAAAAGTGTTCGGCTCGCGTCAAAATGACCCTGCTACAATGCCGCGAGCCCGCGTTCCGGGCAGGCCGCCCGGCGTCGGACACGACGCGACCGGCGCGGCCCCGCGGCGCGAGTTCCGACCCTGCGGGCTCACGGCTGGCCCCAGGACTGGCACTGCCGGAAGCGATCCACGAGATCGGCCAGGGCAACAATCGAAGCCGTTTTTTTGCAGTCAGGCTGACATGGCAGGCATTCTCATCATCGCGCACGCACCGCTCGCCACCGCACTACGCGAGTGCATCGCACACATCTACGGCGGCTGTCCCGCGCGCATCGGCGCGCTCGACGTGCTTCCCGACAGCGACCCGGCTGAGGTCGTCCAGCAGGCCAACGCGGAAATCGAGCGGCTGCGCGAGGAAAACGGCGCGCTGGTGCTCACCGACATGTTCGGCGCGACGCCGTCGAACATCGCCGCGCGGCTCGCGACGGTCCCGCAGGTGCGGGTGCTGGCGGGCGTAAATCTGCCGATGCTCGTGCGCGCCGTCTGCTATCGCGCGACGCCGCTCGACGTGCTCGTCGACAAGGCGCTCGCCGGCGCGGCCAAGGGCGTCCAGGCGATCGGTCCGTCGATTCCGGCGCCTGTGAACGACTGCGATTGCGCACCGACACCCTGCGGCGAAGCGATCGCCAGCAAGCTGAAACCGGCTGGCGCGTGAGACCCGCCCACTCGCCGGCGTGACCGTACCCGAATCCGCAAACCGAATACGCCACACTCCAACACCCAGACCCAGCGCCCGGATCGAACCTATGCTGCAACAAGAAACGACCATCGTGAACAAACTCGGCCTGCACGCGCGTGCGTCGGCGAAGCTGACCCAGCTGGCAGGCAACTATCAGTCGGAAATCTGGATGAGCCGCAATGGCCGCCGGATCAATGCGAAGAGCATCATGGGAGTAATGATGCTGGCGGCGGGTATCGGCAGCACGGTGCTGATCGAAACCGAAGGCCCCGACGAAGTCGATGCCATGAGCGCGCTGCTGAAGCTCATCTCGGACAAGTTCGGCGAAGGCCAGTGATCCGCGCGTGAGCTCACGCAACGTCGAAACGCCGCGGCTCATCCGCGGCGTTTTTGTTTGCGCGAGGGGAATCGCGAATGAGCGGTGAATGAGCGGCTATTGAAAGGTCCGCGTGCGTCGCGGTGTCCTGGCGATCGGGTTGTCACGAAGCAGCACGCGCGCCTTGCGGAATTTATAATTGGTGCCGGGGTCTCAGAGAGCGCATTGCAGCGGTTTGCCGCGGCAACATACACAAACAGAGGAGGTGCGCGTGCCGTTCACGCTGCATGGAATTCCCGTGTCACGCGGTATTGCCATCGGGCGAGCCTATCTGATCGCTCCGGCTGCACTCGACGTCGACCACTATCTGATCGAGCACGAACGCATCGATGACGAGATCGTGCGCTTTCGCTCGGCGCTCGCCGTCGTCGAGCAGGAACTCGACACGCTGCGCTCCGATCTCGCCGCCGACGCCCCGAGCGAAATGGGCGCGTTCATCGGCGTCCATCTGATGATCCTGAACGACGCGATGCTCGTGCAGGAGACCATCGACCTCATTCGCGCGCGCCGCCTGAACGTGGAATGGGCGCTCACCGAGCAGCTCGACCGCCTTTCGCGCCACTTCGACGACATCGAGGACGAGTACCTGCGCGAGCGCAAGGCCGACATCGGGCAGGTCGTCGAGCGCGTACTGAAGGCGCTCGCGGGCGCGTCGCCGGCGGCGCTGCACAGCGATTGCAGCGAAATGATCGTCGTCGCGCACGACATCGCGCCCGCCGACATGCTCCAGTTCAAAACGCAGAGCTTCCAGGGTTTCGTCACCGATCTCGGCGGCCGCACGTCGCACACGGCGATCGTGGCGCGCAGCCTCGGCATTCCGGCGGCCGTCGGCGTGCAGCAGGCGAGTGTGCTGATCCGCCAGGACGATCTCATCATCGTCGACGGCGACCACGGCGTCGTGATCGTCGATCCCGCGCCGATCGTGCTCGAGGAATACACGTATCGCCAGAGCGAGATGGCGCTGGAGCGTCGCAAGCTTCAGCGCCTCAAGTTCTCCCCGACGCAAACGTTGTGCGGTGCGAAGATCCAGCTTTACGCGAACATCGAGCTGCCCGAGGACGCGCAGGCCGCGCTCGATTCGGGCGCGACCGGCGTGGGCCTGTTCCGCACCGAGTTCCTGTTCATGAATCACAAGGACCACATGCCGGGGGAGGACGAGCAGTTCTTCGCCTACCGCCGCGCGGTCGAGCTGATGAGCGGACTGCCCGTGACGATCCGCACGATCGACGTGGGCGCGGACAAGCCGCTGGACGCGATGAACGTGGGCGATGGCTACGAGACCGCCGCGAATCCGGCGCTCGGTTTGCGTGCGATCCGCTGGAGCCTTTCCGAACCGCAGATGTTCGTCACTCAGTTGCGCGCGATCCTGCGCGCGTCGGCGTTCGGCACGGTGAAGATCCTGGTGCCGATGCTCGCGCACGCGCAGCAGATCGACCAGACGCTCGACCTGATCCGCGAAGCGAAACGCCAGCTCGACGAAGCGGGGCTCGCCTATGATCCGAACGTCCAGGTCGGCGCGATGATCGAGATTCCGGCGGCCGCGCTTGCGCTGCCGATGTTCCTGCGCCGCCTCGATTTCCTGTCGATCGGCACGAACGACCTGATCCAGTACACGCTCGCGATCGACCGCGCCGATAACGCCGTCGCCGATCTCTACGACCCGCTCCATCCGGCGGTGCTGCAACTGATTGCGCACACGCTGCGCGAAGCGAAGCGCGCGGGCGTGCCGGTGTCGGTGTGCGGCGAGATGGCGGGCGACCCGGCGTTCACGCGTCTGTTGCTCGGCATGGGGCTCACCGAGTTCTCGATGCATCCGAGCCAGTTGCTCATCGTCAAGCAGGAAGTGCTGCGCTCGCAACTGAAGTCGCTCGAAAAACCCGTGGCGGACATGCTCGCCGCTTACGAGCCCGAGGATTTGCAGGCCGCGTTGCGGCGCGTGGCCGAGGCGTGAAGCGCAGGCGGTCCGACCTGAAAAAAGCCCCGGCATGCCGGGGCTTTTTTATGCGTGACGCTCGCCGCAGACAGGGCAGTCGGGCTGTCGTGCAATGCGCATCGTGGTCCATTCCATCCGCAGCGAGTCGAGCATCATGAGCCGGCCGACGAGCGTCTCGCCGATCCCGCCGATCACGCGCAGCGCCTCGGCGGCCTGCATCGTGCCGATGATGCCGACCGTCGGCGCGAACACGCCCATCGTCGAGCACGCGACTTCCTCGAACGGTTGATCTTCGGGGAACACGCACGCGTAGCAGGGTGAAGCGGGATTGCGGAAGTCGAACGTGCTGATCTGCCCGTCGAAGCGCAGCGCCGCGCCCGAGACGAGCGGCACGCCGTGCGTGACGCACGCGCGGTTGATCGCATGGCGCGTCGCGAAATTGTCGGTGCAGTCGAGCACGACCGTTGCGCCGCGCACGTGCGCGTCGAGCCACGCGTCGTCGATGCGTGCGTGCACCGCGTTCACCTTCACCTCGGGATTGAGCCGCGCGATGGCTTCGCTGCCCGACTCGACCTTCGGCCGTCCCACCGATGCCGTCGCGTGCATGATCTGCCGCTGCAGGTTGGTGAGATCGACGGTGTCGTTATCGACGAGCGTGAGCGTGCCCACGCCCGACGCCGCGAGATACATCGCCGCGGGCGAGCCGAGGCCGCCCGCGCCGATGATGATCGCGTGCGCGTCGAGAAAGCGCTGCTGCGCCTCGATGCCGATCTCGTCGACGAGGATGTGGCGGGAATAGCGGAGGAGTTGGTCGTCGTTCATCGCGATGCGCGGGAAGTGGGGCGTCGCGACGGGGCGGAAGTCCGTGGGCGCGCCGTGAATCCGGCCTGGCCGGGTTTCGCAGGATTTCGCTATTTTAGTCGCGCGGAAGCGATTCGCCCCTGGGCCGCCTTGCGGCGAACCAGGGGCGCGTGCTGCTGGAGGCGCTACTTGTGCGTTACTTCTGCGGCGCCGAAGCAGCAGCCGGCGCCGACGCCGGAGCGTCCTTCATGATCAGCGTGGCCGGCTTCACGGCGATCGGTGCGGAACTCGACTGCTGCGGCTTCTCTTGAGCGAGGCGGCGTTCCATCGGCGACTTCGACTCGACGATCGCCTTGCCCTGCAGCTTGTTCACGGCCTGCTGGAGCATGAAGTCGTCCGGCGTGCCGAACTCGACCGGCTTGCGGTCGCGTTCCTTCTGGCGCTGCTCGGGCGTCTTCTTGTCGTTCTCCTCTTCGAGCTGACGCAGCATGTCCATGCGCTCCTGCTCGCGCATGTCCTGCTCCTTCTTCTCGTTCGGATCCTGCGTGTTCGCGAGGTGGTTCGAGTAGTCGACCTCGCGCGTGACGAGTGCGTCGTCCGGATCGCCCTCGGCGTACTGATCGACCGGGAAGTCAGGACGGATGCCCTTGTTCTGGATCGAACGGCCGCTCGGCGTGTAGTAGTACGCCGTCGTGAGGCGCAGCGCCGTGTCGGCCGTCATCGGACGGACCGTCTGCACCGAGCCCTTGCCGAACGTCGTCTTGCCGACGATCAGCGCGCGCTTGTGGTCCTGCAGCGCACCGGCCACGATTTCCGACGCCGACGCCGAGTACGCGTTCGTCAGCACGATCATCGGCACGGTCTTGAACTCGGCGGCCTCGTTCTTCAGCGGATCGCCGTCGAACGTGGGCAGGCGGTAGTTCTCGTAGGTGTCGCGATAGACCTGCTTCGAGTCCGGGATCTGGCCGTTGGTCGAGACCACGACCGAGTCCGGCGGCAGGAACGCGCCCGCGACGCCCACGGCGCTTTGCAGCAGGCCGCCGCCGTTGTTGCGCAGGTCGACAACCAGGCCCTTGAGGTTCGGCTCCTGGCGCGCGATGTCCTGCAGCTTCGCCGCGAGGTCGGGGACCGTGCGCTCCTGGAAGCTCGTGACGCGGATGTACGCGTAGCCGGGCTGCACGATCTTCGACTTCACGCTCTGCACCTTGATGATGGCGCGCGTGACGGTGAGCGGGAACGTGCGGTCGTCGGTCTTGCGGAAGATCGTGAGCGTGACCTTCGTGCCGGGATCGCCGCGCATCTGCTTGACGGCCTGGTCGAGCGTCATGCCGCGCACGGGCTTGTCGTTGATGCGCGTGATGAGGTCGCCCGGACGGATGCCGGCGCGGAACGCGGGCGTGTCCTCGATCGGCGAGATCACCTTGATCAGGCCGTCTTCCGAAGAGATCTCGATGCCAAGACCCGCGAAGCGGCCCTTGGTCTGTTCCTGAAGCTCCTGGTAGTCGGTTTTGTCGAGATACGAGGAGTGCGGGTCGAGGCTCGACACCATGCCCTTGATCGCGGCGGTCAGCAGCTTCTTGTCGTCGACCGGCGTGACGTATTCATGCTTGATCTGCCCGAACACTTCGGCGAAGAGCCGCAACTGGTCGAGCGGCAGCGGCTCGGTGATGGTCGGCTGGGCCGACGCGGAAATCTGCAGGGTCGCAAATACGCCGGTCGCGAGGCCAGCGGCGATCAGGCCGATGTTTTTCAGGTTCTTTCGCATAGAGATTGTTGCGTGCGGTCGAAAGGCGCGGGGCGGCGTCCAATGGGAAAAGCGACGGACAAGTATAACTGCACACTTGCCGGGGAAGTGTATATAGCGCATGGCGCGGAGAATCCCGGTTCGACAGCGCATTACGCGTCCGGTTCGCATGAAGTGAACGGAAAACTCCTGGCAGGCGCCGTGCTGGCATGAAACTGGCGGTTCTGCCAGCTAAATCGACGAAGCGCGCAAAGGGGACGAAACGGCGCGCAACGCGGAGCGCGTGGGGCGTACGGCGTAGTGGCGTTTCCGGCGGAGGAGCCGCCGGGCGCGCGACGGCGGGGAGAGCCGACCGGGATCCGCCTGCCGCGAAGGCCGGCGGATCGTCCGGTCGGATGAGCCGGGAAGCCTGCGAATAGCAGGGAAACCACGCAGGGAAAACCCGCAGGGAAAACGAGCACTGAAAACGACCAGGGCGCGACGAACGGAAGCGCCCCGAGACCGCCCGCTTAACCCGCCTTGCCCTGGCTTGCGACGGCGGCCTGCGCCTTCGCGATCGCTTCGGCGTCGCCGAGATAGTAGTGCGTAACCGGCTTGAGGTTCTCGTCCAGTTCGTAGACGAGCGGCACGCCGTTCGGGATGTTCAGGCCGACGATGTCGTCGTCCGCGATGTTGTCGAGATACTTCACCAGCGCGCGGATCGAGTTGCCGTGCGCGGCGATCACGATGCTCTTGCCCGACTTGATGGCCGGCGCAATCGACTCGTTCCACAGCGGCAGCACGCGTGCAACCGTGTCCTTCAGGCATTCGGTGAGCGGCAGCTCTTCGCGCGGGACCTTCGCATAGCGCGGGTCGTTGTACGACGTGCGCGAGTCGGCCGGTTCGAGTGCGGGCGGCGGCGTGTCGTAGCTGCGGCGCCAGACGAGCACCTGCGCGTCGCCATACTTCGCCGCGGTTTCGGCCTTGTTCAGGCCCGAAAGCGCGCCGTAGTGGCGTTCGTTCAGACGCCACGAATGCACGACCGGCAGGTACATCTGGTCCATCTGGTCCTGGACGTGCCAGAGCGTGCGGATCGCGCGCTTGAGCACCGAGGTGTACGCGATGTCGAACGAATAGCCGGATTCCTTGAGCAGGCGGCCTGCCTGCTGGGCTTCACGGTTGCCCTGTTCGGTGAGGTCGACGTCGACCCAGCCGGTGAAGCGGTTTTCCTTGTTCCACGTCGATTCGCCGTGGCGGATGAGCACGAGTTTGTACATGCGGATGCCGGTCGGTAGTGAGGAAGCGGTAATCGGGGACGGGAGGCGCCGGGCCGTCCTGCTGGCCCTCGCGCGGCCCCCGTGCCCGGGCAGGGGTGTGTCGCCCCCGCGATAAACGGTTATTTTATAATGAGCGGATTGCCTGATCTGGATTTCCCCTCGCTTTCTCTTTTTTCCGGCGGACCCTCTGTGACGTTCTTCACTAATTACATCAACCTTGTACTCATCGCGATCGTCCTCATCTCCGGAGGGTTGCTCCTGTGGCCGACGCTTCAGCGCGGCGGGCGCCGCGGCGTCTCGGCCGCCGAGGCGACGCAGCTCATCAACCGCCGCAACGCGGTGGTGATCGACCTGCGTTCCGCGGACGACTTCGCGAAAGGGCACCTGCCTTCCGCCCGCCAGATCGAATTCGCCGAGCTGGCGGCCAAGGTGGGCCAGCTCGTGAAGAACAAGAGCAATCCGGTGTTGCTGGTCTGCCAGACGGGCCAGCAATCGCACAAGGCGCTGCGCCTCGTGAAGGACGCCGGTTTTGCCGAAGTCCACGTGCTGGACGGCGGCGTGAACGCCTGGCAACAGGCCGGTATGCCGGTCGTGAAACAAGGAGGTTCGAAGTGAACAGTGTGGTCATGTACAGCACCCAGGTGTGCCCGTATTGCCAGATGGCCGAACGTCTTTTAAAGTCGCGCGGCGTCGAGCACATCGAGAAAGTGCTGATCGACCGGGACCCGGCCCGTCGCGAGGAAATGATGACTCGCACCGGCCGCCGGACCGTGCCGCAGGTCTTCATCGGCGAGACGCACGTGGGCGGTTACGATGACCTCTCCGCGCTCGATCGCGCCGGCGGCCTGATGCCGCTGCTCGAAAAGGCAGCCTGAGTCCGGCTTCGACGCCGCTCGCCTGTGCCTGTTTCAGGGTCTCATGCCCGCGTGAGCCGCAAGGCCGCGCGGGCTTGTTGTCGTGCAGGGGCAATGTGACGCACGTTGCGCCCGCCATTTGCACGTGTAATTCGCTGCCTAGTTTGCTTTGTACTTTGTTGTCTGCTGCTGCAATCCATTTAATCCGGGAAGCCAACCACCATGTCTGACGAGAACAACCAGCCGTTCTTCAACATCCAGCGCATCTACCTCAAGGACATGTCGCTTGAGCAGCCGAATTCGCCGGCCATCTTCCTTGAGCAGGACATGCCCTCGGTTGAAGTCGAAGTCGACGTCAAGGCCGAGCGCCTTGCCGAGTCGGTCTTCGAAATTCTCGTCACCGGCACCGTCACCGCGAAGGTGAAGGACAAGGTCGCGTTCCTGATCGAAGCCAAGCAGGCCGGCATTTTCGACATCCGCAACATCCCGGCCGAGCAGCTCGATCCGCTCGTCGGCATTGCGTGCCCGACGATCCTGTTCCCGTACCTGCGCTCGAACATCGCCGATGCGATCACGCGCGCCGGCTTCCCGCCGATCCACCTCGCCGAGATCAACTTCCAGGCGCTCTACGAGCAACGCCTGCAGCAGCTTGCGCAGCAGGACGGCGGCGCGCAAAGCAACGCCACGCACTAACCTCAACCGCCGGTGCGGAGTAACGCAATGAAAGTCGCCGTTCTCGGCGCCGGCGCGTGGGGTACCGCGCTGGCCGGCCATCTGGCCCGCGTGCATGACGAAACGGTGCTGTGGGCGCGCGACGCCACGCTCATCGGCGCCCTCGCGAAATCGCACGAGAACGCCCGCTATCTCGCGGGCATCTCGCTGCCGCGCACCCTTCAATACGAAACCAGTCTGGCCGCCGCGCTCGACCATGCGTCGGGCGACGCGGCGCTCGTTGTCGTCGCGACGCCCGTGGCCGGTCTGCGCGTCCTGTTGCAGACGATGCGCGACATGGGCCGCGTGCCCACTCACTTCGTCTGGCTCTGCAAGGGCTTCGAAGCGCAGACGCAGCAGATGCCGCACCAGGTCGTGGCCGCCGTGCTGCCCGAACATCGCAGCAACGGCGTGCTCTCGGGGCCGAGCTTTGCGCGCGAAGTCGGCGAGGGCTTGCCCGTCGCGCTGACCGTCGCGAGCGCGTCGGCGGCGTGCCGCGAGCGCACGCTCGCCGCGTTCCATCACCACGCGATGCGGATCTACACCGGCGACGACGTCGTCGGCGTCGAGGTGGGCGGCGCGGTCAATAACGTGCTGGCCATTGCGACCGGCATTTCGGACGGCCTCGGTCTCGGCCTGAACGCGCGCGCCGCGCTCATCACGCGCGGTCTCGCGGAGATGACGCGCCTCGGCGTCACGCTCGGCGGACGCGCGGAAACCTTCACGGGGCTGACCGGCCTCGGCGACCTCATTCTCACCGCCACGGGCGATCTCTCGCGCAACCGCACCGTGGGCATGCAGCTTGCGAGCGGCCGCACGCTCGACGACATCCTCGGCGCGCTCGGCCACGTCGCTGAAGGCGTGCGCTGCGCGCAGGCCGTGCTCGCGATCGCGCGCGAACACGGCATCGAGATGCCGATCACGCAGGCGGTATGCGCCGTGCTGTTCGACGGCGTCGCGCCGCGCGACGCCGTGAGCGCGCTGCTCAGGCGCGACGCGAAAGCGGAATAGGGCGCGCGTCCGGCGTCCCGGGCGCACGTTGTGCGCTACTGTGCGGCGCAGAAGGAGGACGACATGCTCACCATCGGAAACTGCAGGATCGAGTCGCGCGTGGCCGACATCACCACGCTCGACGTCGATGCGATCGTCAACGCCGCGAATGGCTCGCTGCTCGGCGGCGGCGGCGTGGACGGCGCGATTCACCGCGCCGCCGGGCCGGATCTGCTGCGCGAGTGCGAGATGCTCGGCGGCTGCGCGACGGGCGACGCGAGGATCACGCGCGGCTACCGGCTAGAGGCGAGGCACGTGATCCACACGGTCGGGCCGGTCTGGCACGGCGGCGGACACGACGAGGCGCGGCTACTGGCGTCGTGCTACCGGCGCTCGCTCGAATGCGCGCGCGAGGCGGGCGTGCGCAGCATCGCGTTTCCCGCGATCAGTTGCGGCGTCTACCATTTCCCCGCCGATGACGCCGTCGTCATCGCCACGCGGACGGTCATCGACGTGCTCGCCGGCCATCCGGAACTCGAATACATCCTCTTCGCCTGCTTCGACGACGCGATGAACGCGCGCTACCAGCGCGAACTCGCGGCGCTCATGGGCCGGCCGTGACACGGCTCCGGTCATCGCTTCATTCGCCGCCTTCGAACCCCGCCTGACGCCACGCCTCGAACACGACGACCGCAACCGTATTCGAGAGGTTGAGGCTGCGGTTGTCTGGCCGCATCGGCAGGCGCACGCGCTGTTCGTTCGGAAAATGGTCGAGCACCGCATCGGGCAGGCCGCGCGTCTCCGCGCCGAATACGAACCAGTCGCCGGGCAGGAACGCATGCGCGTGAAAGCGCCCGGAGCCGCGCGTCGTGAACGCGAGCATGCGTGACGGGTCGGGCGTTTCGGCGGCGAGGAAAGCGTCCCAGTTGCGATGGACATGCATCTGCGCGTACTCGTGATAGTCGAGGCCCGCGCGGCGCATTTTCGCGTCGTCGAGCGGGAAGCCCAGCGGCTCGATCAGATGCAGACGCGCGCCCGTATTCGCGCATAGGCGGATGACGTTGCCGGTATTCGGCGGAATTTCCGGTTCGACGAGAACGACGTTGTACATGGCGATGACAGTCGATGAAAAGCGGTTGTGTTGCGTTGTGCGGCGGTTGTTCCGATCGCGCGCGTCAGTCTTTCGGCGTGCGCAGCGCGACGAAATTCGTCACGCGCCGTGCACCGGCGGTCTTCAGTGTGTGCGCGAGCGCGTCGAGCGTGGCGCCTGACGTCATTACGTCGTCGACCACGCCCACGTGCAGGTCCCGCACCGGTCGGGTCAGAACAAACGCGCGCTCCACATTGCGGCGGCGCGTGCCGCGGTCGAGCCGTGATTGCGGCGCCGTGTGGACCACACGGCGCACGAGCGTCGCGTCGGCGCGCGTGCCGAGCGCACGTGCGAGCGGACGCGCGATCTGCCAGGCCTGGTTGTAGCCGCGCTCGATTAGCCGTTGGCGCGAGAGCGGCACCGGCACGACCACGTCGGGCCAGTCGGCGGGATCGAGCGTGTCCTCGGCTTCGTGCGCGAGCCGCTGCGCGAACGCAGCACCCAATGCAAGACGCGCTCGAAATTTCAGGCCGCGCGCAAGCAGATCGAGCGGCGCACGATAGTCGCCGAGCGCGAGCGTGGCGTCGAACGCCGGCGGCGCATCCACACAGGCGTCGCAACGGTGACGCGGCCCGCCTGCCCGGCGTCGCGAGCCCGCGAGCGGCATTGCACAGACGGCGCAGCGCAGGCGCGTCTCGTTCCAGCAGATCTCGTCGCATGCCGCACAGAGCGCTGTCAGCGACAAATTGCCGCATAATGAGCACAAGTTAGGCAACACGAACTGAGCGAGCCGGGGCCGGAGGGTCTGCGCGATCTGACAGACGCGCATGCGAGCCGGGTAGCTCGCGCGGCGGATAGCGGGTGGCGTAACGGGCGACGGCGGCATGGACGGACGGCCCGCGCGCGAGCCTGTTATCTGAATGAAACGATGGGAGTGAGCGAGTATACTTCGCCGACTTTGCCAATACGACCGACATGTCCCAGTCTCCCGCCAGACCCGGCCGTCCGGCCTATGATTCCCGCCATCTGCGGCGCATCTTCGACCGCCGCGCCTCGACCTTCGACGAGGTCGCCTTCCTGCCCCGCGAAATCGCCCAGCGTATGCGCGAGCGGCTCGACTACATCAAGCTGAATCCCGTAAGCGTGCTCGACGTCGGCTGCGGAACCGGCGAGGACCTGCCTGGTTTGCGCGAGCGCTTCCCCGAGGCGCCCGTCTTCGGCACCGATCTGTCCTTCGCGATGCTCCAGCGCGCGCTGCGTCACGACGCCAGCGACACGAGCTGGCGGCGTTTCCTGCCCGCATCCATTGGACGGGCGCTCGGCGCGCGCGGTCCGCGTTTCGCGCAGGCCGATTTCGGCGAACTGCCGTTCGCGCACGGCACCTTCGAACTCGTCTGGTCGAATCTCGCGCTGCACTGGCATCCGCGTCCGGACCTCGTGTTCGGCGAATGGCAGCGCGTGCTCAAGGTGAACGGCCTGCTCATGTTCAGCACGCTCGGCCCCGACACGCTAAAGGAACTGCGCGGCGCATGGGCCGAGGTCGAGGCCGCGCACGGCGTGCCGACGCGCAAGCACGTGATCGACTTCGTCGACATGCACGACCTCGGTGACATGCTCGTCGAAAACGGCTTCGAGATTCCCGTGATGGACCAGGAGACGATCACCGTCACCTATCGTTCCGCTGAGAAACTGCTCGCCGACGTGCGCCGCTGGGGCGCGTATCCGTTCGACCGCGATGACCACGCCGGCCATGGCGGCCGCCGCCTGCATCGGGCGCTCGCAGCCGCGCTCGAAGCGCGCAAGCGCACCGAAGGACCGGATGCGGGCACGATCCCGCTCACTTTCGAAATCATCTACGGGCACGCCTGGAAGGCCGTGCCGCGCACCACGGCGGAAGGCCATGGCATCGTCCGTATCGAGGACATCGGCCGGGGTCTGGGAAGGAACCGTTGACGCAGCAACGGGGCTTTCGTCATGGCCGCGACGGGCGGTCGAAAAGCTCCCGGAGAAGTCGATGAAAATCGCGTAAAACCTTGCCTGGTAAGGGTTTTCGGTGCCTTTGGGTCGGCTTGTGGGTGTCAGGGTTCGCGCCTATAATGCGTCAGTTTGACACGCGGAAGAACCCTCAATTCCGACTCGCCTTGAGTGAACACCTACGGTGTTGTGCGAGGTTGTGCGAGGCGCCGGGCAGCGATAGTCTCAGGTTGTTGCAGTGGTGGGAGGCAGCGATGCAGACGTCTGATCTGCAGGCGAGTCCGGTGCCGGTCCTCAAGGACTGGACCATGAAGCGCAACTGTTCGGTCTCGCCCAGGCAATTCATGTATTTCTATGCATCGCTGGCATTCGTTTCCATTACTATCGCCGTCCTGCAGTTGATCAACGGCGCCTGGCTGGTGTTGCCGTTCACAGGCTTCGATCTGCTGGTTGTGGGTGGCGCCTTTGCCATTTATGCGCGCCATGCTGTCGATTACGAACGAATCAGGCTGTATCCGAACCGGCTGGTGATCGAACAGGTGAGCGCCGACAAGCTCTCGCAGTTCGAATTTGATCCCCGCTGGGTCCGGGTCGAGCCGGGCGCGACGCCTCGCGATGCGGTGCGCCTCGTGTCCCGCGGCCAGTCGGTCGCCGTCGGATTGCATTTGCCGCAATACCGGCGTGCGCAGTTCGCGCGGGAACTGCGCGTGTGGCTCGCGTACGGCGGCTAAGCCGTGCGTCGCGTCCCAGGGGGCCTGGGCGCTGCGTCGCGGGCTTTGCGTACGATGCGAAACCTTCCTGCGGGGTCGAGGGTTCGAATGGAAATTATGGGTAAGGAAGCGATGAAAACAATCAAGCGAGCCCTTTCGGGCGTGCTGGCATGTAGCGGACTCTTGTTCGCCGGCGCGGCCCTTGCGGTTGGAGATAGCCCCGGCGGTCCGCGGGTCAACCAGATCAACCTGCAGCCGCCGGCGACGCGGATCGCCGAGGAGCTCTACCGCCTCCATACAACGATGCTGATCCTGTGCGCGGTGATTTTCGTCGGCGTATTCGGGGTCATGTTCTACTCGATCTTCGCGCATCGAAAATCGAAGGGGCACCAGGCCGCGCACTTCCACGAAAGCACCACGGTCGAAATCCTGTGGACGGTCGTGCCGTTCATCATTGTCGTGCTGATGGCGCTGCCCGCCACGCGGACCGTCGTCGCGATGAAGGACACGTCCAATGCGGATCTCACGATCAAGGTCACCGGCTATCAATGGAAGTGGGGCTACGACTACGTGAAGGGGCCGGGCGAGGGCATCAGTTTCCTGTCGACGCTCAGCACGCCGCGGCCGGAAGTGAACGGCCAGCAGCCGATCACCGACACCTATCTGCAGGAAGTCGACAATCCGCTCGTGGTGCCGGTCAACAAGAAGATCCGCATCATCACGACCGCGAACGACGTCGTGCACTCGTGGTATGTGCCGCGATTCGGCGTGAAGCAGGATGCGATTCCGGGCTTCGTGCGCGACACCTGGTTCAAGGCCGCGCAGACCGGCACGTTCCGCGGCTTCTGCACGGAACTGTGCGGCAAGGAGCATGCGTTCATGCCGGTCGTGGTCGAAGTCCTTTCGGCCGGGGACTACGCGAAGTGGGTCCAGACGCAGAAGGCGAAGATGGCGTCCGCCGCCGACGATCCCAACAAGACCTACACGCTCGCCGAACTGAAGGAGCGCGGCGAGAAGGTGTACATGTCGAACTGCGCGGTCTGCCACCAGCCGACCGGCAAGGGCGCGGGCGCGTTCCCGGCGCTCGACGGCAGCAAGATCGCGAACGGTCCGATCGCCGGGCATGTGAGCATCGTGCTGCACGGCAAGAACGCGATGCCCTCGTGGGCGCCGACGCTCAGCGACGTCGAGATCGCTTCGGTCATCACGTTCGAGCGCAATTCGTGGGGCAACCACACGGGCGACGTGCTGCAGCCGCGTCAGGTCACGGACGCGCGCAACGGCCGGATGCCCGAAGGCGGCGATCACACCGCTGAAGCGGGCGCGGCGGGTGCTACTGCGGCGGCGAGCGGCGCCGAGGCGAGCGGTGCGCAGGCAAGCGGTGCCGGTGAAGCATCGGCACCGGCGCAGACGAGCGCGTCGTTGCCGGCCAGCGTCTATTTCGACATCGGCAAGAGCACGCTGCCCGCCGATGCGAAGGACGCGATCGCGGCCGCCGCCGACTACGCGAAGGCACACCCCGACGCGAAGTTCACGCTCTCGGGCTACACCGACACGAGCGGCAACGCAAACGCCAACGCGGAACTCGCGAAGCGCCGCGCGCAAGCAGTGCGCGATGCGCTGAAGGCCGCGGGCATCGCGGAAGACCGGATCATTCTTGCAAAACCTGAAACCATCACGGGCGGCACCGACGCCAAAGAAGCACGACGCGTAGAAATCAGACCGGCAGCCTGAACGGTCGATCGGGGACGAGAAAGCAGGATTCGCTTTCGTAATTAACTTGCATGGGATTGCGGTCAGCCGCGGACGTGCTGACAGCGATCGACAGGAGAGACGCATGTCTAGCATCGGACACGATGTAGCCGGCCACGGTCACGTTCATGGCGACCATGCACACGAAACGCCCCACGGCTGGCGACGCTGGCTCTTCGCGACCAACCACAAGGACATCGGTACGCTGTACCTGCTGTTCTCGTTCATCATGTTTCTCTCGGGCGGCGTGATGGCGCTCGGCATCCGCGCCGAGCTGTTCGAGCCGGGGCTGCAGATCATGCGCCCCGAGTTCTTCAATCAGCTCACCACGATGCACGGCCTCATCATGGTGTTCGGCGCGATCATGCCGGCGTTCGTCGGCTTCGCGAACTGGATGGTGCCGCTGCAGATCGGCGCGTCGGACATGGCGTTCGCGCGCATGAACAACTTCAGCTTCTGGCTGTTGCCCGCCGCCGCCGTGCTGCTCATCACGTCGTTCTTCGTGCCGGGCGGCGCGACCGCCGCGGGCTGGACGCTCTACGCGCCGCTCTCGACGCAGATGGGCCCCGGCATGGACTTCGCGATCTTCGCGGTGCACATCATGGGCGCGTCGTCGATCATGGGCAGCATCAACATCATCGTCACGATCCTGAACCTGCGCGCGCCCGGCATGACGCTCATGAAGATGCCGATGTTCGCGTGGACGTGGCTCATCACCGCATACCTGCTGATCGCCGTGATGCCGGTGCTCGCGGGCGCGATCACGATGCTGCTGTTCGACCGCCACTTCGGCACGAGCTTCTTCAATGCGGCGGGCGGCGGCGACCCCGTGATGTACCAGCACATCTTCTGGTTCTTCGGGCACCCCGAGGTCTACATCATGATCCTGCCGGCGTTCGGGATCATCTCGCAGGTCATTCCGACCTTCTCGCGCAAGCCGCTGTTCGGCTATAGCTCGATGGTGTACGCGACGGCGTCGATCGCGATTCTCTCGTTCATGGTCTGGGCGCACCACATGTTCGCGACCGGCATGCCGGTTACGGGCCAGCTGTTCTTCATGTACGCGACGATGCTGATCGCCGTGCCGACCGGAGTGAAGGTGTTCAACTGGGTCGCCACGATGTGGCGCGGCTCGCTCAGCTTCGAAACGCCGATGCTGTTCGCGGTGGGCTTCCTGCTCGTGTTCACGTTCGGCGGCCTCTCGGGCCTGATGCTCGCGATGGCGCCGCTCGACATCCAGTATCACGGGACTTATTTCGTCGTTGCGCACTTCCATTACGTGCTGGTGGCGGGGTCGCTGTTCGCGATGTTCTCGGGGTGGTACTACTGGTCGCCGAAATGGACCGGCTGGATGTACAACGAGACGCGCGGCAAGATCCACTTCTGGTGCTCGCTGATCTTCTTCAACCTCGCGTTCCTGCCGATGCACTTCGTCGGACTCGCCGGCATGCCGCGTCGCTATGCGGACTATCCGGCGCAGTTCACGGACTGGAACCAGGTGATCACGATCGGCGCGTTCGGCTTCGGACTTTCTCAGGTGTACTTCCTGTTTGCGGTGGCGCTGCCCGCGTATCGCGGCGCCGGCGAACTCGAACAGGCTCCGGACAAACCGTGGGAAGGCGCGACCGGGCTCGAATGGACCGTGCCGAGCCCGGCTCCGTTCCACACCTTCGAAAATCCGCCGACGGTCGAGTGATGCGCCGGCGGCTTTCCGGCGACGCGCATCGCGTGCCGCCGGAAAGCCGCAGCAAACTGAGCGACATGAGCGTTAAGGGCGAGGTGTCACGACGCGGCCTCCAGCAAAAGGCAATGCACGCATGACCCGGAATTCACAAAAAAAACGTACGCCCGAAGAAATCCGTGCGGGCAATCTGCGAATCGGCCTGGTCCTGCTCGCGATCGTCGTCGTCTTTTTTGTGAGTGCGATCGTCAAGCAGGTGTACTTCGGCGCGCATTGACACGCAACGAGCCGGTACTTTCGGCGAGAAGACTGATCGAGGAAGTCCGATGTCTACGCATGGAGATAGCGACCGCGCCATCAATCGTTCGATGCTCCTGAAGCTCGTCGTCGTGGCGTGCCTGATGTTCGGCTTTGGCTTCGCGCTGGTGCCGATGTATCACGCGATCTGCCAGGTCACCGGCCTCAACAACCTCGTACAGCGCGACGCTACCGAACGCGAGGCGCGTAACACGCAGGTCGACATGACGCGCACGGTGTCGGTGGAGTTCGACGCGAACTCGCGCGGGCTCCTCGGCTTCAAGCCGGAGCAGTCGAGTCTCGACGTGCATCCGGGCGCGGTGACGACGGTGATGTACGACTTGTCGAACAACGAAGGGCGCACGGTGAAAGCGCAGGCGATCCCGAGCTATGCACCGAAACAGGCGACCGAGTACTTCCACAAGATCGAGTGCTTCTGCTTCACGCAGCAAACGCTGAACGCGGGCGAGTCGCGGCGCATGCCGGTGGTGTTCGTGATCGACCCGAAACTGCCGAAGGACGTGAAGACGATCACGTTGTCGTACACGTTCTTCGAACTGAACACGCCGGCGGCGGCGACCGCGCCGCCGCCGGCGCAGTCAGCGGGTGCCGGTACATGATGGGGCGCGGTGCACGGAGATACGACGTCCATGAACGGTGAACGCGACACGGGGAAGAAAAAGAAGAGCGGCATGCTGCAGCTCTTCAAGGCGGTCGCGTGGTCGTTTCTCGGCGTGCGCAAGCGGGCCGACCTCGAATCCGACGCGGCGCAACTGAATCCGGTGGCGCTGATCGTCGCGGGGCTCGTGTGCGCGGCGCTTTTCATCGGCGGGCTGCTGTTGATCGTGCACGCCGTGGCGGGTTAGCAGAGGCAGGGCGCGCGGACGCTCGACGTCGTGCGCGCACAGCAGGGCAGCACGCGAGGCATAACGAAGACCGAAAGCCGGAACGCTTCCGGTGCAACTGGAAACTGGAGAATCAGGCATGAGCGGCCAAAACGACAGCCCGTACTACTTCATTCCGCACCCGTCGCGGCATCCGATCAGTGCGTCGATCGGGCTGCTCGTCATGCTTGCGTCGCTCGCCTCGTGGATCAACGGCGAGTCGTGGGGGCCGATCGGCGTGGCGGCCGGCCTGCTCTGGGTGCTCTTCACGCTCTGGCACTGGTTCGGCGACGCGATCTCCGAATCGGAAGGCGGCATGTACGGCAAACGCGTCGATTCGTCGTACCGCTGGAGCATGAGCTGGTTCATCTTCTCCGAGGTGATGTTCTTCGGCGCGTTCTTCGGTGCGCTCTTCTACGCGCGCGCCATCGCGCTGCATCAGCTCGGCAGCCTCGACTACAAGCTGATCTGGCCGGACTTCTCGGCGGTGTGGCCGAACACGGGGCCGGCGGAACTCGTCTCGCAGTTCCGCTCGATGACGCCGTGGCCGGTGCCGACGATCAACACCGCACTGCTGCTTTCGTCGGGCGCGACGCTCACCGTTTCGCACCACGCGCTGCGCGAGAACCATCGCACGAAGGCCATCGCCTGGCTCGCCGCGACGGTTCTGCTCGGGTTGACCTTCCTCTGCCTGCAGGCTTTCGAGTACATCCACGCGTACAACGAGCTGAACCTCACGCTCGCCTCGGGCGTGTACGGCTCGACGTTCTTCCTGCTGACCGGCTTCCACGGCTTTCACGTGTTCCTCGGCGGCACGATGCTCACGGTGGTGATGATCCGGCTGATCCGCGGCCACTTCACGGCCGACCATCACTTCGCGTTCGAAGGCGCGGCGTGGTACTGGCACTTCGTCGACGTGGTGTGGCTCGGGCTCTACATCGTCGTGTACTGGTTGTGAGCTTGAACAAGGCGCGAGGCGTTGCGCGGACGATGACTTCGCGTCGCACGTGAAGCGCGAACACAAAGGTAAACTGATTGAGGCGCCGCGACCGGTATCATCGGCGCGGCGCTTTGTTCGTGCGCGAAGCGTTTTCGCGAACCCGCTCGCGGTGCGGCGCTAGCGCCCGTACGGAATGCCGGTGGACTGGATCCAGCCCATCCAGTGCGCGAACAGGATGAAGAGGAAGAGCGAGATGGAGAGCCCGACGCGCGTCGCGAGCGACCAGACCATGCGTTTGGTGCGGCCGCGGTCGTGCATCATGAAATACAGCGCTGAGATCAGGCTGGCGATGATCAGCGCGAACGCAACTGGAACGAGGATGTGCATGAAATTCATGGAATCTGACATGCCCGGAAATACTGGTCTGACCGCCTGCAGTACTGTCTATCTCATTATGTCACCGCGCATCGGCGCGCGGGGACCGATCGCCCACCTGCGCAGCACCGGACGTGCCCGATGAAGATCCGTCTCGTCCCCGCACTGCTGATTCTCTTCGTGATGGCCGTGACGATCCGGCTCGGTTTCTGGCAGCGCGACCGCGCGCATCAGAAAGAAGCGCTGCAGGCGCAGATCGAGCGCTACGAATCGGCGCCGCCGCAGGCCGTGGGCGCGACGCCGCTGCCGCTCAAGGGCTTGGAATTCCATCGCGTGCGCGCAACCGGCACCTTCATGCCGGATCTCGTCGTGTACCTGGACAACCGGCCGTATAACGACCAGCCAGGCTTTTACGTCGTGATGCCGCTGAAACTGGACGGCGGTGGCTACGTGCTGGTGAACCGAGGCTGGGTGCCGCGCAATGTCGACGAACGCACCGTGATCGTGCCCTTCGACACACCTAACGCGACGGTCACCGTCGAGGGCGTCGCGCGCGCGGACGCCACGCGCGCGTACGAACTGGGTGAGGGCGGCTCTGCAGCGCATCAGAAGATCCGGCAGAATCTCGACGTCGGGTCCTACGCGACGGAAACCGGGCTGCCGCTGCAGCCGTTCGTGATCGAGCAGACCGGCTTCGTGCCCGCGGCGAAAGACGGCCTCGTGCGCGACTGGCCCCAGCCGAACACCGATGTCGACCGTAACTACGGCTACATGTTCCAGTGGTGGGGCATGGCGGCCGCAGCGCTCGGATTCGGACTTTATGCCGCACGTCGCGCTGCGACAAAAAAGCGCGGCGCGGACGTGAGCGGCGATCATTCGCCCAGGGACGCCTGACGATCCGTCAGAATGGCATCTCGCGTTGTCACCCGTGAGCGCTGCGTGTCGTAGACATCCGCGCTGCCTGCGCAGCGCGTCAACGAGAAAGAGGTTCGAGTATTGTCGACCCAGACACCCCGTACGCCACATGCCGATCGCGGCGCGACGCCGCGCGGCACATCGTCGCGCTCATCCGCGCAGACCGGCGGCAGCCCGAAGGGCTCGCGGCAGCGGGGCCGCTGGACGTTGCTGGTGATCGCCTTCATCTGCGCGGCGCCCATCGCGATTTCGTACTTCACGTATTACGTGATCAAGCCGAAGGGCGGCACGACGAGCTATGGCGCGCTCATCGAGCCGCAGCGCCCGATCCCCGACTCGCTGATGGTGACCGCCGACGACGGCCACGCGGTCCCGCTTGCATCGCTGAAGGGGCACTGGCTGATGGTCTCGGCGGACGGCGGCGCGTGTGGCGAGTCGTGCGCGACGAAGCTCTATTTCATGCGTCAGGTGCGCGCGGCGCAGGGCGCGGAGCGCGAGCGCGTCGTGACGGTCTGGCTGCGCACGGACGAAGCACCGGTCTCCGAGGTCCTGAAGACCGCCTACGCGGACACGCGCATGCTGCGCGCCGACCCGGGCGCGCTGGCGCGGTGGCTGCCCGCGACGGACGCGACGAAAGTAACGGATCACATCTACGTCGTTGATCCGAATGGCAATTTGATGATGCGTTTTCCGGCTCGTCCGGACCCGTCGAAGATCAAAGTCGACGTGACGAAACTGCTCAAGTGGTCGCGCATCGGTTAAGGTGCGGCGCACCGGTTCACAAGTGGGAAGATAAGGGATGTTCGTACTGGAGCTGGGCCTGATCGGCCTGTGCATCGCGCTGCTGCCGCTCTCCTGGGTGTGGGTGAAGGCCGACGACAACAAGTTCCGCAAGCTCGTCTGGGTCACGACGTTCATGACGCTCGACCTGGTGATGTTCGGCGGATTCACGCGCCTCACCGATTCGGGCCTCGGATGCCCGGACTGGCCGGGCTGCTACGGCACGTCGTCGCCGTTCATCGCGCACGTGCAGATCGCCGCCGCCAACGCGCTGATGCCGACCGGCCCCGTCAGCATGACGAAGGCGTGGATCGAGATGATCCACCGCTACTTTGCGATGGCGATCGGCGTGCTGATCGTCGCGCAGACGGCGATCGCCTGGCGCGCGCGCATCAAGCGCCTGCCGCTGCGCGTGTCGCCGTGGTGGCCGACCGCGCTGCTCGGGCTTATCGTCGTGCAAGGGATCTTCGGCGCGTGGACCGTCACGATGAAGCTGCAGCCGATCATCGTCACGACTCACCTGATGCTCGGGCTCACGTTGCTCGGCACGCTCGGCTGGCTCGCGGCCAGCATCACGCCGATGCCCGCTCACGAGCCGCAGGCGGTCAACTGGCGTCCGGCTGCGCTCGCGGCACTCGCGTTGCTCGTGGTGCAAATCGCGCTGGGCGGCTGGGTGAGCACGAACTACGCGGTGCTCGCCTGCACCGACTTCCCGACCTGCAACGGCGCATGGATTCCGCCGATGGACTTCCATCACGGCTTCCACCTGTGGCGCGCGCTCGGCATGGACGGCAACGGCGACGTCATCACCCAGGACGCGCTCGTTGCGATCCACTGGACGCACCGGACGTTCGCGTTCGCCGTGATCGCGTATCTGGTATGGCTCGCCCTCAAGATGCGGCGCTTCGAGTCGCTGCGGCGTCCCGCAAATGGGGTTCTGATCGTTGTTCTGATCCAGTTCATCACCGGACTCTCGAACATCGTGCTGCAATGGCCGCTGGCCATTGCCGTGGCGCATAACGGCGGAGCGGCGATCCTGCTGCTTCTGGTCGTCATGCTAAACTTTCGAATTGCTTATAGCCGCTCCGGCCGCGCCGTTGTTCATGCGCGCGACGCCGCCCCGGCGTGATCCGTCACTATGGAAAGCACAACTCTCCCTCACATGCCGGGCAGCCGGATTTCCCAATACGCCGCGCTCACGAAGCCGCGCGTCACCCAGCTGGCGGTGTTCTGCGCCGTGATCGGCATGTTCCTCGCCGTGCCGGGCATGGTGCCGTGGAAAGTGCTGATCGGCGGCACGGTCGGCATCTGGCTCACGTCCGGCGCCGCGTTCGCCATTAACTGCCTCGTCGAACAGAAAGTCGACGCAAAGATGCGCCGCACCGCCTGGCGCCCGTCGGCGCGCGGCGAGATTACGAGCAAGCAGATCCTGCTGTTCTCGGCCGTGCTCGGCGGCGTCGGCATGTGGACGCTCTACACGTTCACCAACGCGCTCACGATGTGGCTCACCGTCGCCACGTTCATCGGCTACGCGATCATCTACACGCTGCTGCTCAAGCCCGCCACGCCGCAGAACATCGTGATCGGCGGCGCTTCGGGCGCCATGCCGCCCGCGCTCGGCTGGGCGGCCGTCACGGGCCACGTCCCCGGCGACGCGTGGATTCTCGTGCTGATCATCTTCGTCTGGACGCCGCCGCACTTCTGGGCGCTCGCGCTCTACCGCCGCAAGGACTACGAAAACGCGGGCCTGCCGATGCTGCCCAACACGCACGGCGAAGCCTATACGCGCCTGCACATCCTGCTCTATTCGGTGATCCTGTTCGTCGTCACGATGATGCCGTTCATCTCGGGCATGAGCGGCGTGCTGTATCTCGTCGCGGCCGTGTTGCTCGGCGCGGTGTTCCTCGCGTACGCATGGCAGATCTACCGTGAGTATTCCGATGTACTCGCACGGAAGACTTTCCGCTACTCGATTGTTTATCTCTCGCTGCTCTTTGCGGCGCTGCTCGTCGATCACTACGTTCGCGCGCTCATCGGCGTTTAACAACGCAACAGCGAACACAACAACGTAAGGCTCATGACCCGTCAATCGCTTGCGCGCTTCGGGCGCGCCACGTTCGTGGCGCTCGCCACGGCTTGCGCCCTCGGCGGCGCTGCACTGGTGGCGGGCTGCGGCCAGCAGCCGCCGCCGTTCACGAACCTCGACATCACCGGCAACACGCAGTTCGGCAAGGACTTCTCGCTGCCGGACCCGGGCGGCACGATGCGTTCGCTCGCCGACTACAAAGGCAAGGTCGTCGTGCTGTTCTTCGGCTATACGCACTGCCCTGACGTCTGCCCGACCACGATGGCCGAGCTTTCCCAGGCGCTCCAGCAGCTCGGGCCCGACGCCGCGAAGCGCGTCCAGGTGCTGTTCGTCAGCGTCGATCCGGACCGCGACACGCCGCAGATCCTCAGCCAGTACGTGAGCGCGTTCAATCCGTCGTTCGTCGCACTGCGCCCCGCCGACGAGGCCCAGCTCAAGCAGATCACGAAGGACTTCCGCGTGTACTACGCGAAGGTGCCGGGCACCACGCCCGACAACTACACGATGGACCACACGGCCGCGAGCTACGTGTTCGACACGACCGGCAAGCTGCGCCTCTTCGCCCGCGACGGGCAGGGCGCAACGCCGTGGATCCACGACCTCAAGCTGCTGCTCGACTGAGCACGCGCACCATAACGGTATGCGATTTCATTATTTCGCCTGACCGCTCGTCCGTGAGACGATTCAATCCCTCCGGCGGGCCGCGCACAATGCGGCCCGGCCCGGCGAAATCGAATAAACCAGCAGGAACATCACCTCCATGCAACGCAGAAATCTGATCAAAGCTCTCCTCGCAGGCATCGCCGCCACCACGCTCGCAGCCAGCTTCGGCGCACGCGCCGACGACCAGGTCATCAAGGTCGGCACCGTTTCCGGTCCGGACGCTCAAGTCTGGTCCGTCGTCCAGAAGGTCGCGAAGCGCGAGGGCCTGAACGTCAAGGTCATCGAATTCAACGACTACGTCCAGCCGAACGCCGCGCTCGACGCCGGCGACCTCGACGCCAACAGCTTCCAGCATCAGCCCTACCTCGACAGCCAGATCAAGCAGCGCGGCTACAAGCTCGTGACCGTCGGCCTGACCTACATCTCGCCGCTCGGCGCCTACTCGAAGAAGCTGAAGTCGCTGAACGATCTGCCGCAAGGCGCGAAGGTCGCGGTGCCGAACGATCCGTCGAACGAGAACCGTGCGCTGCTGCTTCTGCAGAGCAAGGGTGTGATCAAGCTGCGCGCCGGTGCCGGCACGAGCGGCAATAACGCGACGCCGCTCGACGTCGCCGAAAATCCGAAGAAGGTGAAGCTCGTCGAGCTGGACGCCGCGCAACTGCCGCGCACGCTCAGCGACGTCGATGCCGCCGTCATCAACACGAACTACGCGCTTGCCGCCGGCCTGCAGCCGACGAAGGACGCGATCGCGCTGGAAGACACCCACAGCCCGTACGCGAACGTGATCGCCGTGCGTATCAAGGACAAGGACAAGCCGTGGGTGAAGAAGCTCGTCGCGGCCTACCAGTCGGAAGACGTGCGTCAGTACATCAAGGACGAATTCAAGGGCTCGATGGTCCCGTCGTTCTGATCGGAGTTTGATCTGCGGCTTCGTTGCCGCATTCGATTCCGGTAAAAAAAAGCCGCCGCGGCCTGAGTCGCGGCGGCTTTTTTGTTTCTGCGAGGCGGTTTCATTCCGGTATCAAGCTGGTCTGCTGCCAAGGGCGCCATACTGGTCCCATGATGCGGACCAGTATGGCTTGTCCAGGGTAAATCCCGATGCTTGAAATGATCATGAGATAGGTGGCGTGCTCACCGGATATCATTGATTTAAAGGCGCATTGTTATTTTCGAGGCCATGAGCCCGTTCCTGTTGATTGGTCTTATTGTGGTTATATAATGGGCTCGCCGTCGAACCCGTCCAGCGCGCACAGCGCCTGGGCGTTCCCACGATCTCGCCACCTCTGGCCGGAGTCCCATGGAAACCCGTTGGTCTGCCCTGACGCCCGACGCGCGCAACGTGACGCCGCTCTATCTGCAGCTTGCGCGCAACCTCGCGACGGCCATTCATTGCGGCGTGTGGTCGGCCGGCGAGGCGCTCCCTTCGGAGCGATCGCTGTCCGACGCCATCGGCGTCTCGCGCATCACCGCACGCAAGGCGATCGAACTGCTCGTGGAGCAGGGGTTGATCCGGCGTGCGCGCGGCGCGGGCAGCTTCATCACGCCGCGCGTCGAGGATCCGCTTTCGCGTCTCACCGGTTTCACGAAGAAGATGCAGCAGCGCGGCTTCACGCCCGATTCGGTGTGGCTCGCGCGCGAAGTGCGCTCCGCGCACCGCGAAGAGATCGTGCAGCTCGGCCTTTCGCCCGGTGCGTCGGTGACGAGCCTGCGACGGCTGCGCCGCGCGGACGGCATCGTGATGGCCGTCGAGCATTCGGCGCTGCCGGTGTCGATCGTGCCCGACCCGGAGGCCGTCGACGCGTCGCTCTATACGTATCTGGAGCAGCGCGGCGTGCCGGTCGTGCGCGCGCTGCAGCACTTTCGCGCGGTCAACGCGACGGGTGAAATTGCCGCGCTGATGGGCGTCGAGCCGCGCGCGGCGCTGCTCGTCATCACGCGCGTGGGTTTTTCTGCCGACCAGCGTGCGATCGAGCTGACCGACACGTATTGCCGCGACGGCTACTACGACTTCGTCGCGGAGTTGCGTCAATGAGCGCCCGCCACAGAAACGCCGCCGACCGGATCACTCATGCAGGCCCCGACACGACGCTTCGCGCCTCGTCGAAAACCATCGGAAAACTCTCATGCTGAGCGGAAACATACTCACCCCTGAAGGCTGGATCCACGGCATGCTGTCGTTCGAGAACGGGCGCATCACGTCGATCTCGGGTAACGCGGCCGATCCGGCGAAGAACGCCGAGCCGTACATCCTCCCTGGCTTCATCGACCTGCACGTTCACGGCGGCGGCGGCGCCGACGTGATGGAGGCGGGCGACGCCATCGAAACGATTGCGCGCACGCATGCGCGCTTCGGCACGACGAGCCTGCTCGCGACCACGATGACCGCGCCGCGCGACGAGCTGATGCGCGTCGTGGCCGGGCTCGGCGACGTGGCGCGCATTCGCACGCCCGGCGGCGCGCGCGTGCTCGGCGTGCATCTGGAAGGGCCGTACATCAACCCCGGCAAGCTCGGCGCGCAGCCGGACGCGGCGGTGTCGGCGGCGCTCGACGAAGTGCTCAAGTACCTGTCGATCGCGCCGATCCGCGTCGTGACCGTCGCGCCGGAGATCGCGGGCCACATCGAGATCATTTCGGAGATCTCGGCGCGCGGCGTGCGCGTGCAGCTCGGCCACTCGCTCGCGACCTACGAGGAAGGCGTCGCCGCGCTCAAGCACGGCGCGTGCGGCTTCACGCACCTCTTCAATGCGATGTCGCCGCTGCATCATCGCAATCCGGGGCTCGTCGGCGCGGCGCTTGCGCATGCCGAATATGCGGAGATCATCCCCGATCTGCTGCACGTCCATCCCGGCGCGATCCGCGCGGCGATGCGCGCGATTCCGCGTCTCTACGTCGTGACCGACAGCACCTCGGCGACCGCGATGCCCGACGGCGAATACCGCCTCGGCAGCCAGCACGTCACCAAGTGTCTCGGCGGCGTGCGTCTCGCCGACGGCACGCTCGCGGGCAGCACGCTGACCATGGAGCTGGCGCTGCGCAACCTCGTCTCGCTGGGCTTTCCGATCGCCGATGTGTCGGCGCGGCTGTCGCGCTATGCGGCCGACTATCTCGGCGTCGAGGACCGCGGCCGTCTCGTGCGCGGCGCATGGGCCGACGTCGTCGTGTTCGATCGGGAACTCGCTCTCACCGCGACCTATGTCGAAGGAGAATCGATTGTCGAATATGCTTAGGGAGGCGCTGGCCGCGTCCGGTGCCGTCGCCGCGCAGCTAGCGGATACCTCGCGGGTCGAGGCGCTCGCGCGCGCGCTTGACGCCGAGCCGCGTCAGGTCGCGCTCACCGTCGCGCGCGGCAGTTCGGACCACGCCGCGAGCTATTTCGCCTCGCTCACGATGAGCCGCACCGGCCTGCCGGTCGCCTCGATCCCGATGTCGATCGCCACGCTCCAGCAGGCGCCGTTGCGCGTTCGCAGCCAGTTTGCGCTGGCTTTTTCGCAATCCGGCAGGAGTCCTGATCTCGTCGCGACGATGCGCGTGCTGCACGAAGCGGGCGCGCTCACGGCGGCCGCGGTCAACGTGCCGGGCTCGCCGCTCGCGGCTGCGGCCGGTGTCGAGCTGCCGCTCCTCGCGGGGCCGGAGCTGAGCGTCGCGGCGACGAAGAGCTATATCGCGATGCTCTCGATCTCGGCGCAACTGGTGGCGTTCTGGCAGCGCGACGCGGTGTTCGTCGACGCGCTGCGCGCGCTGCCCGATGCGCTCGATCGTGCGGGTATGCTCGACTGGTCGCGGGCCGTGGACGAGCTACGCGACGTGTCGCAGATGATTGTGATCGGGCGCGGCGCGGGACTCGCCATCGCACAGGAGGCGGCGCTCAAGCTCAAGGAAACCTCGGGCATTCAGGCCGAGGCGTTTTCGAGCGCCGAGGTGCGCCACGGGCCGATGGAACTGATCGACCGCGACTATCCGTTGCTCGTGTTCGCGCCGCGCGGACCGGAGCAGGCGGGCCTGCTCGAATTCGCACGCGACATGACGAAGCGCGGCGCCCGCGTACTGCTCGCCGCGCCGGCCGACGTGCCGGACGCGACGCTGCCCCTCGTGACGACCGCCGATCCGGCACTCGATCCGGTCGCCGCGATCCTGACCTTCTACGTGATGGCGGCGGGTCTCGCCGCCGCGCGCGGCCGCAACCCCGACGAGCCGCGCTATCTGAACAAAGTCACCGAAACGCATTAGATTGGGAGGCTGTTGCAACGCGTCGAGGAGTCGCGTGAGATGAATCCGGTTCAATCCGCTTCGGGCGATATCACGCTCGTCTCGCCGTTCACGGGCTCGATCGTGCCGCTCGCCGAGGTGCCCGATCCGGTGTTTTCGGAGGGCCTGTTCGGCGACGGAATCGGCATCGACCCCAAGGTCGGGCGGCTCGTCGCGCCGTGCGACGGCATCGTCATGCATCTCGCGCGCACGCACCACGCCGTCACGCTGACGACCGCCGAAGGCGCGCACGTGCTCGTGCATATCGGCATCGACACGGTCGAGCTGAACGGCAAGGGCTTCTCGCCGAAGGTCGTGCAGGGCGCGCACGTGCGGCGCGGCGATCTGCTGATCGAGTTCGATATCGACGTCATCGCGCGCGCGACGCCGAGCCTCATTTCGGTCGTGGCGATAGCGAACTCCGGCGCGTTCGAAGTGATTTCGCGTGCGCCGGCGGGCAACGTGGAGGCGGGTGTCTCGACGCTGCTCGTGCTGCGCTTGCGCGAAGGCGTCGAACCGGCCGCGGGCGATGCGAGTCCCGTCATCGAAACCGAAGCGCGCAGGTGCGTGACGCTCACGCACGCGGGCGGCCTGCACGCGCGGCCCGCCGCGCGGGCGCGCGAGGCGTTGCGCGGTCTGGAGGCGCGCGTGGAAGTGCGCTACGGTGAGCGCAAGGCCTCGATCGAGAGCGTTGTCGGCCTGCTCGCGCTCGGCGCGGGAGAGGGCGCGACGATCGAACTGGTCGGCATCGGCCACGATGCGCAACAGGCCGTCGATGCGGTCGCCAACGAATTGACGCGCGAAACGCCGGGCGAGCAAGGCGAAGCGCCCGCCCGGCAGTTTTCGCCCGCGCCGCGCGCGGCGGCTGCGAACGCCGCGAATCCTCAACCCGCTCAACCAGCGGCGGTGTCCACTCAGCCAGCGCCGAAAGCCGCTTCGCACACGCTCGCGGGCGTATGCGCGGCGCCGGGTATCGCGATTGGGACGCTGGTCCGCTGGGATGAAGCAGACATCGCGCCGCCTGAACTCGCGAGCGGCAGCCTCGTGGCGGAGAGCCGCGCGCTCGACCGGGCGATCGCCGCCGTCGATGCCGAACTGAACCATGCCGTACGGGCCGCGTCGCAACGCGGTGCGATCGGCGAGGCGGGGATCTTCACGATGCATCGCGTGTTGCTCGAAGACCCGACGCTCGTCGACGCCGCGCGCGACCTCATCAGCCTCGGCAAGAGCGCGGGCTTCGCCTGGCGCGAAACGATCCGCGCGCAGATCGCGGTGCTCGGCAAGGTCGACGATCCGCTGCTCGCCGAACGGGCCGCCGACCTGCGTGACATCGAAAAGCGCGTGCTGCGCGCGCTCGGCCCTGCGAAGACGGCGGCACGCGCGCTGCCCGAAGAAACCGTGCTCGCCGCCGACGAATTCACGCCCTCCGATCTCGCGGCGCTCGACCGCACGCGCGTCACTGCGCTCGTGATGGCGCGCGGCGGCGCGACCTCGCACGCGGCGATCATCGCGCGCCAGGCGGGTATCGCCGCGCTCGTCGCGCTCGGCGATGCGCTGCATGCGATTCCCGAGGGCACGCAGGTCATCGTGAACGCGGACGAGGGCCGCCTTTCGTGGGCGCCGCGCACGGCCGACATCGAGCGCGCGCGCGCCGGACGCCAGCGTCGCGCGCTCGTGCGCGAAGCCGATCGCCACACGTCGCGGCAGCCCGCGGTGACTCGCGACGGCCGCACGATCGAGGTCGCGGCGAATATCGCGACGCTCGACGACGCCAACGCGGCCGTCGAACACGGCGCGGACGCCGTGGGTCTTCTGCGCACCGAGCTGATGTTCATCCACCGCCAGACGGCGCCGACGGTCGACGAGCATCGCCAGAGCTATCAGTCTATCGTGGACGCGCTGGCGGGCCGCACGGCGATCATCCGCACGCTCGACGTGGGCGCCGACAAGGAAGTCGATTACCTGACGCTGCCGCCCGAGCCGAATCCGGCGCTCGGGCTGCGTGGCATCCGTCTCGCGCAGGTGCGCCCGGATCTGCTCGACGACCAGTTGCGCGGCCTCGTTGCCGTGCATCCGGCGGGTGCGGTGCGGATCCTGCTGCCGATGGTCACCGACGTCGGCGAGTTCGTGCGCGTGCGCGAGCGCATCGACGCCTTCGCGCGGGCGGCGGGCCGCACCGCGCCGCTCGAAGTCGGTGCGATGATCGAGGTGCCGTCGGCGGCGCTGCTCGCCGACCAGCTCGCGCAGCACGCGGATTTTCTCTCGCTCGGTACGAACGACCTCACGCAGTACACGCTCGCGATGGATCGCGGCCAGCCTGATTTCGCCGCGCAGGCCGACGCGCTGCATCCGTCCGTGTTGCGGCTCATCGCGATGACGGTGCAGGGTGCCGAAAAGCACGGCAAGTGGGTCGGGATCTGCGGCGCGCTCGCGAGCGATCCGGTCGCGGTGCCGCTGCTCGTCGGGCTCGGCGTGACGGAGTTGTCCGTCGATCCCGTCGCCGTGCCGGCGATCAAGGCGCGCGTGCGCAACCTCGACTGGCAGACGTGCCGGCAGCGCGCGCAGGACGCGCTCGCGCTCGAATCGGCTCAGGCCGTGCGTGTGGAGAGTCGTGCTGTGTGGCCGGTCGAATAAACCGTTTGATTAGTCGACAGCGCGAAAAATACGTGTGCGCCGGCGCCTCTCGTCCGTTCGCGTAGTTCGCCGAAGACCCCAAAGGAAAAGCCCCGCCTCTGGCGAGAGCGGGGCTTTCGGATCGGCCTTCGCGGCCCGGCCGGGCCGTCAAGCGCGATCAGCTATAGTCGGCGAGTGCCGTACGCATCTTTTTCATCGCGCTCACTTCGATCTGGCGGATACGCTCCGCCGAGACGCCGAACTCGTCGGCCAGTTCGTGCAGCGTCGAGCCGCCCGAACCATCGTCGTCGACGTTCAGCCAGCGCGCCTCGATGATGCGGCGGCTGCGCGCGTCGAGCGCTTCGAGCGCGCTCGCGATGCCGTCCGACTGCAGGCGGTCGCGCTGACGTGCGGCCAGCACGGCGGTCGGCTCGCTGTGCGAGTCGGCGAGCCAGGCGATGGGCGCGAACGATTCTTCGCCGTCGTCGGTCTGGCTTTCGAGCGCGATGTCCGCACCGGACAGACGCGTCTCCATCTCGACGACTTCCTCGCGCTTCACGTTCAGCTCCTGCGCGAGACCTTCGATCTCCTCGGGCGTGAACGACTGCAGGCCCTGCTTGTGGCTGCGCAGGTTGAAGAACAGCTTGCGCTGCGCCTTGGTCGTGGCGACCTTCACCATGCGCCAGTTGCGCAGGATGTACTCGTGGATCTCGGCCTTGATCCAGTGCATCGCGTATGACACGAGCCGGACGTTCTGCTCGGGGTCGAAGCGCTTCACGGCCTTCATCAGGCCGATGTTGCCTTCCTGGATCAGGTCGGCGTGCGGCAGACCGTAACCCAGGTAGTTGCGCGCGATCGAGACCACGAGGCGCAGGTGTGACAGCACGAGGCGCCGCGCGCCTTCGAGATTGTTCTGCTCGCGAAATTCGGTTGCGAACTGGCGCTCTTCCTGCGGCGTCAACATCGGGATCCGGTTGACGGCCTGAATGTAGGCGTCGATGTTGCCCAGCTGGCCGGGCAGCAGCGAGTGATTCGCGAGCGCGAGCACGCCAGACCCCGCCGCCTTGGCCGGCGTCGGGCTCAGCGTACCAGGAAGGGTCATTGCCATTGCGTTGCTCACGTAGTGAACTCCTCATTTTCTTGCGAAAGTCGGACTGCGACTCCACGCTGGATGTTAGCACTCTGATCTGCCGAGTGCTAATACTTGGAACCTGTGGGGGCTTGAAAGTTCCGCAAATGCTATCGAGTTTGCATTTCGATAGATTACCATGAAACCATGCCTGTCGGGCCCGACAGCCTGCCGGCTCGTCTGAACCGGATGGCAGCGAGTAAACCCTCTAAATGCAGGCTCGCGGGCCAGCGACAAGGATGGGAACAAGGGTCAGTTTGCGGGCGGTGTGCCGCCCGGTCCACGGCCGACCCGGGTGATAAGCGGGCGATGTGCTCTGCTGCAGAATACTTGAGACAGACATCGGATCTGACAGAAAGTCCCGCGTTGCGACGATTCGGCGCGTCGGCTTTTACTTCATCAAAGGGCCAGATTTGTCACTCACCCGTTATGCTCGATAGCTCGCAAGACGATGTGATTGCCAAGTACCGTCGCGACTAATCCTGGTATAAATTTCAGCCAGACGCGTGCGGTACATCATCGGCGCGGGTTCGAGGCATTGGCCCGGATTGGCGCGCAGGGGGTTCGAGCAATGGCGGCGAAAGTGATTGATGCGATTCGCGGGCTGGAACGCGAACGGTTTCGTGCAATGGTGGATGCGGACGGCACGTCGCTGGACGAGCTGCTGTCGGACAACGTGATCTACGTGCACACGAACGGCAAACGCGAAACCAAGCAGCAGTTCATCGATGCGATCACAGCGGGCCGTCGGCGTTACCGCCAGATCGAGATCCAGTCGCAGGACGTGCTGCCGGTGGGGCGCGAGACCTGCGTCGTCTCCGGCCGCGCGCTCATCGAGATGGAAGCCAACAACGGCGCGCTGCTATTTCCGATTGCCTATACGGCCATCCAGACCCAGGAGGATGGCCACTGGCGTCTGCTCGCATGGCAGGCGACGCGGTGCGCGCTTGAATGAGGGCCGGTGGGTCCTCGCGGGTGCGTCGTAAGCACCTGTTTCTCCGGCGCGTGTTCTGAACGCGCCAGGCTTGCGTCGGCGGCCTTTTGAGCCACCGGCGCTTCACAGCACCGCCTGCTACCTGTCCTTCCCGACTTCCTGATCTGATCTGATCTGCACTGCGCCGCCGGCGCGCGACTATCTCATCACGTCACGTCACGTCACGTCACGTCACGCCGCGGCACGGCGATCGGCATGCGGCCACGACGCGCGATTCACGCCACTCACGACGGCGGCGATCGTCGCGTGCGTGGCGTTGTCGGCGACGCCCACGCCGTGGCGGATCGCCTGAGCGCCGACGCGGCATCCGATGAACACCGCCGTATGGCCCTGCGCCGTGCGCGCGGCTTCGAACGACGTGATCTCGACAGCCTCGCCCGATGCCGCCGCAATTGCCGCTGCAACGGCCTGGGCATGCGCCTCGTCGCTGGCGGTATCGGCCGCGGCGGGCGCCGCGATGTCGCAGCCATCCCAGCGCACGCGGCCCGAGCCCGCATGGGCGGCCGGTCCGTGCGTCTCGAAGTATTCGCGCGCGAAGAGGGCACAGATGGCGTCGCCGGAGACTTCTTCGCCCGACTGGTCGGCGGCCGTCTGCACGGCGTGGCTGAACTCGATCTGCACGCGGCGCGGCGGCGTGAAGCCCATGCCGCGTTCGAGCAGATACGTCGCGCCGCCCTTGCCCGACTGGCTGTTCACGCGGATCACCGCGTCGTAGCTGCGGCCGAGGTCGGCGGGATCGATCGGCAGATAGGGCACTTCCCATACCGCGCCGGGCTGCTGCTGCGCAAGGCCCTTGCGGATCGCGTCCTGATGCGAGCCCGAGAACGCCGTGAACACGAGGTCGCCCGCATACGGATGGCGCGGATGCACGGGCAATTGATTGCAGCGCTCGACCATGCGGCGCACGGCGTCGATGTCGGAGAAGTCGAGGCCCGGATCGATGCCCTGCGTGTAGAGGTTCATCGCGAGCGTGACGAGGTCGACGTTGCCGGTGCGCTCGCCGTTGCCGAAGAGGCAGCCTTCGATGCGGTCCGCGCCCGCGAGCAGCGCCATCTCGGCGGCGGCGACGGCTGTGCCGCGGTCGTTGTGCGGATGCACCGAGAGCACGATGCTGTCGCGGTACGCGAGGTTGCGGTCCATCCACTCGATCTGGTCGGCGAAGACGTTCGGCGTCGCCGCTTCGACCGTGGCCGGGAGGTTGACGATCATCTTGTGATCGCGCGTCGGGCGCCACGTCTGCGCGACGGCATCGCAGACTTCGCGCGCGAACGTGAGTTCGGTCATGCTGAACGTTTCGGGCGAGTACTGGTAGATCCAGTGCGTGCCGGGGCGTGCGTCGGCGTGTTCGCGGATCACGCGCGTGCCTTCCACGGCGAGCGCTTTCACCTCTTCGCGCGACTGCCCGAACACGATCTTGCGGAACGACGGGCAGATCGCGTTGTAGAGGTGCACGATGGCGCGCGGTGCGCCTTCGAGCGCCTCGAACGTGCGCGCGATCAGTTCTTCGCGCGCCTGCACGAGCACTTCGATGGTCACGTCGTCCGGGATGCGCTTCTCCTCGATCAGCTTGCGCACGAAATCGAAGTCGGTCTGCGATGCAGATGGAAATCCGACTTCGATTTCCTTGAAGCCGATCGCGACGAGCATCTCGAAGAACTCGGTCTTCTGCTCGACGCTCATGGGCTCGATGAGCGACTGGTTGCCGTCGCGCAGGTCGGTGCTCATCCAGACGGGCGCGCGTTCGATGGTGCGCGTGGGCCATCGGCGGCCGTTCAATCGGATGGCGGGGAAGGGACGGTACTTCTCGGCAGGGTTACGCAACATGGCGAGCCTCGTTCGATTTGTCGTTTGCGAAGGCGGCCGGCAGCGGGCGGCTGGCTTGCTGGCGGCGGAGCACGATGCGCGAAACTTCCGGCGTATGGGCGACGACGGCGAATGCGAACGCGGCGGCGGCGGCCGTGCCGGAAGCAGACGTGATCGGTGTGGCAAAAGCCGCCCATGCAACGTGCATTTTGACCCTCGCTACTCGTCCGAACGGTAAACGGACGAATGCAGACGACAGACAGGTTGTAAAAGGAACTGCGGTTTGGGGGTACTGCGAGAACTGCTTGGGAGGACTGCGCTTCCGGAGAGGTGGACGCGCAGCGCTACGCCTGGCTTACGCTAGACGTAGCGATAGGGCCGCTAGGCGGCCGGAGGTAATTCGGAGGGGGTTCGGGAAGGAACGCATTCGTCGAATGTAAGTCCGGACGGATGTGTGTGTCAACAGCGAATTGCTTGCCTGGGCATTTCGAAATGCGTGGGGATGGGTGCAGATGCGGGTGCAAAAGCGCTGAACGCGCGGCGTTCCGCGATGTCTCGCCTGCCGCCGCGCCGCGCCGCGCCGCGCCGCGCCGCGCCGCGATGCGTTCAGCGCTTCGCGATCCGCATGATCGTCTCGACCTGACGCGCAATTGCCGCCGGCACCGGCGCGTCGCCGCGCAGCACCGCTTCGATCCACGCCGCCGTCGTGGGTGCATCGCGGTTCTCGGGCAGCGCGACTTCGGGTGCGTCGGCCGACGAGCGCTCCGGCTCGATCAGCGTTTCGCAGATGCCGTCATGCAGCCAGTCGACCTGCACCTGGCGGCGCGTGTCGGCGACTGCTTCGCCCTCGGTTCCGCGCGCGAGCAGCGCGCCGCCCGTGGCCGCTTCGGGGTGCGCCGCGAACAACGCGCTCAGGCTTTCGCGGTACGGCGGGTGCGTGTAGTTCACGAGCCGCAGTCCCGGTTGCGCGAACGGCTGCAGCAGCTTCACGAGCGTATGCGTCGAGTTGCGCACGCCCATCCGGCGGCGCAGCGCGAGCAAACGCGCGAGCTGCGGGGCGAGCGCTTCGATCGGCGCAAAGGCGACACAGCGTCCGGCGAGCTGGGCTTCGATGTCGGCGTGATCGCGGGCGGTGGGGTGGTTCAGCGCCGCGAAGATTTCGGCGCTCGTGACGCGCCCCGGATCCGTGCTCACGCCGTGGACCAGCACCGGCAGGCCCTCGCGCGCGAGCAGCAGCGCGAGCAGCGGCACGAGGTTCGGCTGCTTGCGCGCGCCGTTGTAGCTCGGAATCGAGACCGCGCGATAGCCGGGCGCCTCGGGCGCGAGCGGCGCGAACGACGCGTGCGCGGCGGCCAGCATCGCAGCGAGTTCGTCTGCGGTTTCACCCTTCAGCCGGTACGCGAGCAGGATCGCCCCGAGTTCGAGATCGGGCACGCGGCCGTCGAGCATGGCGGCGAAAAGCACCTGCGTGTCTTCGGACGACAGCGAGCGCGCGCCATTCGGTCCGCGGCCGATCTCCTTGATGAAGCGGGCGCAGGAAAAGGTGTCGGAGGCGTCGGGGGCGTTCATGGCAGGCGGGATTCTCGGGCGTCCGTACGCGCGCGAGGCGCGGGAGGCCGCAGTTGTCTGGAAATGGCGGGGGTGCGCAAAGTATCGCACGAGGGGCGCAAGGGGGCCGGGCCTCGTCCTCGTCTCGTGCGATGCGGGCGCGGCGAATGCTCGTTACGGCCCATGCCAGGCCTCACGCGGCCTGGCACGCAGCGCGGACATCGCGCGTTACACTGCCGTTTCGCGCCGTGGATTGGTCCGCGCCGTTTAACGTAGAGAGGGAGACTCCGATGACTTACGTTTTTGAACCGACGCCTCCCGCAACGGTGCCGGTTGCGGGCAGCGATCGACAATTTCCGGTGCGGCGCATCTACTGCGTCGGACGCAACTACGAAGCTCACGCGCGCGAGATGGGCCACGATCCCGACCGCGAGCCGCCGTTTTTCTTCGCGAAGCCCGCCGATGCGGTGCTCTACGTCGCGCCCGGCGCGACCGCTGAATTCCCGTATCCCGCGCAGTCGAAGAACGTTCACTTCGAGATGGAACTCGTCGCGGCGATCGGCAAGGGCGGCAAGGATATCCCCGCTGCGAGCGCGCTCGATCACGTGTACGGCTACGCGCTCGGCCTCGACATGACGCGCCGCGATCTGCAAGCCGAAGCGAAGAAGCTCGGCCGTCCGTGGGACACCGCCAAGGGCTTCGACCATTCGGCGCCGATCGGTCCCATTCACCCCGTCGCGCAGGTCGGCCAGCTGGCGCGCGGCGCGATCTGGCTGTCCGTGAACGGCGAGGACAAGCAGCGCGCCGACGTTTCGCAGATGATCTGGCCGGTAGCCGACACGATCGCGTTCCTTTCGACGCTCTTCGAGCTGAAGCCGGGCGACCTCATCTACACCGGCACGCCCGAGGGCGTCGGCCCGGTGGTGAAGGGCGACCTGATGCGCGGCGGCGTTGACGGGCTCGGTGAGATTGCCGTGCGCGTGGTCTGAGCGCCGCGCAACGATTCAACAGGAGAGCAGGAGGAGCATGAAGCTTTATAGCTATTTCCGCAGTTCGGCGGCGTACCGCGTGCGTATCGCGCTTAACCTGAAGGGCCTGTCGTTCGACTACGCGCCCGTGCATCTCTTGCGTGACGGCGGCGAGCAACTGAAGCCGCCCTACCGGCAGGTCAACCCGGACGGCGTCGTGCCGACGCTGATCGACGACGAACAGCACGCGATCCAGCAGTCGCTCGCGATCATCGAGTTTCTGGAGGAGACGCACCCCGAGCCGCCGCTCTTGCCGAAGCCGCCGGCCGACCGCGCTTACGTGCGCTCGCTGGCGCTGCAGGTGGCGTGCGAGATTCATCCGCTGAACAACCTGCGTGTGCTGAAATATCTGAAGCACACGCTGCACGTCGACGACGCCGCGAAGGACGCGTGGTACCGCCACTGGCTCGAGTCGGGATTCGGGACGCTGGAGCAGCGCCTCGCGAACGATCCGCGCACGGGCAAGCTCTGCTACGGTGACACGCCGACCCTCGCCGATCTGTGCCTCGTGCCGCAGGTCTTCAACGCGAACCGCTTCAAGAGCGATATGGCGCCTTATCCGACAATCGAGCGCATTTGCGACTACGCGTTGCAGCTCGATGCGTTCGCGAAAGCCGCGCCGGGTGCGCAGCCGGACTCGGAGTGATCAGCCGGGCGGTCGACCCGCCCGCATGAAAAAGGGCGTCGTTCCTGGGAACGACGCCCTTTTTGCTTGTGGTGTTACGAGACTCAGTTACCGAGCAGTGCGTCGGTGAACTCTTCGGCGCTGAACGGCTGCAGGTCCTCGACCTTCTCGCCCACGCCGATGAAGTACACCGGCACCGGACGCTGACGCGCGATCGCCGCGAGGATGCCGCCCTTCGCCGTGCCGTCGAGCTTCGTGATGATAAGGCCGGTCAGGCTGAGCGCGTCGTCGAACGCCTTCACCTGCGCCAGCGCGTTCTGGCCGGTGTTCGCGTCGATCACGAGCAGCACTTCATGCGGCGCGCCATCGAGCGCCTTGCCGATCACGCGCTTGACCTTCTTCAACTCGTCCATCAGGTGAAGCTGCGTCGGCAGGCGGCCGGCCGTGTCGGCCATCAGCACGTCGATGCCGCGTGCGCGCGCCGCGCTCACAGCATCGAAGATCACGGCGGCCGGGTCGCCGCTTTCCTGGGAAACGACCGTCACGTTGTTGCGCTCGCCCCAGATGGCGAGCTGTTCGCGCGCGGCGGCGCGGAACGTGTCGCCGGCGGCGAGCAGCACCGACTGGTCGAAGCGCTGCAGATGCTTCGCGAGCTTGCCGATGCTCGTCGTCTTGCCCGCGCCGTTCACGCCCGCGATCATCATCACGAGCGGCTGCGCGCGGCCGAGCACGAGCGATTTTTCGAGCGGCTTCAGCAGATCGACGAGCAATTGCCGCAGCGCGTCCTTGACCTGCCGCGCGTCGGTGAGGCGGTCGGCGCGCACCTTCTGGCGCAGCGTCTCCAGCAGGTATTCGGTGGCGTCGACACCCGCGTCCGACATCAGGAGCGCCGTTTCGAGTTCCTCGTAGAGATCGTCGTCGATCTTCGCGTTGACGAAGATGCTCGTGAGGTTCGAACTCGTCTTCGCGAGCCCCGATTTCAGGCGCGAGAGCCAGGACTGCCTGGCGGCTGCCTCGGGGGTGGGCGGCGGGACGATTTCAACGGCCTCGACCACTGTCGTAGCGGTAACGGCCGCGGCAGCGGCGGGCGCGGGCGTCGCTGCGGGCTGGTCCGTCTGTGCGGGCCGTGCAGCCGGCGAGGGCGCCGGGGATTCGACCTCGGCAGCCGCAGCCGGCTCGGCGGCTTCAGCCTGTGCGTTCTCTTCGGCCTTGGTGCCGCGGAGTCGTTTGAAAAAACTGAACATGATCTGGCGTCGTGGAGGCGCGTTGCGGGTCAGACCGGGGAGCGGTCGTGGACGTCGGAGAAAGGGCGGCAACGCGCGGAAAACATGGCATTTTATCAGGCGTCCTGGTCCGCGTCGTTGCGCCGGACCCGCGGCGTGCGGACGGGGCTGTGGTAACGTTCGCGCATCAGGGGGGCGGCGCGCCGCCCGGCCACTCCAAAGCCGTACAGAAAAACGCATGTCCCGTTCCTCATCCTCGCGCCCGCACGGCGCCCGGTCCACTCCGCCCGCCGCACCGGGCAAGGCTGCGCGCGGAGGCGGCGCGCACTCGATCCGGATCATCGGCGGCGACTGGAAGCGCACACCGCTGCCCGTCCTCGACCTCGACGGCCTGCGGCCCACGCCCGACCGCGTGCGCGAGACGCTTTTCAACTGGCTCGGCCAGCAGCTCGACGGCCAGCGCTGTCTCGATCTCTTCGCGGGCAGCGGCGCACTCGGTTTTGAAGCGGCGTCGCGCGGCGCCGCGCGCGTCGTGATGGTCGAGCGCAATGCGCGCGCCGCCGCGCAACTGCGCGCGAATCAGGCACGTCTCGCTGCGCGCACGATCGAAGTCGCCGAGGCCGATGCGCTGCGGCTCGCCGCCGGTCTCGCGCCCGGTTCGTTCGACGTCGTGTTCCTCGATCCGCCGTTCGGAGACACCGCGCTCCTCGGGCGCGCGCTGGAAGCCGCCGTGCCGCTCGTCGCACCGGACGGCTGGCTCTACGTCGAATCCGGCGAACGTCTCGACCCGGCCGCGCGGCCGGAACTGGCGGGCTGGAGCGTGGTACGCGAGGGCAAGGCGGGGGCGGTCTTCTATTATTTGCTGCAGCGCGAAAATGAGGAATAATGCGCGTTCGATAATAAGCAGCAGGCAAGCGGACCGGCGGCCTCATCGCCAGGCACGTGCCTCGTGTCTGCATCGTGACGGGCGCGAACGGAGCGATCCGGCACTGCATTGCGCCCCATTTCTGTTCAGAGGAGAAGCCTCATGGTAGTCGCCGTGTACCCCGGTACCTTCGATCCGCTCACGCGCGGTCATGAAGATCTCGTGCGGCGCGCGTCGAGCATTTTCGACACGCTGGTGGTCGGCGTCGCCGACAGCCGCAACAAGAAGCCGTTCTTCTCGCTCGACGAGCGGCTCGAGATCGCCCACGAGGTCCTCGGCCACTATGCGAACGTGCAGGTGATGAGCTTCAAGGGGCTGCTCAAGGACTTCGTGCGGACCAACAACGCACGCGTGATCGTGCGCGGCCTGCGCGCGGTGTCGGACTTCGAATACGAATTCCAGATGGCGGGCATGAACCGCTATCTGCTGCCCGACGTCGAGACGATGTTCATGACGCCTTCGGATCAGTATCAGTTCATTTCCGGCACCATCGTGCGCGAAATCGCCCAGCTGGGCGGCGACGTGAGCAAGTTCGTGTTTCCGTCGGTGGAGAAGCGTCTGCAGGATAAGGTCGCTTCGATGGGCGGTACGGCAGTGAAGGTTTGAGCGGAATCCACGCGAAAAGGCACCGACAACGATGCGGGCCTTTTCACCGCAACGAAGTGTGACAGGTGCGCCGCCGGCGATTTACGGCGAGCGCGTCAGTTTGGAATCCCGATTAATTTTCGGCGGACGCCGTTTCAACGGTTTGAATACTGGCGGGCTGAAGAACGTGCAGCGCCACGCCACTTCATCAGCATGGTCTTTGGGTAGCCGGTGCCAGCGGGTGCAAGACTGAGGCGCTATAATGCATTGTTTTTAAGTGGAAAGTTGGTGGCAGCATGGCCCTGATGATTACCGACGAGTGCATCAACTGCGACGTATGCGAGCCCGAGTGCCCGAACGACGCGATTTCGATGGGTCCGGAAATCTACGTGATCGATCCGGACAAGTGCACGGAGTGTGTCGGCCACTATGATGAGCCGCAGTGCGTACAGGTGTGTCCGGTGGAGTGCATTCCGCGCAATCCGGAGCATCTGGAGTCGCCCGAGCAGTTGCTTCAGAAGTATCACGCGCTGATGGCGGCGAAGAAGGGTTGAATACCGTCGTTTGCTTGCGTCATAAAAAACGCGCCTCATGGGCGCGTTTTTTTATGACTATTCGTGGCACCGGCAGGCGTTACTTCACGATGCCCTTGAGTGCAGCGACGAGCGTGTCGCATTCGGCATCGGTGCCGATCGAGATGCGTAAATGCTGGCTCACGCGCGGCGCGTTGAAATGTCGCACGAAGATCTCCTGCTCACGCAGCTTCGCGCTGATCGCCGCGGCGTCGTGCAGCGGATGGCGCGCGAATACGAAATTCGCCGCCGACGGCACGACTTCAAAGCCCAGTTGCGCGAGAGCTGCGACGAGCTTTTCGCGGCTCGCGATCACGCGCGAACTCGTCGTGCGCAGCCAGTCTGCGTCCTCATAGGCGGCAGTCGCCGCGGCTTGCGCGAGACGGTCGAGCGGATACGAATTGAAGCTGTCCTTCACGCGATTGAGTGCGTCGATCAGGTCGGCGTGGCCGAACGCGAAGCCCACACGCATGCCTGCGAGCGAGCGCGACTTCGACGTCGTATGGACGACGAGCAGATTCGGATGGCGACCGATCAGCGCGATGGCCGATTCGGCGCCGAAATCGACATAGGCCTCGTCGATCACGACTACCGATTCCGTATTGGCGGCGACGAGCTTTTCGATCTGCGCGAGCGGCAGCGCGTGGCCGGTCGGTGCATTCGGATTCGGAAAGATCACGCCGCCGTTCGGCTGCGCGTAATCCTCGATGCGGATCGCGAAGTTATCGTCGAGCGGCACGGTGCGGTACTGCACGTCGTAGAGCCGCGCGTAAGTCGGGTAGAAGCTGTACGTGATGTCGGGAAAGAGCAGCGGCAGATCGTGCTTGAGCAGTGCCTGAAACGCGTGCGCGAGCACTTCGTCGGAGCCGTTGCCGACGAACACCTGATCGGCGCGCAGGCCGTGATGCGCGGCGACGGCTGCACGCAGTCGCTTTGCGACCGGATCGGGATAGCGGCGCAGCGATTCGCCGTGCTCGCCGAGTTCCGCTCGGATCGCATCGAGCACGCGCGGCGACGGCGGATACGGATTCTCGTTGGTGTTGAGTTTCACCGGCTTCGCGAGCGCGGGCTGTTCGCCCGGCACGTACGGCACGAGACGGTGGACGATGTCACTCCAGTAACGACTCAAGGCATTCTCCTGTCGATCGGAGTTAGCGTGTCGACCAGAGTTGGTGCTTTAGCACTTACTCTGGTCCCACAGCGCCTACTCCGATCCTGACCTTCACGTGCGACCGGGCCGCGAAAGCCCGCATTGCTTCCATTAATCACCCGTTGCGATGCAACTGCATAACCGCGCGTTCCATCTCGCCCTTCACGAAAACCGGCATCACGGCGAGAGCGCGTTCGATCGACGCATCGATCACGTCCTGCTCTTCCTTGCGCGGCGGCTTGAGCACGAAATTCGCGACGTCGGGCTTCGCTCCCGCGCGTGCGCTTTCGGGAATCAGGTCGCGCGGATGCCCGATGCCGATGCGAAGCCGCCAGTACTGATGCGTCGACAGATGTGCGGAAATGTCCTTCAACCCGTTGTGGCCGCCACTACCGCCGCCGAGCTTGAGCTTGACGGTGCCGGGCGGCAGGTCGAGTTCGTCGTGCGCGATGAGGATCTCGTCGGGCAGGATCTTGAAGAAGTGCGCGAGCGCGACGACCGACTGGCCCGAGCGGTTCATGTAGGTCTGCGGTTCGAGCAGATGCACTTCCTCGCCGTACAGTCGCGCCTTCGCGTAGTGGCCGTGGAAGCGCCGCTCGTCACGCAGCGACGCGCCGGCTTCACGCGCGAGCTGATCCACGAACCAGAAGCCGGCGTTGTGGCGCGTCGCGGTGTATTCGGCGCCGGGATTGCCGAGTCCGACGATCAACCTGATCATGTGCTGTTGCCCGATGCGGAAAATGCGCGGAAAAAACGTGGGAAAAACAATGCGAAAAAAAACCCGCCGGGGATGAACCGCGGCGGGTTACGTCGACCGTTTCATCGAAACGGATCGAGAGGATATCGGCTTGTCGGCCGCAGCTTACTCGGCTGCTGCGCCTTCTTCGCCTTCGGCTGCCGCCACGGCGCCGGCCGGAACCGTCGCCGAGGCGACCACCGGGTTTTCTGCTTCGACGTGGGCCACGAGCGTCACGTCGGCGGGCAGTGCGATGTCCTTGGCGTGCAGCGACTGGCCAGCTTCGATCTTCGCGAGGTCGACTTCAACGAATTCCGGCAGCGAGGCCGGCAGGCACACCACTTCGATTTCGTTCAGGACGTGCGAGATGATCGCGCCCGACAGCTTCACGGCCGGGTTCGTTTCCTGGTTCATGAAGTGCAGCGGCACCTTCGTGTGGATCTTCTTGCTCGGATCGACGCGCTGGAAGTCCACGTGCAGCACGAGCTGACGGAACGGGTGGTATTGCACGTCGCGCAGCAGGACTTGCTGCGACTTGCCGGCCACTTCAAGGTCGAGAATCGACGAGTGGAAGGCTTCCTTCTTCAGGGCGTGCCACAGCGCGTTGTGATCGACTTCGATCAGTTGTGGCTCGGCGCCGACACCGTACACGATGCCAGGGGTCTTGCCAGCAATGCGCAGGCGGCGGCTCGCACCCGTACCTTGCAGGTTACGCTCGAAAGCGACGACTTTCATGTTTTTCTCCAATGCACTACCCGCGACCAGGTAGCAAATCGGGGCCTGTCCGGCAATTTCTGCCTGAAGGCCCCCAACGATGCAGCGCAAACCTTCGTTCGTTTGCGCTGATTACGCCGGAGCGCGGCACCCTTGCGAATGCCGCGCTCCGGCGCGAATCTCTTTAGCTTTCCGCGAAAAGCGACATCACCGAGTCGCCGCGACGGATACGCGAGAACGTTTCGGCCAGCAGACCGGCGCTCGAAAGCGAGCGGATCTTCGCGCACGAACGCGCTTCGGTGCCGAGCGGAATGGTGTCGGTGACGACGAGTTCGTCGAGCGCCGAGGCGGCGATACGCTCGCCCGCGCCACCCGAAAGAACCGGGTGCGTGGCGTAAGCGAACACCTTCTTCGCGCCGCGTTCCTTCAGCACTTGCGCGGCCTTGCATAGCGTGCCGGCGGTGTCGACCATGTCGTCCATGATGACGCAGGTGCGGCCTTCGACTTCACCGATGATGTTCATCACCTCGGCGACGTTCGCCTTCGGGCGACGCTTGTCGATGATCGCGAGATCGCAGTTGAGCTGCTTGGCGAGCGCACGGGCGCGCACCACGCCGCCGACGTCCGGCGACACGACCAGCAGGTTCTCGTAGTTCTGCTTGCGCAGATCGCCGAGCAGCACGGGCGTGGCGTAGATGTTGTCGACCGGAATGTCGAAGAAGCCCTGAATCTGGTCGGCGTGCAGATCCATCGTGATGATCCGCTCGACGCCGGCGATTTCCAGCATGTTCGCCACGACCTTCGCCGAGATGGCGACGCGCGCCGAACGCGGGCGGCGGTCTTGACGGGCATAGCCGAAGTAGGGGATGGCTGCGGTGATCCGGCCGGCGGATGCGCGCTTGAGCGCATCGACCATGATCATCAGTTCCATCAGGTTGTCGTTGGTCGGCGCGCAGGTCGACTGCAGGACGAAGACGTCCTTGCCGCGCACGTTTTCCTGGATTTCGACCTGGATCTCACCGTCGGAGAATCGGCTAACCATAGCCTTACCGAGGGGGATACCGAGAATCTTGACGACTTCCTGTGCAAGCGCCGGATTTGCGTTGCCAGTAAAAACCATCAGGCCGTCATGGCTGCTCATCATGCACCTGCTGCGGACTTGGGGGGCGAGAGGAACTACAAGAATAACTGCAGGCGTTTCCGCAGGAATCTTTGGCAGGGGAGGAAGGACTCGAACCCTCGCATGCCGGAATCAAAATCCGGTGCCTTAACCAACTTGGCGACTCCCCTACACTCAACTTTGCGCTTCGCTGAACAGGTAGGCCATTCAACGACGCTAAAACTACGCCGCGAAAGCGAAGAGTGGATGCGTATCCAGACTCGACGTTACTGCACTTCTCCAGAACTCCGGCAGTTGCGCTTGCGCGGCTTCTGCTTCGGCCCGACTGGAAAACGCTACAAAAACGCTCGCGCCCGATCCGGTCATCCGCGCTGGTGTTTCGCTATCAACGACGTCGTGAAACCATCGAAGCACCTGCGCTACTTCCGCGTATTTCTCTGCGACAACCGCTTGCATATCGTTCTGACCGAAGCTGTCTGGCCATCCCGCTTGCATGGATTGCTGCGCAAGAAAGACTGCTATTGTGCAGGGCTTTGTGTCCCTTGTCAACGACTTTTCTGAGAAGATCGCAGCAGTTGGAACGTGTACCTGCGGCGTCACGACCAAAAAATGACGCGGGGGCAATTGTACAGCCTCTAGTGCCTCTCCGACACCCTCGGCAAACGCATTTTTCCCGAACACGAAGAAGGGCACATCCGCGCCGAGCTTCAGCGCGAGCGCTTGCAGTTCGGCGCGTGTCAGATGCAGTTTCCAGAGGCGGTTGAGCGCGAGCAGCGTCGTCGCCGCGTCGGAGCTGCCGCCGCCGAGGCCCGCGCCCATCGGCAGGCGCTTTTCGATGTCGATCTCGACGCCTTCGTGCGTGCCCGTGTGCTGCTTGAGCAGCGTCGCCGCGCGCACGGTGAGGTCGTGTTCGGTGGGGACACCGTCCACTTCGGTCGTGCGCGCGATGCGGCCGTCGGTGCGGCGCTTGAAGTGCAGCGTGTCGCCCCAGTCGAGCAGCTGGAACACGGTCTGCAGGTTGTGATAACCGTCCGCACGGCGGCCCGTGATGTGCAGAAAGAGATTGAGTTTCGCGGGCGCGAGGCAGTCGCGCAGCGAGTCTTGGGTTTCGATCATGATGCGTGTGGCGTGCCGGCTGGTTTATTGGTCGAGCACGAGCTTGATTTCGAGCGGCGGCTCTTGCCGCGTGAGGTTCAGTCGCCTGACGCCCGTGGCGGGCGCGTCAGCATAGGCTGTGTAGTCGATGGTCCAGCCGTCCTGTTCGATCTGCGCGAGACGCGACGGATTCCGCGGATCGTCCCGTGTTTGTGCGCGGGAGGTCGGCGCGACGGACGGTTGAAGCCAGTAACGCAGACCCTCGACCGGCAACGCGAAACCGAGCGCCTGCTCCATCAGCGTCGAGACGTTGTCGGCGGTGAGCGGCTGGCGGTTCGGCAGTTCGAGCGTTGCTTGCGCAGGCGACGACGTGACGATCGCCAGCGTCTGTCCGAACGGATTGAGCAGTTGCAGCGTCACCGTCGAGCCGGTTTCGCGCCAGTCGAAATTGCCGTATGCGTTGCGTTGCTGGCCATACCGGTTGACGTACTGTACGGCGAAGCGGCCGTGCCAGGCGCGGCTGGTCTGCGTGGTGAGGGACGTCGTGGCGTTCGACGTGGACGGCTCGTGCGGCGGCTGCGTCGCGCAGCCCGCGAGGGCGAGGAGCGCGGCCGCCGCCACGCCGAGCGCCGGGCGCCGCACGAGGCGAGCGCAGCGGGAAAGCGGAGCGGCGGGGCGGAATGTCGGTCGGATAACGGGCATTAACGCGGGCTTGAACGAAACATCGAAAAAATATCAACGAAACAGCGGAGGGGCATCAGAGATCGTTCACCTGTAAGCGCTTGAGCGTCTTCAGGAGCGTGTCGTTGTCGGGTTCGAGTTTGCGCGCCTCGCGCCAGGCCGCGCGTGCGCCGTCCTGATCGCCGTTCTTCCACAACACCTCGCCGAGGTGCGCGCCGATCTCGGCGTTCGGCTGCATGCTGTACGCCTTGCGCAGCAGCTTGATGGCGTTGGTGTTGTCGCCGAGGCGGTACTTCACCCAGCCGACGCTGTCCATGATGAACGCGTCGTCGGGTGCGAGCGACGACGCCTTCTCGACGAGCTTGTCCGCTTCCTGCAGGCGCAGATTGCGATCGGCCAGCGAATAGCCGAGCGCGTTGTACGCCTGCGGGTTGTTCGGCTGCGTCTGGATCAGCTTGCGCAGTTGCGTTTCCATGACGTCGAAGTGACCGGTCCTTTCGGCGGCCATCGCGTAGTCGTAGACGAGGTCCGGGTCGTCGGGGAAGTCGGTCACGGCCTTCGCGAGCCGCGCTTCCGCCTCTGGATAGCGCCTCGCGTCGAACAGCATCGCGGCGTCCGTGCGCGCGATCAGCGCCTCGTCGTGCGGGTCGTCGGTCTGGATGCTCGCGAGCTTGCGGCGCGCGTCGTCGGTTTTGCCTTCCTTGTCGAGCATCTGCGCTTGCGTGATCTGGGCCGGGACGTACTGCTGGCTGTTCGGGCTGATCTTGTCGAGCCACTTGCGCGCGGTGGCGTCGTCCTTCTGTTCGAGTGCGAGCTGCGCGAGGTAGATGTAGCCCTGGCCCGGATCCGCGCCCGGCGTTTTTTCCGCGAGCTGCGTGTATTGAGTCAGATACTTCTGCGCGTCGTCGTACTTTTTCTGCTGCACACCGATCAGCGCCAGCGCCATCAGCGGCATCAGGTCGTTCGGATTGGCCTTGCGCAAGACGTCGAATTGCTTCTGCGCGTCGTCGAGGCGGTCGGCGGCGAGGTAGGTCTGCGCGAGCGCGAGCCGCCCTTCACGCGACTTCGGATTCTGCTGCACGTACTTTTCGATGGCCGCGATGCCTTCGCTGCGCTCCTCCGGCCCCATCTGCGCGAGCATCAGGGCGGCGGGCAGGTAGTTGGGCCTCAGCGTGAGCGCCTGTTCGAACGACTTGCGCGCGCCGGGCAGATCGTCGGCGAGCAGTTGCTGACGGCCGAGCGCGAGCTGCGCCTCGGGACGGTTCATGTCGTCCTTCAGCATGTCCTTCAGAACGGTCAGGCCTCCTGCGCGGTTCGGGCCGCGCGAGAGCAGCAGCTGCAGCGAGACGAGCGCCGGGCCGCGGCTTTCCGCGGGTACGTGCGCCAGTTCGCGCGCGAGCAGCGGCGCGGCGTCCTCGGGACGACCGGCGAGCACGAGCAGCGACGCGTCGAGCTGTGCCGCGCGTTCCGAATCGGGAGCGTATTGCTGCCAGAGCTGGACGGCGTTCAGCGCGTCGGACGGGCTTTGCGCGGCAAGCGCGATTTCGGTCGCGCGTTGCGCCATGCGCGGATCGCGCGTGTCGCGTGCAAGCTCGAGATACGTCTGGAATGCGGGCGCCGGCTGGTCGCGCTGAAGCGCGATTTCCGCAGCGAGCACCTGATAGACGATCTGGCTCGACAGCGGGACGTCGGGCACGTCTTTTTTCTCGTCCGGCGATTCGGGGCCGAGTGCATCCGGAATCGAGACGGAAGTGTCGTCCGTGCCGAGGGCCGGATCCTGCGCGTACGCGCTCGACGTGGTCAGCGCCCACGCGGCCAGCACGGCCACGCCGACGAGCCGACGGACCCCGACGGCGACGGGCAGGCACGGCGCCACAGCGTGTGGGCGCTTCGCAAACAGCTTTACGAAAGACAGTTCCATGGAATTCCGTCGAATGTTTCGGTCGATTGTAACGCGCTGGCTACAATACGCGCACAACGGAGACGCAAGTCGCAGACCAACCCCGATCGCCATCCGGCCGAGACGCGAGACATGCCAGAATTGCCAGAAGTTGAGGTCACCCGCCGGGGCATCGAGCCCTGGGTCGCGGGCCGTCGCGTCGAGCGTGTGGACGTACGCAATCCCGCGTTGCGCTGGCCTGTTCCGGGCTCGCTCGCGCGTACGCTGCGCGGCCGGACGATCCGTTCGGTGGGCCGTCGCGGGAAATATCTGCTGTTCGAAGTCGATGAGGGCTGGTTCATCGTGCACCTCGGCATGACCGGAACGTTGCGCGTGCTGCGTAATCTGCCGAAGCCGCCCGTCGCGGGAAAGCACGATCACGTCGACTGGCTCTTCGACGATTTCACGCTGCGCTTTCGCGATCCGCGCCGTTTCGGCGCTGTGCTCTGGCATCCGCGCGAGGCGGGCGACGTGCTCGGCCATCCGCTGCTCGCGAACCTCGGCATCGAGCCGTTCGCGCCCGCCTTCGACGGCGCGCTGCTCTACCGCGAGACGCGCGGCCGCAAGGTTTCCGTCAAGCAGGCGCTGCTCGCGGGCGACATCGTCGTGGGCGTGGGCAACATTTACGCGTCGGAGAGTCTCTTTCGCGCCGGCATTCGTCCGACCACCGCGGCGGGCCGCGTTTCGCTCGCGCGTTACGAACTGCTGGCGGACGCCGTGCGCGCCGTGCTCGCCTCGGCGATCGAGAAGGGCGGCAGCACGTTGCGCGATTTCGTCGGCAGCAATGGCGAGAGCGGCTATTTCCAGCTCGAATATTTCGTCTACGACCGTGCGGGCCAGCCATGCCGCGTGTGCGGCACGCCGATCAGGCAGATCGTGCAGGGCCAGCGGTCCACTTATTTCTGTCCGCGCTGCCAGCGCTGATCATCCGGTTTCTTTAATGTACGTTTCCTCGCTTTCCAACGGCACGCTACCCGACGGCGTATATCCCGCCGAACTGCTCGCGAGCTTCGCGCCGCGCCTCGTCGCGTGGCAGCGCGAACACGGCCGCCACGACCTGCCCTGGCAGAACACGCGCGATGCCTATCGCATCTGGCTCTCGGAAATCATGTTGCAGCAGACGCAGGTCGGCACCGTGATTCCGTATTACGCGCGTTTTCTCGAACGCTTTCCGACCGTCGAAGCACTCGCGGCCGCGTCGCTCGATGACGTGATGGCGCTCTGGGCCGGACTCGGCTACTACACGCGTGCGCGCAATCTGCATCGCTGCGCGCAGGTCGTCGGACAGGAGCGCGGCGGACGATTCCCGTCGACCGTCGACACGCTCGCGGAGCTGCCTGGCATCGGCCGCTCGACGGCCGCGGCGATCGCGTCGTTCGCGTTCGGTGCGCGCGCGACGATCCTCGATGGCAACGTGAAGCGCGTGCTTGCGCGCGTGTTCGGCGTGGAAGGTTTTCCGGGCGAGAAGCGCGTGGAGAACGCGATGTGGATGCTCGCGGGATCGCTCGTGCCAGACGCCGCTGCGAGCGACGCGGACGTGAGCGCCTACACGCAAGGGCTGATGGATCTCGGCGCGACCTTGTGCGTGCGCGGCAAGCCCGATTGCGCGCGCTGCCCGTTCGCGGCGGACTGTATTGCGAACACGACGGGACGTCAGCGCGAACTACCCGCCGCGCGCCCGAAGAAGGCGGTACCGACGCGCCGCACGTGGATGCTCGTGCTGCTCGACGGCGACGCAGTGATGCTGGAAAAGCGCCCGCCGACCGGCATCTGGGGCGGTCTCTGGAGCCTGCCTGAAGCCGCCGACGAAGCGGCAGTCGCTGAGCGCGCCGAGGCGTTCGGTGCGGGCGGAGCGGTGTCGCCGCTCGCGCCGTTCTCGCATACGTTCACGCACTTCAAGCTCGATATCGAGCCGCGCGTGATCGAAGTCGCGCGCGCGGCAGGCACAACGCCCGCGTTCGAACTCGCCGATGGAGAAACCGCGTGGGTCGCGCTGCGCGAGATCGATGCCTTTGGCGTGCCGGCGCCGGTGCGCAAGCTGCTCGACGGACTGCGCGGCTCGCTGATCTGACGACGCGCGCCGGTCGAACGAATCAGAGCAGCTGATGCTGCTGCATGTAGTGATGGACGACGTCGATGCGCGCGCCGGCGTCGGGTAGCTCCATGAGTTTCTGGCGCGCGCGTAGCGCGATCGGCAGGACTTCCGCGAGGCGGTTCGATACCCACGTCGGGTCGTCGAAGCGGAATGGCTCGTCGAACGGCACGCTGGCCGCGTCGCGCTCGCGGATCGTCGCGATGATGCGCTCCAGCACCTCGGCACACGCGCCGAAGCGGGCGAGGTGCTCGCTGCCTTCGAGCGGGATGTCGTCGGGCAGCAGCTCGGCCGTGCCGACCAGCAATCCGTCGGCTTCGACGCGATGCGACAGCAGCCGGAAGCGCCGTGTGCCGTGCGCGCGAATCAGCAACATGCCGAACGACTCGACGTCGCATTGCGTGATTTCGGCGAGGCACCCGACCGTCTCGGGCACCGCGGGCTCGTCGGGCTGCATGACCTCGGCGCCGCTCTTGAGCAGGCACACGCCGAACGGCGTTTTCTCGCGCAGACAAACGCTCGCCATGTCCACGTAACGCGCTTCGAAGATCTTCAGCGGCAGAAGTCCGCCCGGAAAGAGAACCGTATGTAGCGGGAAGAGCGGCAAACCGGCGAGCACGGCAGGAAACGGGGACATGGCGCAACGCTTTCCGTTAAAGGCCGCGCGATGCGGCCGGTTAGGCGATCAGGCGCGACGACTCTCCGACATCGAGTGGCGCATCGCGGTGACGCACGATCACGTTCGATTCGCCCGCGAAGCGCGTCGCGAGCGTCTGGGCGATATGCACCGAGCGATGCTGGCCGCCCGTGCAGCCGATCGCCACGGTGAGATAGCTGCGGTTGTCCGAACGGAAATGCGGCAGCCACTTCGCGACGAACGTGTAGATGTCGTCGATCATTTCGTGGACGGCGGGTTGCGCGCGAAGGAAGTCGATCACGGGCTGGTCGAGGCCCGTGAGGGGGCGCAGGCGGCTGTCGTAGTGCGGATTGGGCAGCGTGCGGACGTCGAACACGAAGTCCGCGTCGAGCGGCACGCCGCGCTTGAAGCCGAACGATTCGAAGGTGAGCATCAGCGAGCCGCGTTCGCCCTCGACGAACGCCTTCACCCACGCGCGCAGCGCGTTGGCGCTCAGGTTGCTCGTGTCGATCTGGTGGCCGAACTCGGCGAGCTTCGCCACGAGTTCGCGCTCGTGTTCGATGGCCTCTTCGAGCGACTTCATCATGCCGACATTGGCGTCGTGCGCCGCGGAGCCCGAGAGCGGGTGGCGGCGGCGCGTTTCCGAGAAGCGCTGGATCAGCGACTGCGTGCTCGCGTTGAGGAACAGCACGCGCACGTCGTGTTCGTGCGCGAGGTCGCCGATGATCTGCGGTATGTCGTCGAACGACGGGCTCGAACGCGCATCGATCGCGACGGCGAGGCGCTCATAACCATCGTCGGCGAGATATTGCGCGAGTTGCGGCAGAAAGCGCGGCGGCAGGTTGTCGACGCAGAAGTAGCCGACGTCTTCGAGCGCGTTGAGCGCCACGGACTTGCCGGAACCCGAGATGCCGGTGATCAGGATGATTCGCATTGAGAAACAGAAGAATCCGATTAGGTCATCATAGCATCGGACCTGCGCGGCCGTGATGACAGGCCGGACGGATAGCGGATCACGCGGGAGGCACGGCAGATGCGCGCCTCAAGCGGGTTTCAAGCGGGATTCAAGCGGGATTCAAGCGGTTTTCAGGCACGCCTCAAGCGTGCCGGAGCGCTCCGGCGCGTCAGATCAGCTTGCCGGGGAACTGGCTGTCGGGATCCTGCATCGCGAGGCGCTGGCGGTCCATGAAGTCGCGCAGCGTGTCGATGCCGCGCAGCTGGAGGATCGTATTGCGCACGGCGGCTTCGACAAGCACCGCAAGGTTGCGGCCCGCCGCCACCTGGATCGTGACCTTGCTGATCGGCAGGCCGAGCACGTCCACGGTCTGGCTTTCGAGCGGCAGGCGCTGGAATTCGCCGTCCGGGCGGCGCACCAACTGCACGATGAGCTTGAGCTTCATCTTCCGGCGCACGGCCGTTTCACCGAAGATGGTCTTGATGTCGAGGAGACCGAGGCCGCGCACTTCGAGCAGGTTCTGCAGCAGCGGCGGGCAGCGGCCTTCGACGAAATCGGGCCCGAGGCGCACGAAATCGACGGCGTCGTCGGCGACGAGACCGTGGCCGCGGCTGATCAATTCGAGGCCCAGTTCGCTCTTGCCGAGGCCCGAATCGCCGGTGAGCAGCACGCCCATGCCGAGGATGTCGAGGAACACGCCGTGCAGCGTCGCGCGCGGCGCGAGAATGCGCGACATGTAGAGGCGCAGGCTGTCGATGATGGTCGCCGCCGACATCGGCGTCGTGAAGAGCGGCGTGGACGAGCGCGTGCAGCGCAGGACCAGTTCGGGCGGCGCGGTCATCCCGTCCGCGACGACGAGGAACGGCGGTTCGAGGGCGATCAGCTCGGCCATATGGCGCGAGCGGTCTTCGTCGGTCTGGCGCTGGTAGTACTGGACTTCGGCCACGCCCAGCACCTGGATGCGGTTTGGGTGGATCAGGTTCAGGTGGCCGACGAGGTCCGCGCTCGCTGTGGCCGTCGCCACCGTTTCGGCCGAAAAACCGCGTTCCCAGCCTTCGTGCCCCGTCAGCCAGCTGAGCTTCAGCGTGGTGGCGTTGTCGTCGAAGATGCTTTGGGCGTTGATGCTGGAAGTGTCCATGAGTCGGTGACTCCGCGATGACTCCGTTATGGTCCGCGACGGCCTGAGCCGGGCGCAGTTGCCGCCAGTTGCTGCCCTGCCACCGCTGCCCGGACCCAAGCGTCGCACGCCGACCGGCACGGCGTGCGTGAACAGCCGCCCCTTCGGACGACTCGCGCGGTGCGGCGAATTACATCAAGGTTGCCACTGGGTGAGCAGGCGATGCAACGTCTCGCGGTCCTGTTCCGTATGCAGACGCTCGCGCGTCTCGCGGTCGGAGAGTAGTTGTGCGATCTCGGACAGGATTTCAAGGTGCTGCTGCGTGGCCTGTTCGGGCACGAGCAGGAAGATGAGGAGCGAGACGGGCTGGCCGTCGGGTGCTTCGAACGGGATGGGCTCGGCGAGCCGCACGAAGGCAGCCAGCGGCTGCTTCAGACCTTTGATGCGGCCGTGCGGAATGGCCACCCCTTCGCCGAGGCCCGTGGAGCCGAGACGTTCGCGCGCGAAAAGATTGTCGGTGACGGTGCTGCGGGCAATGCCGTTCTGGTTTTCGAAGATCAGGCCGGCTTGTTCGAAGACGCGTTTCTTGCTGGTAACGGACAGGCCGACGACGACGTTCTCGATGGGAAGTATTTTGGCTAAACGATTCATATTGGCAGGCGAAAACGTGGCCTGAATGCTCCTCACCCAGCATGTGGCGCGAAATCCGACACCCTGCCGCGTGCCTCCTTGGGCGGATATTTTTTCTCGCGACGAAGCCGGCGCCGGGACCGTGGGGCGTCACGCCCCGTATGCTGCTGGACCATTATAGAACAAGCGTACTGGTCGATGGTGCGATGCGCCACGCATGGATTCAGGCATTGTCGCCTGGCGGCTGCTGCGGCGGTGAACGAGTTCATATCATCGCGCGCACGAAAAAGCCGCCCATTGGAGGGCGGCTTGTTCCGGGGGCCGGATCAACGACCGTCAATGCTGAGCGCGAGGATCATCGCGTCACAGTGCATCACTGCGCGTCATTGCGGCGGAACTTCGATGGGAGCTGAGGGCTGATGCTTCAGCGCATCGTGCTGATGACCTTGCACCCTGTCCTTATGGCGGACGACCTGGCGGTCGAGCTTGTCGACCAGGAGGTCGATGGCCGCGTACATGTCGCCGTTCGCGCTTTCCACGAAAATGTCCTTGCCCTTCAGATGAAGGTTCACTTCAACCTTCTGTCTCTTATCCTTTTCCTTGTAGTTGTCGACCGAGAGGACCACATTGCCATCGATTACCTGATCGAAATGTCTTAGCACCCTGTCCAGTTTGGTGATCACGTATTCTCGCAAAGCAGGCGTTACTTCGAGATGGTGTCCACTGATCTTCAGATTCATAGTGCTTCTCCAGGCTATTAGCCGCCTGACGCGTGAAGCACGGTGATGCCGGTCGACTGGTGGGACCCGCGTGCGGCTTCCCCGAAAGGCCGGCGCGGCGGACTACCTCGGCCGGCCATCACCGCCAGCTGGCGCCGCGGCCGGAAAGTGCCCATGCCGGAAAACCGGCAAAAGGCTTAAAGAGACTTGCGCAGATTCACTGCCGGGATCTTCAGCGCCTCACGGTACTTCGCGACGGTGCGTCGCGCGACCACGAAGCCCTGTTCCGCCAGCAGTTCGGCTATGCGGCTGTCTGAAAGAGGAGTTTTGGGGTTCTCGGCTCCTATCAGTTGTTTGATGAGTGCGCGGATGGCCGTCGACGACGCCGCGCCTCCCGTGTCGGTTGATACGTGCGACCCGAAGAAGTACTTAAATTCAAGTGTCCCGAACGGAGTCAACATGTATTTACCAGTTGTCACACGCGAGACAGTTGATTCGTGTAGGCCCAGCGTATCAGCAATCTCCCTCAAAACCAAGGGGCGCATGGCGATTTCGCCGTGCACAAAAAAGTTCTTCTGACGCTCGACGATAGCCTGCGCCACCCGCAGGATCGTTTCGAAACGTTGCTGGATATTCTTGATCAGCCAGCGTGCTTCCTGCAGCTGCTGACGTAGCGATCCGCTGCCCGGATCCCCGCGGTTGTTGCGCAGGATATTCGCGTACAGGTGGTTGATGCGCAGCTTCGGCACAATCTCGGGATTCAACTCCGCGTGCCAGTTCTGGCCCGTCTTCTTGACGATGATGTCCGGCACCACGTAGTCGGCCTCGGCCTTGCCGTAGGCGGCACCCGGAAACGGTTCCAGCGAGCGGATCAGCGCATGCGCTTCGCGCAGCTCGTCGTCTCCCGTTTTCAGTTGCTTGCGCAACCGTGTGAAGTCGCGTGCAGCAAGCAGTTCGAGATGGTTCGAGACGATCTCGAGAGCTAGCGTGCGCGTCGGCGACGAATTGACGCGTATCAACTGAAGCTTCAGGCATTCGGACGCGGAGCGCGCGCCGACGCCTGCCGGATCGAAGCTGTGCAGCAGCGCGAGCGCGGCGTTCAGTTCGTCGGCGTCGACTTCGAGTTCGTCGGGGATGTCGGCAAGAATTTCCTCAGACGTTGCGCTCAGGTAGCCGTCGTCGTCGAGCGACTCGATCAGGAACGTGATGAGCGCGCGATCGCGCGGGCTCGCCTGGGTCACGCACAGTTGCGTCATCAGGTGATCGCGCAGCGTGGTGGTGGATTCGTGGATCTGCAGCGGCGGCAGGTCGTCGTCGTCGGAGGCGTTGCCGGAGCGGCCGTAGTCGTCGAGGTTCCACTGGCCCAGGTCGCCGTTCGCTTCGGCGCCGAGGCCATCGTATTCGTCGACGCGCTGCGGCTCGCCGTCGCCACCCTCGCTGCCGTTCGTGGACGTTGTGGACGTCGAACTCGTGCCGGGCATCGTGTCGTCCGAAGGCGCGGGCGGCTGCGCAATCAGCGAGCCGTCGGCGGCGACGCGCAGCGGACTCGCGATCCAGTCGTCCTCGTTCTCGAGCAGCGGATTCTGGGCGATCGCCGTTGCGACCTCCTGCTGCAGTTCGAGCGTCGACAACTGCAGCAGCCGGATGGACTGTTGCAGTTGAGGGGTCAGCGCAAGATGCTGCGAGAGGCGGAGTTGGAGGCTGGCTTTCATGGCGATTTGCAATTCATTGTAAAGAGTTTGCCACGCCCGCGATACCACGCAACACTCGCAAAAAAACGTGCGCCCTCTGATGGTGCGGCCCTCAAATCAACGCGCTCGTCGGCTCGTTATTGGGCGCGTTAATCGGCCCTCAAACCGGCTCGCAAACAAGGAGGCTTTCGTGTCTCTTCGCGCATGCTCGCGGGAGAGTGACGCGTGAGCGGACCGCGGGTCTCAACGGAAAAAAGCGCGACGAGGGGAGGGCAGAAGTGCGCGGCACTCGGCCGCACTGTCCGGACGCGTGGCGCGCCCGGATGGGGGAATTACATGCGGAAGTGTTCGCCGAGATAGACGCGGCGCACGCTTTCGTTTTCGATGATGTCGCCCGGCGCGCCCGCTGCGAGCACGGAGCCGTCGCTGATGATGTACGCGTGGTCGCAGATGCCGAGCGTCTCGCGCACGTTGTGGTCCGTGATCAGCACGCCGATGTTGCGCTGCTTCAGGAACTTCACGATTTTCTGGATTTCCAGCACGGCGATCGGATCGACGCCCGCGAACGGCTCGTCGAGCAGGATGAAGCTCGGATCAGTCGCGAGCGCTCGCGCGATTTCGACACGCCGGCGCTCGCCGCCCGACAGCGACAGCGCCGGGTTTTCGCGCAGATGCGCGATCTGCAACTCGTCGAGCAGCGCTTCGGCGCGTTCCGTCATCACGTCTTTCGACAGACGTTTGCCGTTGCCGTCCACCTGCAGCTCCAGCACCGCGCGGATGTTCTCTTCGACGGTGAGCTTGCGGAACACCGACGCTTCCTGCGGCAGATACGAAAGCCCGAGCGACGCGCGCTTGTGAATCGGCAGGAGGCTGATCGACCGGCCGTCGAGATCGATCTCGCCGGCATCGAGCGGCACGAGTCCCACGATCATGTAGAACGACGTGGTCTTGCCCGCGCCGTTCGGGCCGAGCAGTCCGACGACTTCGCCGCTCTTCACGTCGAGCGAAACGTCCTTGACGACGGTGCGCGAGCCGTAGCGCTTCTTCAGGTTGCGCACGGCGAGCGAACTGGTCTTGCCGGCGAGCTGCCGGCCGTGGCTTTGGGGAGCGGTCACGGTGTTCATTGTTGCGGAGCGTCGTGCAGCGTCGCCGACGGCTGGAGCGTGGCCGGCGCGCCGGTGAGCGGCTGTCCGCCGCCGCTGCGCGGCGAGAGCATCGCGCGCACGCGGCCGGTCGGATTGCCGGGGCCCGCGACGTCCTTGCCCGACTTCGCCGTATAGAAGTCGTTCTGGCCGTCGTAGGTGATGATGCTGCCGTGGACCTGGTCCATCACGGCCGAGAGTCCCTGCAGGCGGCGCACGGTGGCGCGCGTCGTCAGGGTGGTGAGGTCCTGCCGGCCGTCGTAGTCGATACGCTCGGCGCTGCCGTCGATGAATTCGTCGACGCCTTCGCGACGCTGGCGGAAATAGGCGAGCGTGCCCGCGCCCGGCGACACGGTGCCGGTCGCGTACTGGTAGCCCTGCGGATCCTGGGTGACGACGAGCTTGTCGGCCTTGATCAGGATCGTGCCCTTCGTGGCGACGACGTGGCCGGTGAAGACGGTCTGCTGCTTCAGATCGTCGTACGTCATATTGTCCGCTTCGATGTTGAGCGGCTTGTCCTTGTCGGCGCGTTCGGCGTGCGCGGCGGGCGCGAAGCCCGCGAGCGGCAGCGCCATCGCGAGCGCGGCCAGCGCGCCGAGCAGGGCGCGGCGCGCACGCGCGGCGCGAAGGGCGCCAGAAAGCGCGCGCGACACGCCGGACGGTGGACGGGGATGCGATTCGTTCATGCAGTCGTGCCTTGCGTGGGCGGCCCGGAGTTCAGGACGATCCGCCGGATTCAGCCGGGGCGATCGCGCCGCGGACATTGCCGTGAAGCTGGATGACCCGGGTTACGTTGTTGTAATTCATGCCGTCGGTGGCCGTCATGACCGACTGGCCGCGACGAAGTTTAACCGGCTTTTCAGTCTGGATCACATCGTCGTTCACCAGTACGCGGAAATGCTCGGAGTCGGCCTGCATCTCGGGGTCGCCGTAGCCGGCCGCGCGCAGGATGCGCGCGTTGTCGTAGAGATCGACGATCGACGCGTCGCTGTTGACCGTGCCGCGCAGGCCCGTCGCCGTCACGATCGGCTTGCCGGGCTGGAATGCCCGCACGGCCGGCATTGCGAGCTGGCTGCTTTCGTCGTCCTCATAGTGGACGAGGTGCGTCGCCGTGAGGCGGTACTGCGTCGCGCCGGACTGGTCGAGTTCGGAGACCGAGAAGTCGTCGGCGAAGTAATCCGGCGAGTGCGTGGGCGCGCGCGGCGCCACTTCCTTCTCGTGCGGCTGGACCGCCTGCAGCAGCCACCACGTGAAGCCCGCGAGCGCAGCCATGCACACGAGCGGCACGAGCGACGCGAGACGGAACCTCGGTTCGTTCATCGCGGCTCCGCGTGCGGCGCGCAGGCGGCCGCGAGTAGTGCGTCGTAGCGGCCCTGCGCGCGCAGGATCAGATCGGTGACTTCGCGCACGGCGCCGTGGCCGCCGCGCGCGTCGGCGACCCAGTGGGCGCGCGCGAGCACGTCGGCATGCGCGTTCGCGGGCGCGGCCGCGAAGCCGCACTGGAGCATCACCGCGAGGTCGGGCCAGTCGTCGCCCATGTAGCCGCACTGTTCGGCCGTCACGCCCGTTTCGGCGAGCAACTGCGCGAACGCGACGCGCTTGTCTTCCACGCCCTGATACAGATGCGTGATGCGCAGTTCCTTCGCGCGCACGGCCACGATTTCCGAGCGGCGGCCCGTGATGATGGCAGTGTCGATGCCGGCTTCGCGCAGGAGCTTCGCGCCGTGGCCGTCGAGCGAGTTGAACACCTTCATCGTGTCGCCCGTGCCCGTGAACATCAGACCGCCGTCGGTCAGCACGCCGTCGACGTCGAAAATCATCAGACGCACGCGCGCAGCGCGCGCGGTCGCGTCGAGTTGAGGGGCTGCCATTTCAGATCACCTTCTTCGCAAAGAGGTCGTGCATGTTGAGCGCGCCGATGAGCTTGCCCGCTTCATCGACGACCAGCATCTGATTGATGCGGTGGCGCTCCATGAGTTCCACGGCTTCGATCGCAAGTCGATCGGGCCCGATCGTGCGCGGCCCCTTCGTCATGACCGACGAGATCGGCAGCTCGCGGAAGTCGCCGACGCGCTCCAGCACGCGGCGCAGGTCGCCGTCGGTGAAGATGCCGGCCACGCCGTCGCGCTCGTCGACGATTGCTGTCATGCCCATGCGCTTCGCCGTGAGCTGGAAGAGCGCGTCGCGTACCGTGGCGTTTTCACGCACCACCGGGACCTGGTCGCCCGTGCGCATCACGTCGCGCACGTAGGTGAGCAGGCGCCGGCCGAGCGCGCCGCCCGGATGCGAGCGCGCGAAGTCGTCGGCGCCGAAGCCGCGCGCGTCGAGCACCGCGACCGCGAGCGCGTCGCCGAGCGCGAGCGCCGCCGTCGTGCTGGCGGTGGGCGCGAGATTCAGCGAGCAGGCTTCCTTCGAGACGCCGGAATTCAGGTGCACATCCGCGAGCTGGCCGAGCGTGGATTGCGGGCGGCCCGTCATGGCGACGAGCTTCGCGCCGATGCGCTTTACGAGCGGCAGGATCGCGACCAGCTCCTCGGATTCGCCGGAGTTCGAGAGCGCGACGAACACGTCGTCGGCGGTGACCATGCCGAGGTCGCCGTGACTGGCTTCGGCAGGGTGGACGAAGAACGCCGGGGTGCCCGTGGAGGCGAGCGTTGCGGCCAGCTTGCGGGCTATGTGGCCCGATTTTCCAATGCCGGAGACGACAACGCGGCCGCGGCAGCCAAGGATGAGATCGACCGCGCCGACGAAGCTGTCGTCGAGCCGGTCGCGAAGCCCGCGCACGGCGTCAGCTTCGATGTCGAGCACGTCGCGAGCGAGCTTGAGCGCCCGGTCGCCATTGATTTTCGCTATCATTCGCGGAGTATAGCAAAGGCGTTTATTCGCCGTACCGGCGCACCCAGCCTGACGGCACCGCGTCGGGACCGCCCGCCGGGGCGTCTCGCGCCAAGGCCGTCCGGTCTCGCTGTGCTTGCCCGTAACTTCCCTTTAATTCCCCTTTGCGCCGATCATGGACCCGACCGGCGCGGGCCCGATTTACACCGCTCTACACGATTCTTCGCACGCTTCATACGATTCGGACGCCCGTTCCCGTCAGCAGTGGGTCTGCAGCAGTAGAGACCGCCAGCCACAGATGTAACGCACCACACGAGGACGCTTCACACGATGATCTCCCCGCTGGAAATGACGCTGTTCCTGCTGCTCGCCTCGGTTGTCGGCGTCGTGCTGTTCCGTTACCTGAACCTGCCGCCGATGCTCGGCTATCTGACCGTCGGCATTCTCGTCGGGCCGCGCGCGCTCGGCATCGTGCCCGACACGCACGGCGCGCAGAGTCTCGCCGAGTTCGGCGTCGTATTCCTGATGTTCTCGATCGGCCTCGAGTTTTCGCTCTCGAAGCTGCGCGGCATGCGGCATGCGGTGTTCGGGCTCGGGCTGTTGCAGGTGCTCGGGACGATCGTCGTCGCGCTGCTGCTCGGGCTCGTGCTGGAGCCGTGGGTGCATATCACCTGGCAGGCGTGCATCGCGCTCGGCGGTGCGCTCGCCATGTCGTCGACGGCCATCGTCAGCAAGATGCTCGCCGAGCGCCTCGAAATCGAATCGCCGCACGGCCGCAACATTTTCGGCGTGCTGCTGTTCCAGGATCTCGCCGTCGTGCCGCTCCTCATCGTGATCGCAGCGTTCGGCGGCGACCCGAAGTCGCTCGTCGAATCGCTCGGCCTCGCGGGCATCAAGATCGTGTTCGCACTCGGCTTGCTGCTGATCGTCGGCCAGAAGTTCATGACGCGCTGGTTCAACGTCGTCGCGCGGCGCCGCTCGCAGGAGCTGTTCGTGCTGAACGTGCTGCTCGTCACGCTCGGCGCCGCGTTCATCACCGACCGCTTCGGCCTCTCGCTCGCGCTCGGCGCGTTCATCGCAGGCATGCTCATCGCCGAAACGCCGTACCGGCATCAGGTGGAAGAGGACATCAAGCCGTTTCGCGACGTGCTGCTCGGCCTCTTCTTCGTGACCACCGGCATGCTGCTCAATCCGCACGTGATCGTGGAGCACCCGCTCCTCGTGGCCGCGTTCGTGATCGGGCCGGTCGCGCTCAAGGCGGTGATGATCACCGCGCTCGCGCGTCTGTTCGGCGCGGCGCCGGGCGTTGCGATGCGCACGGGCCTCGGCCTCGCGCAGGCGGGCGAGTTCGGCTTCGTGCTGCTGAACCTCATCCTCGACAAGCATCTGGTCGATCCGACGCTGCTCCAGGCGATCCTCGCCGCGATGCTGCTCTCGATGCTCGCCGCGCCGTTCCTGATCCAGAACGCCGACCGCATCGTGCTGCGCCTGTCCTCGACCGAATGGATGCAGCAGTCGCTGATGATGACGCGCATCGCCACGCAGAGCATCAAGCAAAGCGGCCACGTGATCATCTGCGGGTATGGGCGCGCCGGGCAGAACCTCGCGCGCATGCTCGAACACGAAGGGCTCTCGTACGTGGCGCTCGACCTCGACCCGGACCGCGTGGCGGCGGCCGCGGCGGCGGGCGAGTCGGTGGTGTTCGGCGACGCGGGGCGGCGCGAATCGCTCGTCGCGGCGGGCATCCACCGGGCGGCATCCGTGGCGATCACGTATGCGAACACGCAGTCGGCCATTCGCGTGCTGCATCACGTCCACGAACTGCAGCCGGCGCTGCCCACGATCGTGCGCACCGTCGACGACGCCGATCTGGAGCGCCTCCTCGCGGCGGGCGCGACCGAAGTGATTCCGGAGATCGTCGAAGGCAGCCTGATGCTCGCCTCGCACATGCTGGTGCTGATGGGCGTGCCGATGCGGCGCGTGGTGCGGCGTGTGGAGGAACTGCGCGACAAACGCTACAGCCTGCTGCGCGGCTATTTCCACGGCACCGACGATGTCGACGACGACGGCCACGAGCAGGTGCGGCTACAATCCGTACCGGTCGACGCGCGCGCCGACGCCGTGGGCCGCACGCTCGCCGAACTGGGGCTGGACGGCCTCGGCGTCGAGGTGACGGCGATCCGCCGGCACGGCATTCGCGGCGTCGAGCCCGATCCGTCGACGAAGCTGCGCGTGGACGACATCGTCGTGCTGCGCGGCCTGCCCGAGCAGCTTGCCGTGGCCGAGGAACGGCTTTCGCGCCACCGCAAGGCCGGCGCCGGCGCGGGGGCGGCTGCGGCTTCCTGAGCCTGCGCGAGCGCGGCGGCGCCCCCTTTTTCTGCTCCTTAGCCCTGACGAAACGACCCGGAGAAATCATGTCCAACGCACCTGCGAACGCGCCCGCCGAACCCGCGCAGTTCGTGAAGAACCTGATCCGCACGGTGCCCGACTGGCCTCAGCCGGGCGTGCAGTTCCGCGACATCACGCCGCTCATCGGCGACGCGAAGGGCTTGCGTGTCCTGATCGACCTGTTCGTCGAGCGCTACGTCGATGCGAAGCTCGATTACGTCGCGGGGCTCGATGCGCGCGGCTTCATCATCGGGCCGATCGTCGCGTACGAACTGAACGTGGGCTTTATCCCGATCCGCAAGATCGGCAAGCTGCCGTACAAGACGGTCTCCGAGACCTATCAGCTCGAATACGGCGAATCGACCGTCGAGATCCACGAAGACGCCTGCGGCAAGGGCGACCGTGTCGTGATCGTCGACGACCTGATCGCCACGGGCGGCACGATGCTCGCGGGCAAGCTGTTGCTGGAGCGCGTCGGCGCGACGGTGGTCGAGGGCGCGGCGATCATCGACCTGCCGGACCTCGGCGGCTCGAAGCTGCTCACCGGCTCGGGCCTGCCGCTGTTCACGATCACTTCGTTCGGCGGGCACTGATCCCATGCCGAATTTCGCCCTCTTTCTCGCGACGTCGATCGCCATCACGTTCGCCCCCGGCCCCGACAATCTCCAGGTGCTCGCGCGCGGCATTTCGCAGGGCCGCGCCGCGGGCCTCGTCGCCGCGCTCGGCTTCGCAGCCGGCGTGACGTTCCACACGACGCTCGCCGCGCTCGGCATCGCCGCGCTGCTGCGCTCGTCGCCGCTCGCGTTCCAGATCCTCAAGCTCGCGGGCGCCGCGTACCTCGTGTGGATCGGCGTGAAGGCGCTGAGGAGCCAGGGGCTCGCCGCAGCCGGCGATCGCCCGCCACAGGCGCTCTCGGCGATCTTCCGCCAGAGCGTGCTCGGCAACATGATGAACCCGAAGGTCACGCTGTTTTTCGTCGTCTTCCTGCCGCAGTTCGTCGATCCGCACGGCGCGCAGGGCGTGACGCTGCAGATGCTCGAACTCGGGCTGCTGTTCATGCTGCAGACCGTCGTTGTGTTCTCGGTCTTCGGCCTGTGCGCGGGGACCATCGGCGGCTGGTTGAAGCGTCGTCCGCGCGCGGGCGTGTGGCTCGACCGGCTCGCGGGCCTCACGTTCATCGCCATCGGCATTCGTGTCGCGTTGCGCGACTGAGCGGATTTGCGGGAGCCTTGCACGATGACCCTGCCTTGCATCAGCGCCGCGCGTCGCTTCGACGCGCGCGCCCATCTGCCGTTCTGGATCGGCCGCGAGCGCGTCGGCTGGATTCGCCAGGCCGACGCCGCGCTGCTTGCGCGCTGGCCCGACGTGTTCGAAGTCGACGGCGCACGCGTCGCCATGTCGGAGCAGTTCGATAACCTGACTTCGCGCAGCGCCGCGCTCGGTGCCGTGATCGGTGCGCTGGCCGCCGAGGGCCGCATTCCGGGCTGGCGCGACGAGACCTACGCGATCCGCAACACCTTCGATGCGCCGCCGCTCGCGTACATCGAGCGCGCAGCATCGCGCTTTTTCGGCACGATGACGTGGGCGGTACATCTGAACGGCGTCGTAGAATACGCGGATTCTGCGTCACGGCACGCGCCGCAGCTATGGATCGCGCGCCGCAGCGCGACCAAGGCCACCGACCCCGGCATGCTCGATAACGTCGTTGCAGGCGGCATCGGCTGGGGCTTCGGCGTCGAGGCCACGATCGTCAAGGAGTGCTGGGAAGAGGCGGGCATCGCGGCCGACATCGCGCAGCGAGCCCAGGCCGGCCGCACGGTGCACGTGCTGCAGTCCTTGCCCGAAGGCACGCAGGCCGAGCAGGTCTTCGTCTACGATCTCTCGCTGCCCGAGGATTTCGTTCCGCACAATCAGGACGGCGAAGTCGGCGAACACCGGCTCGCGCGTATCGACGAAGCCGCGCGCTGGATCGAGGAGGGCGCAATGACCGTCGATGCGAGTCTCGCGACGCTCGATTGCCTGCTGCGCCGCCGCTGGATCGACGAAGAGGCGTGCGAGGGCATCGCCGCGATTTTCGGGCCGCCGGTGCTGGCGCTGTGAACGTGTGAACGGACGCCGGTTTTCGCACGGCGGCCCAGCTTGAAAACCAGGGATTGGAAGGGAGTTACCAGGGTCATGTCGACCGATCACAGCTTTATTCTCAAACTGTCGTGCGCCGACCGGCCGGGCATCGTGCATGCCGTGTCGGGTTTCCTGTTCGAGCGCGGCGCCAACATTCTCGACTCGGCACAGTTCGGCGACAGCCACACGGGCGAGTTCTTCATGCGCGTCCACTTCCAGCAGGTGGGCGGCGATCCGGGGCTCGAAGGGCTGCGCGCGTCGTTCGCGCCGCTCGCGCAGGAGTTCGGCATGCGCTGGGAACTGCACGACGCGAACGTGAAGCCGCGCGTCGTCATCATGGTGTCGAAGATCGGGCACTGCCTGAACGACCTGCTGTTCCGCTACCGCACGGGCCAGTTGCCCATCGAGATCCCGGCGATCATCTCGAATCACAAGGACTACTACCAGCTCGCCGCGAGCTACAACATTCCGTTCCACCATTTTCCGCTGCTCGGCGGCACGGCGGCGGACAAGGCCGCGCAGGAAGCACGTGTGCTCGAAGTGGTGAACAACGAGGGCGCCGATCTCGTGGTGCTCGCGCGCTACATGCAGATTCTGTCGCCGCAGCTGTGCGACGCGCTCGCGGGCCGCGCGATCAACATCCACCACTCGTTCCTGCCGAGCTTCAAGGGCGCGAAGCCCTACTACCAGGCGTTCGACCGTGGCGTGAAGCTGATCGGCGCGACCGCGCACTATGTGACGACGCACCTCGACGAAGGTCCGATCATCGAGCAGGAAGTGGAGCGCGTCGATCACAGCATGACGCCGGACCAGTTGACGGCGATCGGCCGCGACGTCGAGTGCGTGACGCTCGCGCGTGCGGTGAAGTGGCATGTCGAGCATCGTATCGTGCTCAACGGCAGCAAGACGGTCGTGTTCCGCTAGGCCGCGCACGCCGCGTCGCAGACGCAAAAATCGTGGACGTAAAAAACCGGCTGCCCGCAAGGGCGCCGGTTTTTTGTTGCGGCGGCATTCAGACGAGCCGCAGATAAATCAGTTCGCGCTTGATGTACGCGTAGAAAATGGGCGCGGCGATCACGCCTGGGATGCCGAACGCGGACTCCATCACGAGCATCGCGATGAGCAACTCCCACGTGCGCGCCTCGATCTCGCCGCCGACGATGCGCGCATTGAGGAAGTATTCGAGCTTGTGGATCAGGATCAGGAACACGAGCGCGCTGACCGCGGCGGGCAGGCCCACGCTCAGCGCGATCGCGACGATCAGCGTGTTCGAGATCAGGTTGCCGATCACGGGCAAGAGGCCCACCACGAATGTCACGACGACGAGCATCTTCGCGAGCGGCAGCGGCGAGTGAAAGATCGGCAGGACGATCAGCACGAACAGGCCCGTGAACACCGTGTTGATGGCCGAAATCTTCAGCTGGGCGAAGACGATGCGGCGGAACGCATCGGCGAAACGCGCCACGCGCGTGACGAGCGCGGTGGAAAGCGGCAGGCGCTGCACGTTCTTCTGCGCGCCGATGGCGACGATGGCGCCGATGATCATGCCGATGACGATCCGCCCGAAGATGCGCGCGGCGTTCTTGCCGCCCTGGCCCAACTGGTCGGCGTGCTCGTGCATGAGCGCGATCACCTTCACCTTCAACTGGTCGACGTCCACGGGCAGGTAGGCCGCGACAGCCTCGGGAATGTGCCCGCGCGCCTGGTCGACGAACACCATCATCTGCGCCATGACCTTCTGGACGCTCGGCACGTCGTCCTCGAAGTGCTCGATGATGCCGACCGTGAGCCCCGTCAGCACGCCGACGATCACGATCGACACGAGCACCACCGACGCCCAGCGCGCGCGCTGGCTCGACATGCGCCGCTCGATGACCGGCGCAATGAGATGGACGAGCTGGTAGACGAGCATGCCCGCGAGGAGCGCGCCGAGCAGGTTCAGCTCGAGGACGGCAACCATGGTGCCGACCGCCGTCAGGTAGCTGCCGATCTCGACGGCCGACAGCTTCGGCAGGCTCATGTCGCTCGTCAGCCGGACCGGCCGCGGACGGAGGTCGCGCACCTGTTTTTCGTCGGTCGCTTCGTTGCGCTTGACCATAATGGTTGAATTCCCTCTCCATACCCGGGCGAACGCTCCGTTCCCCGTCGATTTGATGCTTATCTGCTACTGCGGTGCTGCTGCCCGCGCGCGTTGCCGCGCGTTCCCCCGGGGCGACTGCCTTACTGTCCCGTTGATGCTGCCAGCGCATCCGTCTGCCGCGTGAGCAGCGGCGCCAGATAACGGCCGGTGAAGCTCGCCTTCGATTTCACGACCTGCTCCGGCGTGCCCTGGGCGACGATCTGGCCGCCGCCCGCGCCGCCTTCGGGGCCCATGTCGACGACCCAGTCAGCGGTTTTGATGACATCGAGATTATGCTCGATGATGACCACCGTGTTGCCCTGATCGCGGAGCCGGTGGATCACTTCCAGCAAAAGCGCGATGTCGTGGAAGTGCAGGCCCGTGGTCGGCTCGTCGAGTATATACAGCGTGCGGCCCGTGTCGCGCTTCGATAGTTCGAGCGAGAGCTTCACGCGTTGCGCCTCGCCGCCCGAGAGCGTCGTGGCCGACTGGCCGAGCCGGATGTAGCCGAGGCCGACGTCGAGCAGCGTCTTCAGTTTACGCGCCACTACCGGCACGGCCCTGAGGAACTCGTAAGCTTGCTCGACGGTCATGTCGAGCACTTCGCTGATGTTTTTGCCCTTGTACTGCATTTCCAGCGTTTCGCGGTTGTAGCGCTTGCCGTGGCAGGCGTCGCACGGGACGTATACGTCGGGCAGGAAGTGCATTTCCACCTTCAGCACGCCGTCGCCCTGGCAGGTCTCGCAGCGGCCGCCCTTCACGTTGAACGAGAAGCGACCGGGATCGTAGCCGCGTTCCTTCGCGGCCGGCACGCCTGCGAACAACTCGCGGATCGGCGTGAAAAGGCCCGTGTAGGTGGCCGGATTCGAGCGCGGCGTGCGGCCGATCGGCGACTGATCGACGCTGATGACCTTGTCGAAATGCTCCATGCCCTCGATCGCCTCGAACGGCGCCGGTTGCGCCGACGAGCCGTACAGATACTGCGCGACCGCGTGGTAGAGCGTGTCGTTGATCAGCGTGGACTTGCCCGAGCCCGACACGCCCGTCACGCAGGTGAGCAGGCCGACGGGCAGATCGAGCGTCACGCGCTTGAGGTTGTTGCCGTGCGCCTCGACGATGCGCAGGCGCCGCTCGTCGGGCTCCTTGCGCTCGTCCGGGTATTCGATGCGGCGCGCGCCCGAGAGGTACTGGCCCGTCATCGACGCCGGATCGCTCTCCACTTCGACGGGCGTGCCCTGCGCGATCACCATGCCGCCGTGCTCGCCGGCGCCGGGGCCCATGTCGACGACATAGTCGGCCATGCGAATCATGTCCTCGTCGTGCTCGACGACGATCACCGAATTGCCGAGGTCGCGCAGATGCTTGAGCGTCGCGATGAGCCGGTCGTTATCGCGCTGATGCAGCCCGATGGACGGCTCGTCGAGCACGTACATCACGCCGGTCAGCCCCGAGCCGATCTGCGACGCGAGCCGGATGCGCTGCGCCTCGCCGCCCGAGAGCGTTTCGGCGCTGCGGTCGAGCGAGAGATAGTCGAGGCCCACGTTGTTCAGGAACATCAGGCGCGCGACGATCTCCTTCACGACCTTGTCGGCGATCTCGCGCTTCGAGCCTTCGAGCCGCAGCGTCTGGAAGTAGCCGAGCGTGTCGCGCAGCGGCCAGCCGCTCACCTCGTAGATGGCACGCGCGTCGCCGCCCGCGCCCGCATTTGAACCCGCATTTGAACCAATCCGCACGAAACGCGCCTCGCGGCGCAGCCGGGTGCCTTCGCAGTGCGGGCAGGGCTGATTGTTCTGGTACTTCGCGAGTTCCTCGCGCACGGCGGCCGAATCGGTCTCGCGGTAGCGGCGTTCGAGGTTCGGGATGATCCCTTCGAAAACGTGCTCGCGCACCGAAGTGCGGCCGCGCTCGTTGATGTACGAGAACGGGATCTGCTGAGTGCCGGAGCCGTAAAGCAGGGTCTTGCGCACGTTTTCGGGCAGGTCCTCGAAGGCGGTGTCGATGTCGAAGTCGCAGAACGCCGCCAGGCTCTGCAGCATCTGGAAGTAGAACTGGTTGCGCCGGTCCCAGCCCTTCACCGCGCCCGCCGCCAGCGACAGCGACGGGTGCGCGACGACGCGCTTCGGATCGAAGAACGTGATCTGGCCGAGGCCGTCACATTCCGGACACGCGCCCATCGGGTTGTTGAACGAGAAGAGGCGCGGCTCCAGTTCGGGAATCGAGTACGAGCAGATCGGGCACGCGAACTTCGAGCTGAAGAGGTGCTCCTCGTTCGTGTCCATTTCGAGTGCGATCGCGCGGCCGTCCGCGAGACGCAGCGCGGTTTCGAACGACTCGGCGAGCCGCTGCTTCATGTCGGACCGCACCTTCAGGCGGTCGACGACCACGTCGATCGTGTGCCGCTCGCTCTTCTTGAGCTTCGGCAGCGACTCGACTTCGTAGATCTTCGCCTCGCCTTCGTTGGCCGTGCCGCCGCCCGAGCGCACGCGGAAACGCACGAAACCCTGGGCCTGCATGCTGTCGAAGAGTTCGGCGTGCTCGCCCTTGCGGTCGGTGACAACGGGGGCGAGGATCATGAGCCGCGATTCCTCGGGCAGCGCGAGCGCGGCGTCCACCATCTGCGAGACGCTTTGCGCCGCGAGCGGAATCTCGTGGTCGGGGCAGTAGGGCGTGCCGACGCGCGCGTACAAAAGACGCAGGTAGTCGTGAATTTCCGTGACCGTGCCGACCGTCGAACGCGGATTGTGCGACGTCGCCTTCTGCTCGATGGAAATGGCGGGTGACAGACCCTCGATCAGGTCGACGTCGGGCTTCTCCATCAGCTGCAGAAACTGGCGTGCGTAGGCCGACAGGCTCTCCACGTAGCGCCGCTGGCCTTCTGCATAAAGGGTGTCGAATGCGAGCGACGACTTGCCCGACCCGGACAGCCCCGTGATCACCACGAGCTTGTGGCGAGGCAGGTCCAGATTGACGTTTTTCAGGTTGTGGGTTCGGGCCCCACGGATACGGATTTGTTCCATGAACCTGCGGGAGAGAGAGGGGCTAAACCTGCTACTATAACGACTTTTCCAGACCGCCGTTACAGGTTGCTGACGGTCCTTGAAGGCCCTCGAAAGGCTTGCTGCGGGTGCTCGGCGATACGACTGCGAGTACCTCGGGCAGGCTGCGAGCACGGGGCGACTGCGTCTGCAGGCTGCTCGCCCAGCATCGCAGTTGGGGCTTTCGCGCGCCGTTGCAAGACGGTACCGGGGAGGTGGCCGTGTTGCCGGGCGCGCATTGCGCCGGAGCCGCGGGCGATGCCGCCGCCGCAGGAACGTCAAGCGCGAGGCCATCACGGCGATAACGAATTCCGCCTTCACCTGCTTCCACTTCCGCAGTCCGCGGCGTCTCAATCAGAACACGTTCCCGATGTCCAATCCGTCCGTCACCTCTTCACGCATGACCGCGCCCGAATTGCGCGCGACCGTGTCGCTCGCGTCGATCTTCGCGCTGCGCATGCTCGGCCTCTTCATGATCATGCCGGTGTTTTCGGTCTACGCGAAAACAATCCCCGGCGGCGACAACGTACTGCTCGTCGGCATCGCGCTCGGCGCCTACGGCGTCACGCAATCGCTGCTCTACATCTTCTACGGCTGGCTGTCCGACCAGATCGGGCGCAAGCCGGTGATCGCGGCGGGTCTTGTGATCTTCGCGATCGGCAGCTTCGCTGCCGCGTTCGCGCACGACATCACGTGGATCATCGTCGGACGGGTGATTCAGGGCATGGGCGCGGTGTCGTCGGCGGTGCTCGCGTTCATCGCCGACCTCACCTCCGAAGAGCATCGCACGAAGGCGATGGCGATGGTCGGCGGCTCGATCGGCGTGTCGTTCGCTGTGGCGATCGTCGGCGCGCCGATCGTGTTCCACTGGGTCGGCATGAGCGGGCTCTTCACGCTCGTTGGCGTGTTTTCGATCCTGGCGGTCGGCGTTGTGCTCTGGGTGGTGCCGGACGCGCCGAAGCCCGTGCACGTGCGCGCGCCGTTCGCCGAGGTCCTGCACAACGTCGAGCTGCTGCGCCTGAACTTCGGCGTGCTCGTGCTGCACGCGACGCAGACGGCGCTCTTCCTCGTCGTGCCGCGTCTGCTCGTCGATGCGGGCCTGCCCGTCTCGGCGCACTGGAAGATCTATCTGCCCGTGATGGGCCTCGCGTTCGTCCTGATGGTCCCGGCCATCATCGCCGCTGAAAAGCAGGGCAGGATGAAGGCGGTGCTCGTCGGTGCGATCGGTCTTATCCTGATCGGCCAGCTTTTGCTCGGCTCGCTGTCGCATACCATTACGATTATGGCGGCGGTTCTCTTCGTTTATTTCCTCGGTTTCAATATCCTGGAGGCGTCGCAGCCGTCGCTCGTCTCGAAGCTCGCGCCCGGCGCGCGCAAGGGTGCCGCGACGGGCGTGTACAACACCACGCAGTCGATCGGGCTTGCGCTCGGCGGCGTGGGCGGCGGCTGGCTGCTCAAGCACAGCGGCGCGAGCACGGTGTTCTACGCGTGCTCTGGGCTCGTGTTCTGCTGGCTTATAATCGCGGCCTATATGAAGGCGCCGCCCAGGCGCGCCTGACACCGGTCGAACAGTATTCGCGGAAGGCGGTCCGCGCGTCTCGCACGCGCCGTACAGCCGCCCCTCGCAACGGAATCAACAGGAGAAATTCATGGCATCCGTGAACAAGGTCATTCTCGTCGGCAACCTCGGGGCCGATCCGGAAGTGCGCTATCTGCCGAGCGGCGATGCGGTGGCGAACATTCGCCTCGCGACGACCGACCGCTACAAGGACAAAGCGTCCGGCGACTTCAAGGAAGTGACCGAATGGCACCGCGTGGCGTTCTTCGGGCGCCTCGCGGAGATCGTGTCGGAATATCTGAAGAAGGGCTCGTCGGTGTACATCGAGGGCCGTATCCGCACGCGCAAGTGGCAGGCGCAGGACGGCACCGACCGTTACTCGACGGAAATCGTCGCGGACCAGATGCAGATGCTGGGCGGCCGCAGCGGCGGCGCGTCGATGGGCGGTGACGACGGTGGCTACAGCCGCGAACCGGCTGAGCAGCCGCGCGGCGGTGGCCGTGCGTCGGGCGGCGGCGGTGCGCCGCGCGCTTCGGGCGGTGCTGGCGGCGGCGGTGGGCGTTCTAACGCGCCGGCCGGCGGCGGCTTCGACGAGATGGACGACGATATTCCGTTCTAATTCTGACTTACCAGGTTTCTGGCGGTTAGAAAGCCCGCTCTCTTTTGGAGAGCGGGCTTTTTTAATTCCGGTCGGTGCCGAGCCCTTCGTCAACGACTCCCGGCGGCCTCTTCCGTGGAATACGCGACGCGAACCGCGCCCCAGTGCCGTCCTCTCACCCGGATCGGCGAGGACGCGTCTTTCATCACGATGCTCATGCCGTTGCCCATTTCCCGGCTATAAGTCTGTACGAGAAACGCGCCCTGGCTGTTCACCGCCGCCATGGCCGTCCGATCCTTGAAGAAGCGCCGGTTCCGGCAATTTGCTTCGTTCCACTTCGGATCGTCCGATTGGGGTAACGAATACTGCGCGTGGTTCGTCGGCAGGTAGCCGTTCCGATCGAACGCGCAACAGATGCGTATGCGCTTGTCGATCTGAAGCGCCTCGTCCTGAATCTGCGGCAGGATCCGGTCGCACAGACTCGTGGACGCCGTCATGAACTGAGCCGGCGACGATCCCCGGATCGGTACGTAGTCCGTCGAAAACAAGTCCTCTTCGGTGATCTGCCCGGAGCCGATCGCCCGCTCGAACGCGCTCGATACTTCGCCCGCGACGCGTTCGGCCACGCCGATGAAGCTCGCATCGGACGTACTGCCGCCCGCGGCGGCGACTTCGCCGAGCAGCCGGTCGGAAACGAGCAAAACGCCGGCGAGACGCTGCCGCGCCGTCGCGACGAGATCGTGCGAGGCCGCGGCGCTTTCGTGTATCGAAGACACCAGCTGGACGACGGACTGGCAATCCGATTCGACGACTTCCGATGTGGAGACCGTCGAACTCGCCTGCGCGTACAGCTCGGCGATCGCCTTGTCGGTGGCGGCGATCGTCGTGCCGATGCGCGTTGTCGTTTCGTCCACCACGCCCGCGCGCCGCACGTTCTCCGCGCTCAGCTCCATGAGTGCAGCCGTTTCTGAAGCGAGATGGCCGATCGTATTTTCGATTTCCAGTGCGGCGGCATTCGACTGCGCCGCGAGTTGTTTCACGGCCGATGCCACCACCGCGAAACTTCTTCCCGCGTTACCCGCTTTGGCCGCTTCGATGGCCGCATTCAACGAAAGCAGATTCGTCTGCTTCGATAGCAGTGTGATGTTCTCCGCCGCTTTGGCCACGCGCCCCAGTACGTCGTGCAGCACGTTGATGCGCGAGCCGATGTCGGCGGTTCGGCGGACCAGTTGCTGAACCTCATCGAGCGACGAGCCGATATCTTTCGTCGAACCGCTGATCCGTTCGGCGGCGTCGCGGCCCGTCTGCTCGGCGCGGGCGGCGGCCTTGCCCATCTCGCGATTGTGTTCGGTGAGCCGTTCGGACAACCCATGCAGTTGCTCGCACGCCCGCGACACGTCTCCCGTCGATGACCTCACGCGCTCGACCTCGCCGTCGATCTGGCAGATGCTAACCCCGAGCTTGTCGACGCCGGACGCCATCGATTCCAGCAGCACGCTGCGCGACAGCTTTTGCGTCCGTCGCGAGCGGAATTTCGTCAGTATTGCCATCGAATAGTTATCCAATTCTTGTGTGAGCGGGGTCGAGAACGGCGACCACGAGGTGCGGCCACGCCCGCGCCGATATGTTTGAAGGTCTCTTGCGCGCTGGCGATCGACTGTCGGCAGACGACCACTTAACCGGCGGAGTCGATTCGATCCAAAATCATCGACCGAACGGACGGTTAATTTTAAGATGTTGCATGTGTACTTTTGCCGTCTGGTAAACCCTGGCGCGCGGCGCCCGTATTGGCCTGTGAACGCGGATAAACGCGATGCGCGTCGATCGATCGGGGGATGCCTAACCTGCGTTGTGGGTCGAGTTGCGCGGTCGAACTGCGCGGTCGAACTGCGGCGAAGCCGGACGATGTGAGCGAAAATAAGCGGCATATTTACCGGCGCAGGTGAATTTTCTGCGCCACGAACGTCGCCTTGCGCACACGCCCACCGTCTACCTTTCTACCCACTTCCGGAACACCGATCATGAGCACCCTGCCGATTTCCTTCGAAGATGTCGCCGCCGCACACGAACGCATCCGTGGCGTCGCGCACCGCACACCGGTGCTCACGTCGCGCACTGCCAACGACCGCGCGGGCGCGGAACTCTTCTTCAAGTGCGAGAACTTTCAGCGCATGGGGGCGTTCAAGTTCCGCGGCGCCTATAACGCCATCGCGCAGTTCACGCCTGAGCAGAAGGCGGGCGGCGTGATCACGTTCTCGTCGGGGAATCATGCGCAGGCGATCGCGCTATCGGCGAAGCTGCTCGGCGTGAAGGCGGTGATCGTGATGCCGCACGACGCGCCCGCGATCAAGGTCGCCGCGACGCAGGGCTACGGCGGCGAAGTCATCTTCTACGACCGCTACACCGAGGACCGCGAGGCGCTCGGCAAGCGCCTCGCCGCCGAGCGCGGCCTCACGCTGATTCCGCCCTACGACCACCCGCACGTGATGGCCGGGCAGGGCACGGCGGCGAAGGAACTGTTCGAGGAAACCGGCGCGCTCGACATGCTGTTCGTACCGCTCGGCGGCGGCGGGCTGCTTTCGGGCTGCGCGACGGCGGCGCATGCGCTCGCACCCGCGTGCGCGGTGGTGGGCGTCGAACCCGAGGCGGGCAACGACGGCCAGCGCAGCCTGCAGACGGGCTCGATCGTCCATATCGACACGCCCAAGACCATCGCCGACGGCGCGCAGACGCAGCATCTCGGGCAGTACACGTTCGCGGTGATTCGCGAGCGCGTGAGCGAGATCGTCACGGTGAGCGACGCCGAACTCGTCGAGACGATGAAATTCTTCGCGAGCCGCATGAAGATCGTCGTCGAGCCGACCGGCTGTCTCGCGGCGGCCGCCGTGCTCGAACGGAAAGTGGACGTGCGCGGTAAGCGCGTGGGCATCGTCCTGTCGGGCGGCAACGTCGACCTGCTGCGTTTCGCGGAACTGGTCGTAATGCAAGGCTGACGGGAACGAAATCGGCAGTCCGGCGAGCGCGGAAGCGACGAAGCAGAATATGTACTGATTGCGCCGGATTGCCGGGACAAATTCGTCAGAATTGCCGGATCGTTTTGATTGATTCGCATGCCGTAGCTATTTATCGATTTAACGGACACTTAACGTTTCGGAAATCTCCGATTCCTTCAGTCGGGATTCGATGGTCAGATACGGCTCCATTGCGCGCGAGGTCGCCATTCGAGGCGGCCGGTAGCGCGATGGCGTTCTCCGGCTTTGCCGGGAGTGCGTCTTCTGCGTATTTCGACCATGAAGAGAGTGCCAACGTGAAGCTACGCGTCGTCCTGGCGGACGATCATCCCTTCGTTCTGCTAGGTGTGCGCTCGGCACTGGTGGAGGCGGGCGGGATCGAGGTCGTCGGCGAAGCGGCCAGCCCCGGCGCACTGCTTCGCATGCTGGATACCGTGCCGTGCGACGTGGTGGTCACCGACCTCACAATGCCGGGCGCCCTCTACGACGCCGAGGATGGCCTGCCGCTCGTGCGGCGGCTGCGTCGCGACTGGCCGTCGCTGCACCTCGTCGTCCACACGAGCATCACGAATGTCGCCATTCTGCGTGCCGTGATGAATGCCGGTGTCACTGCCATGCTCAGCAAGAGCGAACCCATGTGCGAGCTGACGAGTGCCGTGTGCGGCGCCGGTTACGGGCGCGTGTACATCGGCAGCTCGATTCGGGGCGGCCTCGAGATCGCGGGCGCGGGTCTGGGCAGTGCGGGTGCCGATCGCGCCGACGGCCTTGACGCCGCCCGCCCGCCGCGCCTCTCGCCGCGTGAGTCCGAGGTGGTGCGGCAGCTTGCGCGCGGCCGCTCGGTGACCGAGGTCGCGAGGATGCTCGGGCGCGACGTTCGCACGGTGAGCCGCCAGAAGCGCGACGCGATGACGAAGCTCGGCGTGAGCAACGACCCTGGGCTCATTGCCTTCGTTCGGGCGTACGGCTTGTCATGACTGCGATGAACGTGCGTTCGACGCCAGCGAGGCGGGCCGCACTTGCCTGTTTGCCGTGCGATGCGATGACGTCCTGCACGGCCTCTCGCGCAACGAGTCAGTTCACGCGATGACCGCTATCACCGAAATCACGGCGCCGGTTCGGGTGATCGTCGCGGACGACCACCCGCTCGTGCTGTTCGCGCTGGAGAGCCTGATCGCCGGCTTTCCCAATCTGCGGATCGTCGCGCGTGCGCAGACGGTGCCGCAGCTTTTCGAAGAGGCCGCGCGCCAGGACTTCGACCTCGTGCTGATGGATCTGTACATGCCGGGGCAGGGCGGCGAGGAGGGGCACGGCGCGGTCCGCCGCTTCCGGCAGTGCTTCGCGCAGAAAGCCGTCGTAGTCCTGACGATGGAGACCAACCCCGCCGCGCTGCGCGAAGCGCTGGAGCTGGGCGTCGATGCGGTGGTCAGCAAGCGCGACCGCATGGATCTCGTTCCGGTGGCGATTGTTTCGGCCATCGCGCGCGAGCACTACGTGGGGCCCGTGGTGCGCGACCTGCTCGCCCAGGCGTCGCGCGCGCAGCGGCGCGAAGAGGTGCACCGGATACTGTCGCGGCGTGAGCTGGAGGTGCTCACGCATTACGCGTCGGGCCTCGGCGTGACCGAGATCGCCGGTCTGCTCGGGCGCAGCGTCAAGACGATCAGCGCGCAGAAGTGCGCGGCGATGAAAAAGCTGTCGCTTGGGAACGACGTCGAGCTTTACCGGTTTGCGGTGGAGTGCGGCGTTGCCCAGGTCGAGCCTTTCTGAGCATGCTGGCCCGCCTGGCTATTCGCTCGTCTGTCCGTCTGAGCACCTGTTCGACCGCACACGATCCATTCATGCGAACCGCCACCGGGACACAGGACGGCATCGAGCCCGCCGCCGACTCGCGCGCGCCGTTGCGCGTGATCGTCGCGGACGATCACGAATGCGTGCGTGTCGGCGTGACGGGTCTGTTACACGAGTTGTCGAACATGACCGTGGTCGCCGAGGCGCACGACACGCAGACGCTCGCCGAACAGCTCGACCGCCATCCCTGCGACGTCGTCGTGTCGGACATCTGGATGCCCGGCATGAACGGCGAATACAGCTCGCTCGCCATGCTGAGGCGGATCATGCGCGCGCGGCGGCCCGACGTGGTCGTGCTCACCATGGCGTCGATCGCGCCGGTCCTCACCGGGCTGCTGCAATCCGGCCTGTCGGTCATCGTCGACAAGCGCGACGTGCCGCTCTCGCTGATTCCCGCCATCGAAGCCGCGCGCCGCGACCTCCCGTTCCTTTCCAGGCACGCATGGGAGGCGCTGCAGCGCGCGGGCGGCCGCTGTCCGCCCTGCGCTGGCGTGCCGAGCGCCCGCGAATGGGAGGTCTTCCAGCTCTACGCACAAGGTATGCCGATCGGGGAGATTGCGTTGCGGCTCGGACGCAGCGCCAAAACCATCAGCACCCAGAAGCGCAGCACGATGCGCAAGCTCGGTCTTGAAAGCGAGCGCGATCTCATGGAGTTCGCCATGCAGATCGGTCTGACGTGATCTGTCGGAATGTGCCTTGGGTCAAATCATAAAGATCAAACCCTATTTAAGAGCTGTCCTATTCAAGGCGCCCCGACTACTCCAGACAATCCCAGATTCGGCGCATTTATTGTCAGACACGGTCCTCGCTGAACGCGGATTCTGACAGAGGCGATTGGGCGAATCAGATACCCCTGCAGAAGAGCAGTGCCTGCATGGCGTAATGCGGGACACGGAGACGGAATCATGAAGCTCGGTATGCGGTTGGGGATCGAAGGCGCCGGTTCCGCGTGGCTGGTATTCGCGGGCTGCACGAGCGCCGCGGTCAGCGCGAGCGTTCCGTGCCAGGGTGGGGGCGTGGCCGAGATGGCGGCGGCGTTCGGCCTCGCGTTGTGCGTCGCCATTTTCGCGGCCGGGCGTCTCACGCGGGCACACTTCAATCCGGCCGTCACGATCGGCTACACCGTTGCCGGGCGCTTCCCCGTGCGCGACGTCGCACCGTACATCGCAGCGCAGACGGCCGGCGCGATCGCCGGAACTGCGCTGCTCGCCTGGGTCGCGCGCGGGCGTCCGGGCTTCGCCTTCCCGTTCGCCGATTTCGGTGCCAACGGCTACGGCGAACATTCGCCATCCGACTACACGCTTTCCGCCGTGGTCGTCGTCGAGTTCGTGATGTCGTTCGTGTTCGTCGCGATGCACATGCTCATGTCCGTCTCGCCCACGCGGCGCGCGTCGGCACCGGTCGCGCTGGGTGTCTGCCTCACCGTGATCTATCTGATCACCATTCCGGTCAGCAACGGCGGGATCAATCCCGCGCGTTCGACCAGTACGGCGCTTTTCGCGGGCGGCTGGGCGCTCGACCAGCTTTGGCTCTTCTGGGCCGCGCCGATGGCGGGCGGTATCTCGGCGGGACTTTGGCTCCCGCTCGTGTGGCGGCGGCGGGCGCACGTGCGCCGTGCCGCCAGGCTATATCGCGATGCGTGAGCCGGGGCGGCGTGGTGTCGATGTCGCGGTCGTTATCTCTCGCCTGTAGCTTTGTCGTGCGAGCGGGTTGCCTCCGGGCGCGGCGGCTGACGTTCTCCGCACGGGCTATCGCAGTCGCTCTTCCTCTGCTTTTCGGACTGTCGTTCGTGCTTGAGAGCGACTCGTCCTGCGCAGCGACGGACTCCGTTACCGCAGCCGGGGCGATCGTGCTACCGGCCGTCGTGTCACCGGCCGCACAGACCAGGCTCACGATCGGCGTGGTGGCCGCAGGGTGGCCGCCGCTCGAAATGCTGCAGGGTGGGAATCTGACTGGCTTCAGCGCCGATTATCTGCGCCTGCTTGTCGGTGGGCGCGTCGTGCTGACGTCCCGCGTGTTCGCCGACTTGCCAGCATTGCTCACCGCGGCGTGCAGGGGCGAGATCGACATCGTCATGAGTCTCGTGCGCGAGCCGCAGCGTGAACGTTGCCTCGCGTTCACAGCGCCGTACCTGAGCGGCGACAGCGCATTCGTGACGCGGGCGGGCAATGAGGGCGTCGCCACGTCCGCCTTCCGGCTCGCGCATGCGCGGATTGCCGTCGAGAAGGGCTTCGCCCTCGAGAGCGTGTTGCGCGAGCACCTTCCGCAAACGGCGATCCTCACCTATCCGGACACGCCGGACGCCCTGCGCGCCGTCGGCACCGGCGCCGCCGATGTCTATGCGGGCTTCTCGCCGGTCGTACGCTACGAGCTTTCCCTCAACGCGTTTCACGATCTGCGCGTTGCCTACGAAGACCGTATCCGAGTGCAAAGGCTGCGATTCGCCGTGCCGCTTTCGGAGGAGCCGTTACGCAGCCGCCTGAACACCGCGCTCGCGCGCATGCGGCCGGCCGACGCCGCGGCGGTGCGCGCGCGCTGGCTTGCAGGGGCCGCCGTGCCAGCGGCCTCGTCGCTCGCGCTCAGCGACGATGAGCGCGCGTGGCTGCGCGCGCTGCCGGCGCTCAAGGTCGGCAGCGACGCAGACTGGGCGCCGTTCAGCTTCATCGCCGATTCGCGACGTCCGGCGGGGATCGCCAGCGACTATCTCGACTACCTGGCACGCGCGCTCGGCGTGACCTTCGAGCCCGTGCCGTTTCCCGCCTGGCAGGACGCGGCCGGTTCGTTCAGCCGCGCCGGGCTGGCTTTGCTCGTGACGTCCGCGCACGATGCCGCCGTCGATTCGTCCGCGCTGTTCACGCAGCCCGTCGAGCACTATCCGCTCGTCCTGGTGGGCCGCCGAGAGGAGCCGATGGCGCGCGGCATCGAGGATTTCGCTGCGCGCCGCGTCGTGCTGGCGCCCCATACGCCCGCGCAATCGCGGATCCTCGGAGGGTTGCACGCGCAGATCGTGCGCGCATCGAGCCTTAAATCCGCGCTCGAAATGGTGGCGCGGCATCAGGCCGACGTTCTGGTCGGCGACGCGGCCGTGCTCGACGTTCAGCTCAGTCGCGAGTATGCGGGCACGCTCAAGGTGATTGGCACGCTTGCCGACGACGACGCCGTGGGTTTCGCCGTGCGCCCCGATCTCGCGCGGCTCGCGGCGTTGATCGAGCGTGCGCTCGCCGCGATGCCGCTCGCGGAACGCGAGCAGATCCGCAACCGCTGGGTGACGGCCACGCCGGGCGCGGCCGTCGGCTGGAGCGTGAATGCGCTGCGCCTGCTGCCGTTCGTGATCGTGTTCGGCGTGGTGCTGCTCGTGACGTTGCACGCTTACGTGCTGCTGCAGCGCGAGATGCGCCGGCGCCGGCGCGCCGAACACATCCTCGCGAGGCAGGTGGAGCTGCAGGACACGGTGATGGAGACGATCCCGTATCCGTTGGGCGCGCGGGATCTGGAGGGCCGTTATATCGCCGTCAATCGCGCGTATGAGGAGGTGACGGGGCTGTCGCGCGCGAGTGTGATCGGGCGCGACGGCACGTCCGTGCGGGCATGGGGAGCGGACAACGACCGCGGCATCGACGAACTCTTCCAGCGCGCCATCCGCGAGGGCGGCAGCCAGCGCGCCGAGCTGGTCTTCGACAGTCCCGGCGGCGATTCGCGCCACGGCATCTTCTGGACGCGCCTGTGCCGCGACGCGCGCGGTACGCCGTTGTGCGTGCTCGGCACGATGATCGACATCACCGATATTCGCCGCGCCGAAATGCGCGCGCGCGAATCGGAGCGGCTGCTCTCGGACGTCACGCGTTCGCTGCCGGTGATCGTGTTCCAGTTGCGGCGCTCGCCCGAGGGCGCGTATGCGTTTCCGTATCTGGGCGGCGACTCGCAGCACCTGCTCGGCGACGATGCGTTGCAACTGATGCGCGCCCGCGCACTCGATCTGATCCGCGTTCACCGGCACGACCGCGCGCGTCTGCGTGCGCGGCTCGAACGCTCGGCGCGGCGGCTCGAACCGGTGAATACCGAGTTTCGCTACTTCGGCGGGGCCGGCCTCGTGTGGGTGCGTGCGGAATTCGTGCCGCGCCGCGAAGAGGACGGCGCGGTCATCTGGAGCGGTTATGCGGTCGATGCGAGCGTCGATCATGCGCGCTCCGAAGAACTGGCGCGCGCGCGTGATCTGGCCGAGGCGGCTTCGCATGCGAAGGACGAATTTCTCGCCATGATGAGCCACGAAATCCGCACGCCGATGAACGGCGTGCTGGGCCTCGTGGAAGTGCTCGAGCGCACGCCGCTCAATCCCGATCAGGCGCAGATGGTCGGCATGGTGCAGGAATCGGCGGGTGCGCTGCTGCAGATCCTCGACGACCTGCTCGACTACTCGAAGATCCAGGCCGGGCGGCTCGTTATCGTGTCCGAGCCGTTCGACGTTCGCGAACTCGTCGACAACGCCGTCGGCCTGCTCGCAGGGCGCGCGCACGAAAAAGGCTTGAAGGTGCGCGTCGATGTCGAATCGGGCGTCGCGGCCACGCTGCGCGGCGACAGCGTGCGGCTGCGGCAGATCCTGTTCAATCTGCTAAGCAATGCGATCAAGTTCACGTCGCGCGGCGACGTGAGCGTGCGCGTGTCGGCGCAGGACGTGCTGGATGCGCCGGACGCCGGCGCGCAAGCGAGGCAGGTCCTGTCGCTTTGCGTGGCCGACACGGGCATCGGCATCGCGCCCGACGTGCAGAAGCGGCTTTTCCAGCCGTTCGTGCAGGGCGAGTCGTCCACGACCCGGCGCTTCGGCGGCACGGGTCTCGGCCTGACGATCTGCCGCCGGCTCGCGGTCCTGATGGGCGGCACGCTGGATCTGCGCAGCGAACCCGGTCGCGGGACGGACCTCACGCTGCATATCGAACTGCCGGTCGATGCGCAGTCTGCCGAGGCGCACGGTTTGCACGGCAAGCGAGCGCTGGTCGTGTGCGACGACGAGCGCGTGGCTGCTGCGCTGATGTCTTTCGGCAAATCGCTCGGGATGCAGATGATGTGTCCGTCGTGTACCGACATCAATGCGAACGGCACGAACGCCTGGGCTGGCGTCGATCTCGTCCTCGCATCCGAATCCTGCGTGGCCCGCGTGTCCGGCTTCGGTGCGCCGGTCATCTGCCTCACCGAAAATCCGAAGCCGATCGGCTATCGCGTTGTCGAGAATGGCGTGCGCGTGAGCGTCAATCCGCTGACCTGGCGCGGCCTGAGCGCCGCGTGCGCGACGGCGCTTTTGGGGCCGAACAGCGTGGCTGCGCGTCCGGCGAGCGCGCCCGCGCCCGTCGTGCCCGATCGCGAGAGGGAGTGCGCGGCGGGCCGCCTGATCCTGGTCGCGGAAGATCATCCGGTGAATCGGGAGTTGATCAGCCATCAGCTTGCATTGCTCGGCTTCGCGTGCGACGTCGTCAACGATGGCACTGAAGCGCTTGCGGCGCTGGAGAAGCATCGCTACGGTTGCCTGATAACCGACTGTCATATGCCGAACGTATCGGGCTACGATCTCGCGCGGCGCGTGCGTGAGATCGAGCGCGAGCACGAGGAGGGCGGCGCGCAGCGTCTGCCGATCGTCGCGATCACGGCGAACACCACGCCGGAGAACCTGCTCCTGTGCCGGGACGCGGGCATGGACGACTGCATCATCAAGCCCACGCGCGTCGCGACGTTGCGCGAACATCTCGCGCGCTGGTTCGGCGCGGAGGACGCGAATTACGCGGGGCCGAAAACGGTCGCGCCGGCCGGCACAGAACCGACCGCACGGTTAGCCTCGGGCGAGATCGACCCGCTCGATCTTGCCCATATGATCAAAGTGTGGGGGAGCGAGGAGCGGGTGAAGATGCTGCTCCACTCGTTCGTGTCGTCGGTCCGCGACGATCTGAATGCACTGCCGCCGCTCCTCGAACACGTCGATGTCGCGGCCTTGCGAGAATGGCATCACCGTCTCGCGGGCGCGGTGGGTGTGCTGCAGTATCCGGCGCTGCTAACGCTGCTTGAGGTGTATCGCGAATGTATCGAGACGTATCGCCGACATATGAATTCTCATACGAAGGCGCGACTGCGCGCGGGAGGGAACGAATTGATCCGCACCTGCCGGGCGATACTCGACAGCTTCGAGCAGCAGGCGCGATGCCTCGCTCAAGCTGCGGAGCGGCACTAGCGGCCCCGCCAACGACAGGGTCCGGTTCAGGCGAATTTCAACCGGATTGCAGGCGCGAAAGGGGGCGAAAGCGTGGGGAAAACGGCAAAAAACAGGCGAAAAAAAACGCGGCCGAAGCCGCGTTCAAGCTTGGAGACCCTTCGGTGAAGAGTCACTTCTCGCACTGCGTAGATTAGTCACGGTGCCCGGAAAAAGCGAGATAAAAACGATCAATTAACTGTTACCGGAAATATCAGGAATCGGCTGCTCCGATCCCGTCCGTTTCCGGAACCAGTCGACCGTGAAGTCGACGAATGAGCGCGTCTTCGCCGGTATGTGCCGGCGACCCGGGTAGACGAGCGAGAGTTCCTTGTCCGCATTGCGGATGGTATAGCCGTCCAGCACGCGCACTACGGCGCCGTGCGCGAGATCGGCCGCCACCTGATCCGAAGGAAGAATCGCGATCCCCATGCCCGCGAGCGCGGCCTGTCGCTGCATCACTGCATCGTTGACGGCGTAGGCGGGTTCGAGACGCACTGCGTCGCAGGCGCCGTCCGGCGTTTCGAATTGCCAGTTCTCGCCGTGAATGTCGGACGACGGCCCGAGCAGCGTGTGCCGCGCGAGTTCGGCGGGATGCTGCGGCACGCCGTGTGCCGCGAGATAGGCGGGCGTTGCGACCACGACCGGCGCGACGGTGACCAGCGGACGCCGGATCAGCGTGCCGCCGCTCACCTGACGCGGTGCGACGATGCCCGCGTCGAATCCTTCTTCGATCAGGTCGACGGCGCGGTGCATCAGCGTGAGACTCACGCGCACCTGCGGGAACGTGGCGAGATAGCGCTGGAGCAGCGGCGTGAACCCGTTGATCGAGAACGACGCATGCGCGACGAGGCGCAGCGTTCCGGACGGCACGGCGACGCCATGCGCGATCTGCGTTTCGATGCGTTCGAGATCGTCGAGCACCTGGCGACATCCTTGTGCGTAGGTGATACCCGCCTCGGTCAACGACACGCTGCGCGTGTTGCGGTTAACGAGCCGCGTATTGAGGTGCGCCTCAAGCAGCGCGACATAGCGCGTGACCACCGCGTTCGAGAGGTTGAGGCCGGCGGCGGCTCGACCAAACGAGCCGTGGTCGGCGACGCTCATGAACACGCGCATCGCCTGAAGCTGATTCATCGATCTGGGGCGCGTCGACATCGAAAGTGGATTTTCGTACCGCGGGTGAAGTGAGGGCGGGCGTGTTACGGCATGCGTCTGCAGAGGAAGATTCGTGCGGGATTCCTGTGCATGCCGGGCCAGATACTACCGACGTGCATACGAGCCGGAAAATCGGACGCATCCGAATCTTCCGCGTGTTCCGAATTGATCATGTCGCCTTTCGACAACGCTTTAACGGGATACGGTCGGACGCGACGTCGCACGGTGAAAGCGAGATAGGTCGAGATCGTTGAGACGCAAGCGATTGCGGCGCGAGCCACGCGACATTCGACTTCCTCAAAAGGCCTTTTCATGCTGGCGGGATGACTCACGCAAAAGTCGCGCTCATAAACTCAGGAACGCCAATCAAAGCAGCGCCGCATGAAGGCGGCTTGGGATGTGCCGACATCGGCTGTGCGCCGACGTTGGTATTCACTTTTCCCGACGGCTCTGGCATTCAATCCTGGCATTCAAGGAAGCATATGAAGAAGACTCTGGTTTTTGCGGCGGTGGCCGCGACGTTTGCATCGGTGGCGCATGCGCAAAGCAGCGTCACGCTGTACGGCATCGTCGATGCCGGTTTCACCTACACGACCAACATCCGCGGCAACAACGCGTTCTCCATGACGAGCGGCAACCTCCAGCAAAGTCGCTGGGGCCTGAGCGGCATCGAGGATCTCGGCGGCGGCGCCAAGGCCGTCTTCAACCTCGAAAGCGGCTTCGACACCATGAACGGTTCGACGAGCAGCACGATGTTCAATCGCCAGTCGTACGTCGGCCTGACGCATCGCGATTACGGCACGCTCACGCTCGGCCGACAGTTCGACTCGGTGGTCGATTACGTCGGTCCGCTCACCGCCGTCGGCACGTGGGGCGGCACCTACACGGCGCACGTCCTCGACAACGACAACGGCAACGCCACGTTCTCGATCAACAATTCCATCAAGTACCGCAGCCCGAATCTCTCCGGTTTCGAGTTCGGCGGCCTCTACGGCTTCTCGAACCAGACGGGCTTCGCGAACAACCGCACGTACAGCTTCGGCGCGAGCTATCAGTACGATGGCCTGCGCGTCGGTGCTGGCTACCTGCAGGCGCAGGGGATGGACCTCAACCCGGGCGGCTCGGTCGTCGGTTCGCCGCTCGCTGCACTCGATCTGAATCGCCGTCAGCGCACATGGGGCGCCGGCGCGAACTACAAGTACGGTCCGCTGGTGGGCGGTGTCGTGTTCACGCAGACGCGCCTGAACGACGCCGTCAACAACTCGCTGCGCTTCAACAACATCGAAGGCAACGTGCACTACGACCTGACGCCGGCACTCGGTATCGGCGCGATGTACACGTACACGAACGTCAACGGTTCGGACACCGTGCTTCATGCGAACGGCAGCGATTCGGCGCACTGGCACCAGTTCGCCCTGCAAGCCGACTATGCGCTGTCGCGGCGCACCGACGTCTATCTGGAAGGCGTGGGCCTCTGGGGCGCGGGCGAGAACGCGGTCGGCCTGACGCAGGTGAGCTACACGTCGGCGGGTGGCGTTTCGTCGTCGAGGAACCAGGGCATCGTTTCGACGGGTATCCGTCATCGCTTCTGATGCGGCCTGAGGGCCTTTAGCGAGCCCGAAGAGAACCCGAAAAGAGCGCCTGCTGCGGCGCTCTTTTTTTGCATCCGGGCCGCCCCCGACGTTGTCACGCAATTTGCTCTAGCATGTGGGAACGCTGCCGAAGCCGTACGGTGCGGCGCACCACAACAACGGAGAATTCACATGATTGCGCTTCGTCCACTGCAGTTTGCTCTCGCCCTGTGTGTCCTTGCCTCCGGCGCCGCGTTCGCCGATACGGTCGCGCTCAAGGCCGATCTCCAGCCGTCCAGCGAAGTCCCGCCGCGCGTGAGCCACGGCCACGGCATGCTCGCCGCCACGTTCGACACGTCGACGAAGTCGCTGAACTGGACGGTGACGTACGCGGACCTGTCGGGCCCGGTCACGGCCGCGCACTTCCACGGTCCGGCGCCCGTCGGCCAGAACGCGAACGTGCAAATCCCGATCGCGAAGTCGGATGTGCCGAGCCCGATCAAGGGCACGGCGACGCTCGACGACAAGCAGGCCGCCGATCTCATGGCCGGCCAGTGGTACGTCAACATTCACACGAAGCAGAATCCGTCCGGCGAAATTCGCGGCCAGGTGATGCCGGCTAACTGATGGCGTGATGGCGCGACGGCGGCGCACGCTTGCGTCCCGTCCGCGGCGCCCGTGCAATGCGGGGCGTTGACCGGGGCTTGAGCCGATGAGCTGGCAAAACTCGCTGATCTCCTGGTATCTGCGGCGCCGCTTCCGGCCGGCCACGCGCGAGCCGATCGACGTCGCGCGCGTGCGCACGCACACGGCGAAGCGCGTCTGGTCGCCGCGTCCGCCGGTCGGCTTCCGTCTGCGCGAACAGTACGCCGCCGCCGATGCGCCGCTGCGCGGCGAGTGGCTGCTGCGCGAAGGCGGCGCGGCGCGCACGATCCTCTACCTGCACGGCGGCGGCTACTACTTCTGCTCGCCGAAGTCGCATCGTGCGATCACGTTTGGTCTCGCGCCGCGCGCACAAGCCGACGTGTTCTCGCTCGACTACCGGCTCGCACCCGAGCATCCGTTCCCCGCTGCACACGACGATGCGCTCGCCGCGTACCGGCAATTGCTCGCCACCGGCAGACGCGCGAATTCAATCGTGATTGCGGGCGATTCCGCAGGCGGCGGTCTTGCGCTCGCGACGCTCGTCGCGCTGCGCGACGCCGGCGATCCGTTGCCGGCGGGCGCGGTGCTCTACTCGGCGTGGACCGATCTCGCGTGCACGAGCGCATCGCTGCGCGAAAACGACGGACGCGATCCGATGTTCAGCGGCGACGTGTTTGCGCGCGTCGCGCCGCTGTACCTCGGCACGACGGACGCGTCGCATCCGTATGCGTCGCCGGTCCATGCCGATCTGCAGGGCTTGCCGCCGCTCTTCATGCTGGCGGGCAGCGCAGAGGTGTTGCTCGACGACACGCTGCGCGTCGCCGAGCGCGCGCGCGCCGCGGGCGTGCGCGTCGAATGCGAGATCGCGCCGGGCTTGCCGCACATCTGGCCGATCTACGCGCCGTTCATGCCTGAGGCGCGGTACGCACTCGACGACTCGGCCCGCTTCGCGCGACGCGTCACCGCGACGGCGGACGCTCAGGGGCCTCAGTCCGGTCCTCAATCGGGGCTTCAGTCGGGCGAGACGTCGATCGCGTCATAGGCCGCCTTGACGGCGGCCTCGCCGTAGCGGCGTTCGAGCCGCCGCACGGTGAAGTGACCCTCTGCGACATGCTGGAAGTGATTGATGAACACGGTGTTGACCATGGCGCCGAGCACCGCGCCGATCGCCGGAATCGATTTTGCCGCGACCTGCTCGCTGACCTGCACGGAAAAGCGTGCGGCGATGGTCTGCATGAGCTTGAGGAGCGCCGTCGATCCGTGCGCCGCGAAGCCCTTCGTCGCCATCTCGGACGACGCCTTCGACACCGCCTGCCCGAGTGCCCCGCGCACGATGAAGTAGCCGAAGTCGGCTTCGTCGTCGGAGGCCGAGCGGCCGCCCATGCCGAACACCGTCAGGCATTGCAGCTGGGCGTCGGGACTCGTGAGGTTCTCGCCCTCGCTGCGCGCGATGTCGCAGATCGAGCGGAACATCAGCGTGGTCGTGACCGGCAGTTCGACCGGCAGCGCGAATAGGCCGAACGCGCCGCCGGCTGCGCCCGTCGTCGCGACCGCGAATTTGTGCAGCAGATTGCTCGGCTTGGCGGTCCGCGCGGCTGATTCCCCGGCGACGACCAGCGCGCCTTCGCCGCTGCGCCCGCCGCCCCTGCCGAGCGTCTTGAGCGCGATCTGCAGGCATTTGCGCAGCGCGGACTGGGTGGCGTCGCTCACCTTGTCGCTCGCGGCGCCGGGCAGCTTCGCGATCATCTTCTCGACCGGCGCGCCGACGATGGCCGCCAGTTGCATGCCGAGCGGCGGACTTTCGAGCAAGTGCTTCGCGCGGCGCAGCACGAGCAGATCGGCTTCGGACAGCGTCCCGGCGATAGTTGGCGTGTCGGGCACGTCGGGCGTTTCAGACTGTGGCCCCATAAATCTCCTGCGTGCGACGGCATGCGCGGAAGTGAAAAAACCTGGCGGCAGGCGACGCGTCCGCTGCCCATGATCGCCCAGTCTAAAAGATCGCGCCATGCTATCATCTCAAATCTTTGACGCGTCAATTGTTGCTGGATCAAAAATGGCTGTTCACACTGCCGAACACCACTCGAGCGGACAGGTTCTGCCGTTCCGCGAATCGCTGCTTGCCATTCTCGGCATTTCCTTCGTGATGATGCTGGTCGCCCTCGACCAGACCGTCGTCGGGACCGCACTGCCCACGATCGTCGCGGAGCTGCGCGGTTTCGAACTGTACGCGTGGGTCGCGACGTCGTATCTGCTCACGTCGGTCATCACGATTCCCATTTTCGGCCGGCTCGGCGATTACTACGGGCGCAAGCCGTTCGTGATCGCGTCGATCTTCGTCTTCACGGGCGCCTCGGTGCTGTGCGGCGCGGCCAACAGCATGCTGTTCCTCGTGCTCGCGCGCGGGCTGCAGGGCATCGGCGGCGGCATGCTGGTCGGCACCGCGTTCGCCTGCATCCCCGATCTCTTTCCCGATTCGGTCGTCCGCCTGCGCTGGCAGGTGCTCATCAGTTCGGCGTTCGGCATCGCGAATGCGATCGGGCCGTCGCTCGGCGGCTTCCTCACGCAGTACTACGGCTGGCGTTCGGTGTTCTACGTGAACCTGCCGGTCGGGCTCCTTTCGCTGTTCTTCGTCTGGCGGTATCTGCCGCATTTGCGGCAGGTCGCGCACGAGACGCGCATGCGGCTCGACTGGCCCGGCGCGCTCCTCATCGCGCTCACGCTCGGCTGTCTGCAACTGTTCGTCGAGCGGTTGCCGAGGCACGGCCTGACCGCCTCCGCCGTGGCGCTGCTCGCGGTGGCCGTCGCGGCGGCGTGGGCGCTGTGGCGCTGGGAGCGTCGCTGTCCGCAGGCGATTCTGCCCATCGACATGTTCCGCAACCCGAGCCTCAATGCGCTCTTCACGCTCGCGGTGCTCGGCGGCTTCTCGATGTTCTCGCTGCTGTTTTACGCGCCGCTCCTGTTCCAGGGCGGATTCGGGATGACACCGAACGAGGCGGGCCTCGTCATCACGCCGCTCGTCGTGTTCATCACCATCGGTAGCATTGCGAACGGGCGCATCGTTTCGCGCATCCGCAATCCGAACCTCATGCTCTACATCGGCTTCGCGATGGTCGCCGTCGCATGCGTCGCCGTCGCCGTCGCGACGCGCGGCACGCCGCGCGCGCTGTTGATGACGCTGATGATCGCCGGCGGCCTCGGGCTCGGTTTCGTCATGCCGAATCTCACGGTGTTCGTGCAGCAGACGGCGGGCCGCGAGCACCTCGGCATCGCGACGGCGCTCCTGCAGTCGCTGCGCATGATCGGCGGGATGATCGGCACGGCGCTCACCGGTACGATGGTTTCGCATCTCTACGCAAGCGGCGTGCGCAACGCGCTCGACGCCGATCACGCGATGCACTGGCTGCCGCAGCTCGCCGATCCGCAGATTCTCATCAACCGCGAGGCACAGGCCACGCTCGTCGCCGATCTCGCACACGCGGGGCACAATGGCGCGGCGCTGCTGGAGCTGGCGCGCGAAGCGCTTGTCGGCGCGATTCATCTGGGCATCGCGGTGGCGGCGGCGATTGCGGTGGTCGCGGTCTGGCAGACCCGGCGCGTGCCGCTCATCCGCCTGACACGCAAGATCGAGCCCGTCGTCCACGCGGATTAATGCGCCGGGGTAGCGGGTTTCAGCCCGGGTTTTAGCCGGGGTTTTAGCCTGAAGTCACGCAACAAAGACGAAAGACACGACATGGATACACGGGACCGCATCGCCATCGTCCAGCAGTTCGGGCGGACCTATCGCGCGTTCATGGCGGGGTTCGAGGCGCAGGTGGGGCATCCGCTGCCGCGCTGGCGCATCATGCTCGCGCTGTACGAGCGGGACGGGGAGTCGTCGCAGAAGCGGCTCGTCGAGCGTCTGCGCGTCGATCCGGGCGCGCTCACGCGGCAGTTGAAGGCGCTGGAGTCGCTTGGCTGGATTGCGCGCAGTACCGACGCGCGCGACAACCGCATCACGAACGTCAGGCTCACCGACGCCGGACGCGAGGCGGCCGAGGCGAGCCTGCCGCGCCGCAACGCGTATCTGAGCCAGACGATGTCGCTGCCCGACGACGCGCTCGAAGCGCTTGCGGGCGCGCTTGTCATGATGGAGTCGCGTATCGGCGAGGCGGTGCGCGCAGGAGAAGCTGCGCAAGCCAATGCGCCCGAGGGTGTTTGAAGCGGCACTTGAGGCCGCTTCAAACGCATGACCGGCAGTCAGGGAATCAGAAGTACGTTCCGATCACTTCCGTCACCTGATACGACGAATCGACCATCAGCACCTGGCGCCACTTGTCGAACGTGAGGCACGGGTGCGAGATGTCGAAGGCGATCATGTCGCCGACCTCGATATCGGCGCCTGCGGGAATCTGCATGTAGGCGTGCTGATCCATCATCTGGAACACCTTCCAGCCTTCGCTCGCGTCGATCTCGCGCGGCTCGCCGCGCTCCTGCGGATTTTCGCGGTCGTGTGACGGCCGATAGTGACGCGACGGCTCGGGGAAGCCCGCGTCGAACGCGGCATCGCGCTTGCCGAAGCCGATGATCGCGCGGCCCGGCTCGGGAATCGACTGCACGTAGGCCCAGAGTTGCAGCGCGGGCAGAAGCGCGACGCCCATCTCGCGCGCGACGGGATTGCGCGTGAGGATCTGCGACTGCGCTTCCTTGTACACGCCGACGTCGTGCGTCACGTAGCAGCCGGGGCGCAGCACGACTTCGACGAGGCCTTCCTGCGAAGCGGGCGCGAATTCCTCGGCGACCACGTCATACCAGGCCGATCCCGCACCGGACAGCAGCGCGGGCGCGCGCGCGAAGCGGCCCGCGGCGGCCAGCTCCTTCGTGACGTTGACCGCGTCGCGCAGGAACGCGCGGACTTCGCCTTCCTCCTTCAGGATGCCTTCGTAGAGTTCGACGCCCGCGAGCCGGATCGAATCGCGATAGCGTCCGATCGCCTCGACGACGGCGTCGCGCGTCTCCGCATCGCGCACGCCAGTGCGCCCGCCCGGCACGCCGAGTTCGAGCAGCACCTGAAGCTTGCGGCCGTGCTTGCGAAAGAACTCGCCGAGTTGCTCGACGCCTTGCACCGAATCGACGAGACAGAAAAATTCGAAGTCGGGGTCGCTGAGCAACTCGCCGATCATCCTCATGTTCTGGCGCCCGACCAGTTGATTCGCCATCAGTACGCGCGTGACGCCGCCGCGATACGCCGCGCGCGTCTGATGCGCCGTCGCGAGCGTGATGCCCCACGCGCCGGTCTCGATCTGGCGGCGAAAGAGTTGCGGCGCCATTGTCGTTTTGCCGTGCGGCGCGAGCTGCACGCCGTAGCGCGTGACGAAATCCTGCATCCACTTCAGGTTGTGCTCGACGCGCTCCGAATAGAGGACGGCGGCCGGCAGGCTGACGTCCTCGTCGAGCAGGTTCCATTCGAGCCGGCCGGCGTCGGCGAGCTGAACGCTCGTGCCCGGCACGTGACCGAGACCCTTGCTGTTCGGGTCGATCGTCGCTCCCTGATAGTTTGTAACTTTCATTTCCACTCGCTCCAATGCGCCACTGGATGAAGGTCTGGCGTTGACCCGCAGATGGTACACAAAGTACCATCTCCCCGTGAAATGTTATTTATTAACAGGCTGCGCCGCTTCTGGGTTGCTTGTGAGTCCGCTTGTGAGTCGCCCCTGAGTCGCTTCCCGGTTGCCCCTGCGATTCTGCGCCGCTTCCGTGTCGATTTCGCCTGCTCATTGTCCGTCACCATGAATTCCGCCGCTGAACCGGGTCGTTTCGATATCGTCGCACGCATTGCACAGTGCGTACCTGCGTTGCGACCGGCCGAGCGCGAGGTCGCCGCGCTGATCCTCGACGATCTCGCGAGCGCCGCGCGCGCGAGCATCGGCGAGCTGGCGCGGCGCGCCGGCGTGAGCGTCGCGTCCGTGACGCGCTTCGCCAAGACGGTCGGCTGCGCCGATGTGCGCGAACTGAAGCTGCGCCTCGCACAGGCCGCCGCCGTGGGCGAGCGCTTTCTGCGCAGCGGCGCACCGGCGGGCAGCGACGACGGCACGAAGAAGCGCCGCAGCGCAAAGAGCGGCAGGGACGCCGGGCCGGAACCGCTCGCCACGCGTGTCTTCGATGAAATCCATACCGCGCTCGCGCGCAATCACGAGCTGCTGCGCGAGGCGCCGCTCACCGAGGCCGTCGCGGCGTTGCGCGCCGCGCGCATGATCTACGTGTTCGGCATGGGCGGCGGGTCGACCGCGCTCGCCGATGAAATGCGCTTTCGCCTCGTGCGCCTCGGCCGCCCGGTGGCGTCGTATCAGGACGGCCTGCTGCAGCGCATGGTCGCGAGCACGATGTCGCCGGAGTGCGTGGTGGTCGCGCTTTCGGTGACGGGGCGCGTGCCCGGGATGCTCGACAGTTGCCGCATCGCGCGCGACTACGGCGCGAAAGTCATCGCGCTCACGGCGCCCGCGTCGCCGCTGGCCGCGATGGCCGACTGGCTCGTGCCGATCGTCGCGTGCGAGACCGATTTCATCTACAAGCCGTCGTCGTCGCGTTACGCGATGATGATGGCGCTCGACGTGCTCGTGACCGAGCTGGCGCTCGCCCAGCCCGAAGCGACGCGGGAGCTGCTGCGCCGCATGAAGCACACGCTCGACGCGCATCGCGGCGGCGGGGAGCGGCAGTTGCTCGGGGATTGAAAGTCTTGCGTGAGATGGGGTTCGACACAGGAGAACACACATGCATTCGCATCCAGAAGCCGCTGACACGCTGATCGTCGGCGCGCAGCTCTACGACGGCACCGGCGCGCCGCCGCTCGAACGCGACGTCGCGTTGCGCGACGGCCATATCGCGGCGATCGGCAATCTGACGAACTGGCTCGCCGAAGAGGTGATCGACGCGAACGGGCGCGCGCTTGCGCCCGGTTTCATCGACGTCCACACGCACGACGACACGCACGTGATCCGCTCGCCGCAGATGCTGCCGAAGATCAGCCAGGGCGTGACGACGGTGATCGTCGGCAACTGCGGAATCAGCGCGTCGCCAGTCACGCTCAAGGGCGATCCGCCCGATCCGATGAACCTGCTAGGCGATCGCGATGTCTTTCGATATCCGGATTTTTCCGCGTACGTCGATGCCGTGAACGCCGCGAAGCCTGCGGTGAACGTCGGCGCGCTGATCGGCCACACGGCGCTGCGCAACAACCACATGGACGACCTCAAGCGCGCGGCCACGTCCGCCGAGATCGCCGCGATGCGCGCACAACTCGAAGATGCGCTCGCGCACGGCGCGCTCGGGCTGTCCACGGGCCTGGCATACGGCTCGGCGTACGAGGCTTCGACCGAGGAAGTCGCCACGCTCGCCGAACCGCTCGCGGCGGCCGGCGCGCTCTACACGACGCACATGCGAACCGAGTTCGACGCGATCCTCGATGCGATGGACGAGGCGTATCACGTCGGCCGCCATGCGCGCGTGCCGGTCATCATTTCGCACCTGAAATGCGCGGGACCGTCGAACTGGGGGCGCAGCGCCCAGGTGCTCGCGTCGCTCGAAGGTGCGCGCAAGTATCAGCTGGTGGGCTGCGACTGCTATCCGTACAGCCGCAGTTCTTCGACGCTCGATCTCAAGCAGGTGACGGGCGACATCGACATCACGATCACGTGGTCCACGCCGTATCCGGAGCAGTCGGGCAAGCTCATCAAGGACATCGCCGCAGAGTGGGGGCTCACGCAGCAGGAAGCGGCGAAGCGCCTGCAGCCGGCGGGCGCGGTGTACCACAACATGTCCGAGGATGACGTGCGCCGCATCCTCTCGCACCCCGCGACGATGGTGGGCTCGGACGGCCTGCCGAACGATCCGCTGCCGCATCCGCGGCTGTGGGGCGCATTCCCGCGCGTGCTCGGCCACTATGCGCGGGACGCCGCGCTGATTACGCTCGAAGAAGCGGTGCGCAAGATGACGAGCCTGTCTGCGCGGCGCTTCGGGCTGTCGCAGCGAGGGGAGGTGCGCATCGGCTGGCACGCCGACCTCGTGCTGTTCGATCCGGCGACCGTATGCGACACGGCGACGTTCGACAAGCCGCAGCAGGTGGCCGCCGGCATCGACGCGGTGTGGGTGAACGGTGTGCTTTCGTACCGCGATGGAGCGCCGACCGGTGATCGCGCAGGCCATTTCGTTGCGCGCGGTGAGCGTGCCGCCCGGGACCCCGCTGTCGCCGAAGCGTTTTAAATAACGAATCTCGACCCCCGGCGCGCGCGCCGGACGATCTGCAAGGAGCAAACGATGAAGCGAATTGGAGCGGAAGGCGGCAAGGGCCAGGGTGGACAGCATCTGCCGTTTGCACGCGCCGTCGAAGCCGACGGCTGGCTGTACGTCTCGGGCCAGACGCCGATGGAAGGCGGCGAAGTGATCAACGGCGGCATCGTCGAGCAGTCGCACAAGGCGATCCAGAATCTGTTCGTCATCCTGAATGAGGCGGGCTACGGCGCGGAGCATGTCGTGCGCTGCGGCGTGTGGCTCGACGATGCGCGCGACTTCCAGTCCTTCAACAAGGTCTTTCGCGAGTACTTCGGCGAGCATCCGCCGGCGCGCGCATGCGTGCAGTCGAGCATGGTGGTCGACTGCAAGGTCGAGATCGACTGCGTCGCGTACAAGGCTTCGGCCAGGAAGTAAGCGTACGCACGGCGCGAATGGCAAAGGCGGTCCCTTTTCAGGGGGCCGCCTTTTTTGTTTTTTGGGGCCATCCACAAACGTCTCCGGCCTGATTTCCCAATATATGAGCAGTACATTCACATATTGGAAATCTCAAAAAAACCGACCTACAATCCAGACCAACCGGCAGGTGCTGCCTCGACATCGAGCGCAGCCCGCCGGAACCCAGACAAATAACGGTTCGCCGAGCGTCGCAGTTCGCGAGGCCAGCCGCACAAAATCCGGAGACGTCGTCATGTTCCAGCCTGCCACGCACGCTGCATCGCCCCGGCTGTCCCCCTGCGTTCCCGTGCGCCGTCGCACACGTTGATCGCACCTGCCGCGCCTCTCGCGCCCTAAAACGCTTTCCTCGCTCATTCATCGCCAACGCCATGACCAAAGCGATGTCCTCGACGCTCGCGGCGAGCCCGTCCGCCGACCCGGCAAGCACGGCACCCGATGCCGCGCCCGCTGCACCGAAGCCCCGTCCCGGCGGCGCGGCCGAAACCGGCCTGCCCGGCACGCTGTCCGAAGCCGCGGCGCAGCAGACCGGCACGCAGACGCTGCTGCGCGGCCTCGCCATTCTCGAAGCCGCCGCGGCGGGCGTGCGCGATCTGCGCTCGTTCGGCGCGGTGCTCGGCACGACGCGAAGCACGACGCACCGTCTCGTCTCCAGCCTCGTGCAGGCGCGCTATCTGCGCCAGGTGCAGGGCGGCTACCTGCTCGGTCCGAAGCTCATCGAACTCGGCACGATCGCGCTCGAACAGATGCCGCTGACCGCAGTCGCGCACGCCCATCTCCAGACCCTCGCCGACGAGACGCTCGACACGATCCACCTCGGCGTGCGCGATGGCGACGATGTCCTCTACATCGACAAGATCCCCGGCCAGCGCGGGCTCGAAATGCGTTCGCGCGTCGGCCACAGGATGCCGCTCGCGTCGACGGGCATCGGCAAGGCGATGATGCTCGATCTCGCGCCGCAGTCGTGGCGCGATCTCTTCGATGCGTCGCGCCGCACGCTCGCGGGCGTGAGCTTCCGCCCCGACCACACCCTCGACCCCGATACGTTCCTGAGGCGCATGTCGACCTACTCGGCAGGCGGCTACACGTTCGATCTGGAGGAGAACGAAATTTCGATCCGCTGCGTGGCCGCGCCGGTGCGCGACGCGTCGGGTGCGATCGTCGCCGCGCTTTCCGTGGCGAGCACGATCCCATACATGCCGCTCGAACGCATGGACGAACTGATTCCGGTCGTGCAGCGCGAGGCGCGCGCGATCTCGCTGGAACTCGGCTGGCGCGTTCCGCAGCCGTCCGCGCGCAGGATCCGCCGATGAAGGCCCGCGAGAAGAGCACGCACGAGGCGCAAGGCGCGCAGAAGAGTGCGCAGGACGCGGACGTCGCGAAGCGCGCCGCGCTCCTCGGGCTCGACTGGGGCACGACCTCGCTGCGCGCGTATCTGTTCGACGCGGCGGGCGAAGTGCTCGCGACGCGCGTCTCGACCGCCGGGATCATGAACCTGCCCGTGCCGGCCGAGGAAGGCGGATTCGACGTCGCGTTCGAGGAGGCGTGCGCCGTCTGGCTTGCTCGCTCGCCCTTGTTGCCCGTGCTCGCGGCGGGCATGGTCGGCAGCGCGCAGGGCTGGGTGCAGGCGCCGTATGTCGAGACGCCGGCCAGCGCCGACGCACTCGTCGCGGGGATTGTTCGCGTGCGAACTGCCGGCGGCGTCACGATCAGCGTCGTGCCGGGCGTGCTGGAGCCGGGTGCGTTGCCGAACGTGATGCGCGGCGAGGAAACGCAGGTGTTCGGCGCGCTGCACGGCGCGCGCAGCGGTGCGGCGCCCGATATCGCGCAGTCCGCGCTGATCGGCCTGCCGGGCACCCACGCGAAATGGGTGGTGATGGAGGGCGGGCGGATCGCGCGCTTCTACACGTTCATGACGGGCGAGATCTACGCGGCGCTCACGGCGCACACGATCCTCGGCCGCACGATGAAGCGTCCCGCCGAGCCGGACACGCAGGCGTTCGCGCGCGGCGTGAGCGTGGCGCGCGAGCACGGTTGCGCGGGTCTGCTCGCGACGGCGTTCAGCGCGCGCACGCTCGGCCTCACGGGGCAACTGGCCGCCGACGAACAGCCCGACTATCTCTCGGGCGTGTTGATCGGCCATGAACTCTCGGGGCTCGAAGCGTCGCTGGCGCGGCGCGACGTGACGCTCGCCGCGTGCGCGCCGCAGCTGATCGGCACCGATGCCTTGTGCGAGCGCTATCGGCTCGCGCTCGAACAGTTCGGCTGCACCGGAGCGCGCCTCGTGCATCGGGCGACCGAACGCGGGCTGTGGTACATCGCGCGGCAGGCGGGTCTCGTCGCGCCGCGTTGAGCGCGCCTTGAACGCATGTCGAACGCAAAACGCATGCCGATACACAGGAACACGATATGGATGCCGAACTGAATCTGCCCGCTCCCTACACGCCGCACGCGGGCTTCGCCGCCGCGTTCGGCGCGTGCCGGATGATCGCGATCATGCGCGGCATCACGCCCGCCGAAGCCGCCGATCATGGCCGCGCGCTCTACGAGGCGGGCTTTCGCATCATCGAGGTGCCGCTGAATTCGCCCGATCCGCTCGACAGCATCGCGGCACTGCGCGCGGCATTGCCCGCCGACGCGATGATCGGCGCGGGCACGGTGCTCACGCCCGAGCGCGTGCGCGATGTGAGAGAAGCGGGCGGCCAGCTGATCGTGATGCCGCATGCGGACACCCACGTCGTGTTGGCGGCGAAGCTGCAGGGTCTCGCATGCGTGCCCGGCGTCGCCACGCCGACCGAAGCCTTCGCCGCGCTGAAGCACGGCGCGGATGCGCTCAAGATGTTCCCCGCCGAGCAACTCGGCCCGGCCGTGACGAAGGCGTGGCGCGCGGTGTTTCCCTCCGTGGTGCCGCTGTTGCCGGTGGGCGGCGTGAAGCCCGACAACATGGGGCCGCAGCTTGCGGCGGGTGCGAGCGGCTTCGGGCTCGGCTCGGCGCTTTACAAGCCCGGACAGGACGCGGCCACGACGCGCGCGAACGCGCAGGCGTTCATCGCGGGCTGGCGCGCAGCGTCCGGCGCGGATAAAGGAGCGCAGGCGTGAACCGCCTCGCGGGCAAGGTCGCCATTGTGACCGGCGCCGGACGCGGCATCGGTGCGGCGATCGCGCGCGCGTTCGCCGCAGAGGGCGCGGCCGTCGTGCTCGCGGAACTCGACGTTGAAACCGCGTGCTCGACCGCGCGCGAAATCGTCCGGCAACACGGCGATGCGGCGCAAGTGCAGGCGTTGCAGGCCGACGTCACGCAGTCCGCTTCGATGCGCGCGGTGGTGGAAGAAGCGGAGCGCGCGTTCGGCCCCATCGACATGCTCGTGAATAACGCGGGTATCAACGTGTTCGCCGATCCGCTCACGATGACCGACGACGACTGGCGCCGCTGCTTCGCCGTCGATCTCGACGGCGTCTGGAACGGCTGCCGCGCCGTGCTGCCCGGCATGGTCGCGCGCGGCGCGGGGAGCATCGTGAATATCGCTTCGACGCACGCGTTCCAGATCATTCCGGGCTGCTTCCCGTACCCGGTCGCGAAGCACGGCGTAATCGGATTGACGCGCGCGCTCGGCATCGAATACGCATCGAAGAACGTGCGCGTGAACGCGATCGCGCCGGGCTACATCGAGACGCAACTGACGCTCGACTGGTGGGACGCGCAAGCGGACCCGAAGGCCGCCCGCGAGCAGACGCTCGCCCTGTCGCCGATGAAGCGCATCGGCCGCCCGGAGGAAGTGGCGATGACGGCCGTGTTCCTCGCGTCGGACGAGGCGCCGTTCATCAACGCGAGCTGCATCACGATCGACGGAGGCCGCACGGCGCTCTATCACGATTGAGCGAGTGCGAAGGAAAACGCAGGAATCCGCAGGAATCCGCAGTAATCCGTCGATGTGCAGGCCGCGCGCATCGACGGTGATAAAAAAAGGGCGGCCGACCCTTCCCGTGAACGAAGAAGACAGGAGACAGACATCATGCAACGACGCATCTTTCTGACGCTGATGGCCGCAGCTGTGACCGCGAGCGCCACGCTCGGCGGGGCGCCCGTCGCGCAGGCGGCCGATCAGGTGAAGATCGGCTTTCTCGTGAAGCAGCCGGAGGAGCCGTGGTTCCAGGACGAATGGAAATTCGCCGAAACGGCCGCGAAAGCCAAGGGCTTTACGCTCGTGAAGATCGGCGCGCCGTCGGGTGAGAAGGTGATGAGCGCGATCGACAACCTCGCCGCGCAGAAGGCCCAGGGCTTCATCATCTGCACGCCGGACGTGAAGCTCGGGCCGGGCATCGTCGCCAAGGCGAAGGCCGACAATCTCAAGATGATGACCGTGGACGACCGCCTCGTCGACGGCTCGGGCAAGCCGATCGAGTCGGTGCCGCACATGGGCATCTCGGCGTACAACATCGGCAAGCAGGTGGGCGACGGCATTGCCGCCGAAATCAAGAAGCGCGGCTGGGACATGAAGGACGTCGGCGCGATCGACGTGACCTACGAGCAACTGCCGACCGCGCACGACCGCACGAGCGGCGCGACCGACGCGCTCGTCGCCGCGGGCTTCCCGAAGGCGAACATCATCGCCGCGCCGCAGGCGAAGACCGACACGGAAAACGCCTTCAACGCCGCGAACATCGCGCTCACGAAGAACCCGCGGTTCAAGCACTGGGTCGCCTACGGCCTGAACGACGAAGCCGTGCTCGGCGCCGTGCGCGCAGCGGAAGGCCGCGGCTTCAAGTCCGACAACATGATCGGCATCGGCATCGGCGGCGCGGACTCGGCGCTCAACGAATTCAAGAAGCCCGAGCCGACCGGCTTCTACGGCACCGTGATCATCAGCCCGAAGCGCCACGGCGAGGAAACTTCGGAGCTGATGTACACGTGGATCACGCAGGGCAAGGAGCCCCCGAAGCTCACGCTGACGACGGGCATGCTCGCCACGCGCGACAACGTGAACCAGGTGCGCGAGCAGATGGGTCTCGCGGCGAAGTGAAGGACTGAGCTGCGCGCTTGAGTCGGGCATGTGAATCGAACCTTGCCCGCCGCCCGCGGCCGGCACGCATTGCATGAGGCGTGCCGGCCGCGAAGCGGGGTATCCGGTGTGTCGATCAAGAGGAAACCGAAGTGTCAGCAACGCTGCGTTTTGAGAATATCGGCAAGGTGTTTCCGGGCGTGCGCGCGCTCGACGGCGTGTCGCTCGACGTGCAGACGGGCCGCGTGCATGGCCTGATGGGCGAGAACGGCGCGGGCAAGTCGACGCTGCTCAAGATACTCGGCGGCGAGTATCAGCCGGACTCGGGCCGCATCCTGATGGACGGCAACGAGGTGCATTTTCCCGATTCCGCGTCGTCGATCGGCGCGGGCATCGCCGTGATTCACCAGGAACTCCAGTACGTGCCGGATCTCACCGTCGCGGAAAATCTGCTGCTTGGCGCGCTGCCGAATTCGTTCGGCTGGGTGAAGCGCAGCGAGGCGCGAAAGTTCGTGCGCGAACGCCTCGCCGCGATGGGCGTCGATCTCGATCCGACCGCGAAGCTGCGCAAGCTCTCCATCGCGCAGCGGCAGATGGTCGAGATATGCAAGGCGCTCCTGCGCAATGCGCGCGTGATCGCGCTCGACGAGCCGACGAGTTCGCTCTCGCACCGCGAATCCGAGGTGCTGTTCAAGCTCGTGCGCGAACTGCGCGCCGACCACCGCGCGCTCATCTATATCTCGCACCGCATGGACGAGGTCTACGAGCTGTGCGATTCATGCACGATCTTTCGTGACGGACGCAAGGTCGCGTCGCACGAAACGCTCGACGGCGTGCGGCGCGAAACGATCGTCGCCGAGATGGTCGGGCGCGAGATCAGCGACATCTACAACTACACGCCGCGCGAGCATGGCGACGTGCGCTTCGCGGTGCGAGGCGTCGCCGGGCATCCGCTCACCGAACCCGCGAGCTTCGATGTGAAGGCGGGCGAGATCGTCGGCTTCTTCGGGCTCGTGGGCGCGGGGCGCAGCGAGCTGATGCAGCTGATCTACGGCACGCACCGGCGCCGCGCGGGCGAGATCGTGCTCGACGGCAAAACGGTGCGGGTGAAGAACGCCGCCGACGCGATTCGTCAGGGCATCGTGCTGTGCCCCGAGGACCGCAAGGAGCAGGGCATCGTCGCGATGGCCTCGGTGTCGGAGAACATCAACATCAGTTGCCGCCGGCACTTCCTGCGCGCGGGCATGTTTCTCGATCGCAAGAAGGAAGCCGAAACGGCCGACCGCTTCATCAAGCTCCTGAAGATCAGGACGCCGAGCCGGCGGCAGAAAATCCGTTTTCTTTCGGGCGGCAACCAGCAGAAGGCGATCCTGTCGCGCTGGCTCGCCGAGCCGGATCTCAAGGTGGTGATTCTGGACGAGCCGACGCGCGGCATCGACGTCGGCGCGAAGCACGAGATCTACAACGTGATTTATCAGCTCGCGGCGCGCGGCTGCGCGATCGTGATGGTGTCATCGGAGTTGCCCGAGGTGCTCGGCGTGTCGGACCGCATCGTCGTGATGCGCGAAGGCCGCATTTCGGGCGAGTTGCCGCGCAGCGCGGCCAGCGAACACGCGGTGCTCGACCTGGCGCTGCCGCAGCGCTCGGCCGTGCGGGCCGCATGAGTGGATGGGGAGGAGTGACTGAAATGCATGCAAGAGAAAACCTCGCGGCCGAAGCGGCCGAAGCGGCAAAGAGCGTCGCGCACAGCGCCGCCGATGCGCTGATCCCGACGGCGGGCGACAAGCAGAAGTGGTGGCAGCAGATCACCGAGTACAGCCTGATCGTGATCTTCGCGATCATGTTCATCACGATGTCGCTGACCGTCGATCACTTCTTCTCGATAGAGAACATGCTCGGTCTCGCGCTGTCGATTTCGCAGATCGGCATGGTCGCGTGCACGATGATGTTCTGTCTCGCGTCGCGCGACTTCGATCTTTCCGTGGGCTCGATCGTCGCGTTCGCGGGCGTGCTCTGCGCGATGGTGCTCAACGCGACGAACAACACGTTCCTCGCGATCGTCGCGGCGGTGGCGGCAGGCGCGGCGATCGGCTTCGTGAACGGCGCCGTGATCGCGTATCTGCGCATCAACGCGCTGATCACGACGCTCGCAACGATGGAAATCGTGCGCGGCCTCGGCTTCATCGTCTCGCACGGGCAGGCCGTGGGCGTGTCGTCGGATACGTTTATCGCGCTCGGCGTGATGTCGGTGTTCGGCGTGTCGCTGCCGATCTGGATCACGCTCGTCTGCTTCATCGTGTTCGGCGTGATGCTCAATCACACCGTGTACGGGCGCAATACGCTCGCGATCGGCGGCAATCCGGAGGCGTCGCGTCTCGCCGGTATCCACGTGGAGCGCACGCGCGTCTGGATCTTCCTGATCCAGGGCGCGGTGACCGCGCTCGCGGGCGTGATTCTCGCGTCGCGCATCACCTCGGGTCAGCCGAACGCGGCCGAAGGCTTCGAGCTGAACGTGATTTCCGCGTGCGTGCTCGGCGGCGTCTCGCTGCTCGGCGGGCGCGCGACGATCTCGGGCGTCGTGATCGGCGTGCTGATCATGGGCACGGTCGAGAACGTGATGAACCTGCTCAACATCGACGCGTTCTATCAGTACCTCGTGCGCGGCGCGATCCTGCTCGCGGCGGTGCTGCTCGACCAGTTGAAGAACCGCGGCGCGCGCGATTGACCGCGTGCGGTAAACATTTAATTAAGGAAGCCGAACGATGTCGTCTCCTGCCAATGCCGAAGCATCCCGCGCGCACGAGCCGTTCGCGCGCTATCCGAGCCTCGTCGATCGCGTCGTGCTGATCACGGGCGGCGCGACCGGAATCGGCGCGTCGTTCGTCGGGCACTTCGCCGCGCAGGGCGCGCGCGTGGGCTTTCTCGACATCGACACGAGCGCGGGCGTCGCGCTCGCCGATTCGCTCGGCGATTCGCTGCACAAGCCCGTGTTCGCGACCTGCGATCTCACCGACATCGACGCGCTGCGCGCCGCCATCGCCGATATGAAGGCGGCGCTCGGCCCGATCCAGGCGCTCGTGAACAACGCGGCGAACGACCGCCGCGAGGCGCTCGGCGCCGTCACGCCCGAGTCGTTCGAACAGGGCATCGCGGTGAACGTGCGGCATCAGTTGTTCGCGACCCAGGCCGTGGTCGAGGACATGAAGGCCGCGCGCGCGGGCTCGATCATCAACATGGGCTCGATTAGCTGGATGCTTAAAAACAACGAGTTTCCGGTCTACGTGATGAGCAAGTCGGCCGTGCAGGGGCTCACGCGCGGCCTCGCGCGAGACCTCGGACCGTACGGCGTCCGCGTGAACACGCTCGTGCCGGGCTGGGTGATGACCGACAGGCAGCGCCGCCTGTGGCTCACCGACGAAGGCCGCGAGGCGATCAAGCGCGGCCAGTGCATCGACGCCGAACTGATGCCCGCCGATCTCGCGCGCATGGCGCTCTTCCTCGCGGCCGACGACAGCCGCATGATCACCGCGCAGGACATCGTCGTGGACGGAGGCTGGGCATGAGCACGAACGACGACACGACCGCCACGCTGCTCATCGACGCAAAGAACCAGCTCGGCGAGGGCGCGACGTGGTGCGCGCGCACGGGCCGCCTCTACTGGACCGATATCGAGGGCGCGCGCCTGTCGCGCTACGACCCGCGCGACGGCACGCATCGCACGTGGGAGATGCCGGAGCGCCTCGGCTCTTTCGCGCTCTGCGAGGACGAGAACACGCTACTGCTCGGCCTCGCCCGGCGGTTCGCGTTCTTCGATCTCGTGACGGGCCACATCGAGCCGATCGTCGACGTCGAGCCGGGCCAGCCGACGCGCGTGAACGACGGACGCTGCGACCGGCAGGGCCGCTTCGTGTTCGGCACGATGGATGACGTGAGGCCGAGGAAGCCGATCGGCGGCTTTTACCGGCTCAATCGCGATCTGACGCTGGAACGCCTGCCGATCCCCGCGCCCGCGGTGTCGAACAGCATCGCGTTCAGCCCGGACGGCTCGACGATGTATTACTGCAACACGCCGACGCGCGAGATTCGCGCGTGCGACTACGGCGACGACGGCCGCATCGCTAACGATCGATCGTTCGTCGAACTGACCGATGCGACCGGAGCGCCCGATGGCTCGACCGTCGACGCCGAGGGCGGACTCTGGAACGCGCAGTGGGGCGGCGCTCGCGTCGTGCGTTACGGCGCAGACGGCATCGAAAGCGAACGTATAAACATTCCCACGGCTCAGCCAAGCTGCGTTACGCTCGGCGGTGCGCGTCTCGACACGCTCTATGTGACGAGCGCGCGCGAGGAACTCGACGCCGCAGCGCTCGCACGCGACATCCACGCCGGCGGCGTGTTCGTCGCGCAGACCGGCCACGCCGGCCTTGCCGAGCCGCTGTTTCTGGGCAGCCGGCGGCGCGGTTGAGAGGGAGCGGAGCGTCTTCAGCGGCGTTCTGTTCGTGCCGCGAACTTGTCGCATCGGCCGCATTAATCACTTCAATCAATCGCATCAAACCCGGCATCAAACCCGGCATCGAGCCCGGCGAGTTTCACCAGTAGAGGGATTGGCGTTGCAGTACGGCAACAGTTGCAGTCGGTAGGTAGTCTGCAGTCCGCATTGCCAGTACGGGTACACCTAAGTACCGGAAGCGCGAACACAAGAAGCGGCCACCTGCACGAGGTCCGTGTGCCCAGGCTGGCCATATGTGTGTAGCCGCCTTCGATGGCGGCAACAATCCATGCCTCTCGAGGAGCATCTAATGAGCGTCCCGAATTCCGCACTGCGTCAACCCGTTCGTCCGGCCGGAGCGCCGGCTGCCGCGCGGCGCGCGCGGCTCGAAGCCGCCACCCATCCGATTCTGCCGGGACCCAGCACGTCGGCGGTCGCCATCGGCGCGGCCGGGACCGGCGACGTAGCCTGCGTGACACTCGCGAACGCGTATCTGAGGCTCGACGTCGCGCCGCAACTGGGCGGCGGCATCACGCGCTTCGACTGGCGCAGCGAAGGCGCGCTGGAGCCGGTGTTTCGCCGCTGCGAGCACGTGAGCGCGCGCATGGACCCGAACGAACTCGCCTGTTATCCGCTCGTGCCGTATTCGAACCGTATCGCGGCAGGGCGCTTCCATTTCGGCGGACGCGACATCGAAGTGCCGTGCAACCGCGCGGACGAACCGCTACCGATTCACGGCGACGGCTGGCTCGCGCCGTGGCAGGTTGCGGAGTCGGGACGCGAGCACGCGCGGCTCGTGCTCGATCACAGCGACGGCGCGCCGTATGCGTATCGCGCAGCCATCACGTACGTGCTGGACGGCGCGACGCTCGCGATGACGCTCGAAGTGGAGAACGCCGGCTCCGATGCGATGCCGTTCGGGCTCGGCGTGCATCCGTTCCTCGCGCGCGATGCGAGCACCGAACTATCGGCGCCCGCGAGCGGCCTGTGGCTCTCGGACGAGGACTGGCTGCCGGTGCGGCAGGTGCCTGCCCCGCCCGCGTGGCAGTTCGGCGTGGCGTATCCGCTGCCCGACACGCTAGTGAATCATTCGTTCAGCGGCTGGAGCGGACACGCCGCCGTGGTGTGGGAGGGGCGGCGGCTGTCGCTGGCGATCAACGCGGACACGGACTACTACGTGCTCTATACGCCGCCGGGACAGGACTTCTTCTGCTTCGAGCCCGTCGATCACCCGATCAACGCGGTGAATCTATCGGGCGGCGGCGGGGCGCACGGCATGACTGTGCTCGCGCGCGGCGAGCGGCTCGTGCGGCAGTTCAGCTTCACGGTCGAGCGCCTCGATGCGCGTGCGCCGGCCAAGCCGCGTCGCGCGGCGTCGGCGCGTGGGCGCGCGGGCGCGTCGCATGGCGGCAAGGCGGTGCGGTCGCATCAGGACGCGCGTTAAGGACTTTTATGCGGTTGCGCCCGGTGGGGTTTCGGCCGGGCGAGTGCAGGCGAGGCGGCGTGCGGGCGCGCTGCCTCGGCCCGCTGTTTCGTCTGCCGAATCCTTCGCCGACGCATCGCGAACGCTCGCTGAACGACCTGGCGACGCGCCGGACACGCTCCCCGCACCGCCGCCGCGACGCGACTCATGCGGCACGACATGCCGCCGCCACAAAGCCCCGCACCAAGGCCGGGTAAAATACGCGCCGTTTCAAATCAACGGCTCGCCTCGAGACATCCACCATGACCCTCTTCACCCAGACCCTCGACGCCGCCTGGCAGCGCACCGGTTCGCTGCTGTGCGTCGGCCTCGATCCCGAGCCCACGAAATTTCCCGCTGCCCTTAGCCGTAGCAGCGATGCCATCTTCGCGTTCTGCAAGGACATCGTCGATGCGACGGCGCCCTACGCGTGCTCGTTCAAGCCGCAGATCGCCTACTTCGCCGCGCACCGCGCAGAAGACCAGCTTGAAGCGCTGATCGCGCACATCCACGAGAAGCATCCGGACCTGCCGGTGATCCTCGACGCGAAACGCGGCGACATCGGCAGCACGGCCGAGCAGTACGCGCGCGAGGCGTTCGAGCGCTACCAGGCCGACGCCGTGACGGTGAATCCGTACATGGGCTTCGATTCGATCGAGCCGTATCTCGCGCACGCGGGCAAGGGCGTGATCGTGCTGTGCCGCACCTCGAACCCCGGCGGCTCGGACCTGCAGTTCCTCACGACCGGCGGCCAGCCGCTCTACCAGGTCGTCGCGAGCCTCGCGGCGCAAAAGTGGAATGCGAGCGGCCAGCTCGGCCTCGTGGTCGGCGCGACGTTCCCGACGGAGATCGAGATGGTGCGCGGGATCGTCGGCGACATGCCGCTGCTGATTCCGGGCATCGGCGCGCAGGGCGGCGATGTCGAAGCGACCGTGCGCGCGGGCCGCACCGCTGCGGGCACGGGCATGCTGATCAACTCGTCGCGCGCGATTCTCTATGCGAGCAAGGGCGACGACTACGCGCAGGCAGCCGCCACGGCCGCGAAGGACACGCGCGACCGGATCAACGCTTACCGGTAATCGTTTCGACCTGAGGTGCCGGGCGCGGCGACGACGTGACGGCGCGCGCCGTCGCTCAACCTTTCCGCGCGGCCGTCGCAGGCTTGCCGAGCAATTCGATGATCGCCCGATGTGCTGGATACTGCTGCGCGAGCGCTTCGGCATCGGCGAGTTCGAATTCGCCGAACTCGAAGCCCGGCGCGACCGTGCAGCCCACCAGCGCGTAAGTCGATGGATCGCAGCAGCGCGCCGCGAACCAGTGGCCCGCGGGCACGACCGCCTGGAACACCGTACCCGGTTGCTCGATCGCATGGCCGAGCTTGCGCGTGGAGAGCACGCCGCGCTCGTCGATCGAGTGGATTTCGAGCGGCGAGCCTGCGTAGAAGTGCCAGAGTTCGTCGGAGCGGATGCGGTGCCACGCCGAGTAGGCGCCGTCCGAAAGCAGAAAGTAGATCGCCGTTGAGGCAGCGCGCGTGCCTTCGTGGCGCTTGCCCGAAGTGGCGCCGTCACGATGCACGAGCGCGTCCGCGCGATAGGTTTCGCTGTAGTAGCCGCCCTCGGGATGCGGTTGGAGGCCGAAACGGCGGATCAGTTCGTCGACTGCGGTGTTCGCGTTAGCCATGGTGACGGTCTCCAGCCCCATGCAGGGCAGTGTCCCGGCATGCCGCGCGCCGGGTCAGCGTTCCTGTTCGTCGAGCAGCGCAAGCAGCCCGCGCAGCGCGTGCGCGGCAGCCTGCACGCGGATCTGTTCGCGGTCGCCCTTGAAGACCAGCGTCTCGACGCTCGTGTGCAGCCGGTTGCTCCAGCCGAACGACACCATGCCGACCGGCTTTTCGGGCGTGCCGCCGCCCGGCCCGGCCACGCCCGTGATCGATAGCGAAACTTGTGCCCGGCTGTTGCGCAGCGCGCCTTCGGCCATCGCGCGGGCGACCGGCTCGCTGACGGCGCCGTGCTTCTCGATCATCTCGGCGGGCACGCCGATCATCTCACTCTTCGCGAGATTCGAATACGTGACGAAACCGCGTTCGAACCAGCCGCTGCTGCCGGAGATGTCGGTGACCGCGGCGGCGACCATGCCGCCCGTGCAGGACTCGGCGGTCGCGAGCATCAGACGCCCCTCGCGCAGCTTGTTGCCGACACGGATGGCGAGTTGGTGAACGACGGTATCGGTAGGCATGGCGGTGGGTCCGGTGGGGGCGGGGCGCGGGTTTCAGACCGCCATTTGCCAGAGCGCGATCACGAGCAGCGTGAAGAACGCGGCGACGAGGTCGTCGAGCATGATGCCGAAGCCGCCTTTGAAGCGGCGATCGAGGTGGCCGATGGGCGGCGGTTTCACCATGTCGAAGAAGCGGAACACGATGAACGCCCAGAGCTGCCCGGTGAAGCTGGCGGGCGTGACCATCAGCATCACGAGCCAGAAGGCGACGATCTCGTCCCAGACGATCGAGGACGGATCGTCGACGCCCAGCTTTCTCGCCGTGAAGCCGGTGATCGCGATGCCCGCGAAGTAGCCGACGACGATCAGGACGCCCCAGTCGAGCACCGTCAGATAGCGGTTCAGCACTTCGAACGACGCCCACGCGAACAGCGTCCCGGCGGTGCCGGGCGCGATGCGCGACAGGCCCGAGCCGAAGCCGAGCGAGATGATGTGAAGCGGATGCGACAGCATGAACGCGGGGTCGGCGCGGCGCGGTCCCGCGGACGCGGACTTCGCCGCCGACGCCGATGCACCCGGCGCGGCTGCAGCAGCCGGGCGGCCGGGCGGGGGCAGGTCGCTGGCAGGCGTCGGCGTGGGTTCAGTCTGCATGGAAATGATCGAAGCCTTGCAACGTCAGGTTGAGCGGCGCGCCGGAGGCGTCGTGCCACGCGATCGTGGGGATCGTCGCGATCGCCGGATCTGCGTGCGCCGGACCGGCCGGGTCGAGGACAGTTATTGTACCGATGCGCGTCACGCGAACGCCCGCATGTTGCGCGGCCGCCTCGACGGTCCCGCGCGCATCGGGCGGCGCCGTGAAACACAGTTCGTAATCGTCGCCGCCCGCGAGCGCGCATTGGCGCTGCACCGCAAGCGGCAGGCGCGCGAGCGCCGCCGAGCGCGGCAGCGCATCGACGTCGATGCGCGCGCACGCGGTCGAGCGTTCGAGGATGTGCCGCAGGTCGCCGGCGAGGCCGTCCGAGATGTCGAGCGCCGCGCGCGCCACGCCGCGCAGCGCAAGGCCGAGCGCGATGCGCGGCTCGGGCCGCTCCAGCGCGCGGCGGAACACGGCGGCGTCGGCGGCGTCGGCCTGCCACTCGCCGCGCAGCACGCCCAGCCCCGCGCGGGCGTCGCCGGGCGTGCCGGACACCCAGACGTCGTCGCCGCGCTGCGCCGCATCGCGCCGGAGCGCGACGCCCTGCGGCACCGACCCGAACACCGCCACGCAGAGATTGAGCGGTCCGGCGGTCGTGTCGCCGCCGATCAGTTCGCAATCGTAGCGGTCGGCGAGTTCGAAGAGGCCCGCGCTGAACGCCGCAAGCCAGTCTTCGCGCGGCTTCGGCAACGAAAACGCCAGCGTGAAGCCGAGCGGCGCGGCGCCCATCGCGGCGAGATCGGAGAGATTGACGGCGAGCGTCTTGTGGCCGAGCGCGTGCGGATCGACGTCGGGCAGAAAGTGGCGGCCTTCCACGAGCATATCAGTCGAAATCGCAAGCATCTCGCCGGCGGGCGGTGCGACCAGCGCGCAATCGTCGCCGATGCCGAGCGCGGCGCGGCGCGTGTTCGCGCGGGCGCGACGGGCGAAATAACGGTCGATCAGGGAGAACTCGGAAAGCATGTCGAAAGGGCTATGACGAATGGCATACGGGCGTCGTCGATTGCCCGCGTCCGTGTGGGGTTTTCACCCACTCAGGTTGCGGCATCTGTGCCAAAACCGTAAGGAATCGCGTACGGGAATGGCGCTACAATCGGTTCGAGTTGATATTCTAATCTGCCCTCGACCATTGTCCGTCATGCCTAATTCCGCCACGAACAAGCTTCGCGAAGCAGCACTCGACTATCACGAATTTCCCACCCCCGGGAAGATTGCGATAGCGCCGACCAAACAGATGCTCAACCAGCGCGACCTCTCGCTCGCGTACTCGCCGGGGGTCGCGTTCGCGTGCGAGGCGATCGTCGAGAATCCGCTGAACGCCGCGCGCTTCACCGCGCGCAGCAACCTCGTCGGCGTCGTGTCGAACGGCACGGCGGTGCTCGGCCTCGGTAACATCGGGCCGCTCGCCTCGAAGCCGGTCATGGAAGGCAAGGCGGTGCTCTTCAAGAAGTTCGCGGGCATCGACGTGTTCGACATCGAACTCAACGAGTCGGACCCGCACAGGCTCGTCGAGGTGATCGCCGCGCTCGAACCCACGTTCGGCGGCATCAATCTTGAAGACATCAAGGCGCCGGACTGCTTCATCGTTGAGCGCGAGTGCCGCAAGCGCATGAAGATTCCGGTCTTCCACGACGACCAGCACGGCACCGCCATCGTCGTCGCCGCGGCTGTCACGAACGGGCTGAAGGTCGTCGGCAAGAGCATCGGCGAAGTGAAGCTCGTGGCGTCGGGCGCGGGCGCGGCGGCGCTCGCCTGTCTCGACCTGCTCGTCGAGCTGGGGCTGCCGCTTGCGAACATCGTCGTTACCGACCTCGCAGGCGTGGTCTACAAGGGCCGCGCGGAGTTGATGGACCCGGACAAGGAACGCTTCGCGCGCGAAACGAACGCGCGCACGCTTGCCGAAGTGATGGAAGGCGCGGACATTTTCCTCGGCCTTTCGGCCGGCGGCGTGCTCAAGCCGGAAATGGTCAAGCAGATGGCCGCGAAGCCGCTGATCCTCGCGCTCGCGAACCCGACGCCCGAAATCCTGCCGGAAGTCGCCCTCGAAGTGCGTCCGGACGCGGTGCTCGCCACCGGCCGCACCGACTACCCGAACCAGGTGAACAACGTGCTGTGCTTCCCGTTCATCTTCCGCGGCGCGCTCGACGCGGGCGCGACGACAGTGACGCGGGAAATGGAGATCGCCGCGGTGAACGCGATCGCCGAGCTTGCGCGCCAGGAGCAGAGCGACGTCGTCGCCACGGCTTACGGCATCCAGGACCTCCAGTTCGGCCCCGAATACCTGATTCCGAAGCCTTTCGATCCGCGCCTGATCGTCAAGATCGCACCGGCCGTCGCGAAGGCGGCGATGGATTCGGGCGTCGCGACGCGGCCGATCGAGGACATGGACGCGTACGAGCAGCACCTGCAGCAGTTCGTCTATCACAGCGGCACGACGATGAAGCCGATCTTCCAGATCGCGCGGTCGGTCGAGCCGGAGAAGAAGCGCATCGTGTTCGCCGAGGGCGAAGAGGAGCGCATCCTGCGCGCGGTGCAGATCGTCGTCGACGAAAAGCTCGCGAAGCCCATCCTGATCGGCCGCCCGGCCGTGATCGAGCAGCGCATCGCACGATACGGCCTGCGTCTCGTGGCGGGGCAGGATTACACGGTCGTCAATACGGACCACGACGAGCGTTACAAGGACTTCTGGCAGACCTACGCGAAGCTGATGGCGCGCAAGGGCATCACGCCGCAAATGGCGAAGCTCGAAATGCGCCGCCGCACCACGCTGATCGGCTCGATGCTCGTGCAGAAGGGCGAGGCCGACGGCATGCTGTGCGGCACGATCAGCACGACGCATCGGCATCTGCACTTCATCGATCAGGTGATCGGCAAGAAGCCGGGCTGCAGCGTCTACGCGGCAATGAACGCGCTCGTGCTGCCGAACCGCCAGATATTCATCGTGGACACGCACGTCAACATCGACCCGACGCCGGAGCAACTCGCCGAGATCACGATCATGGCCGCCGAGGAAGTGCGCCGTTTCGGCATCGAGCCGAACGTCGCGCTGTGCTCGCACTCGAATTTCGGTTCGAGCCTCGCGCCGTCGGCGCAGAAGATGCGCGACCTGCTCGAAATCCTGAAGGAGCGTGCACCCGACCTGCGCGTGGATGGCGAAATGCACGGCGACGTCGCGATCGACGCGAACCTGCGCCACGAGGTTTTGCCGGATTCGACGCTGGAAGGCGAAGCGAACCTGCTGGTCATGCCGAACATCGACGCGGCGAATATCTCGTACAACCTGCTCAAGACGGCGGCGGGCAACAACATTGCGATCGGCCCGATGCTGCTCGGCGCGGCGCGGCCGGTGCATGTGCTGACGGCTTCGGCTACGGTGCGCCGTATCGTCAACATGGCCGCGTTGCTCGTCGCGGACGTGAACGCTTCGCGTTAATAATCGACGTCGGGCGCAGGACTCGCACCCCATCGCGCCCCATAAAAGCGGCGCACCCGCACTGGGTGCGCCGTTACGTCATTCGACCGGGCAGTTGCCTCTGCCTCTGGTGCCAGTGGCCGGTTCGCCCCGCATGGGCCGCGCATTCCACCCCGGTCGAAAATGCCCTGTCTGGCGCAGACAAAGCGGTTGTAATATTTACGGCTTTGACGCTTGTGCCCGATCAACGCGCCAGTGCCCCTCCCGGGCGAACATTGCTTCCGGGGGGCTTTAGCGATACCCTTACAGCTTTCACGGCCGTCGAATGCGGGAACCGGCAGGCGGCAGACAAGCCGGCGCGAAACGCTGGCGGCATGCGGGAACACAAGCTGGACGACACGCGGGAATCTGGTAGATGACGCGCATGGGGCTGCAAGGCCTGGAACCACGACTGGAAACCGGGCAGGAACCCAGGCCCGGACGCAACGCGGTGGGTGAGCCCGCTAGCCGGACCCTTCGTTTTGAGAGCGTCCGCCGGATGGCGAGGGTCGCGTCGCTAGTCGTCGCGGCAACGTTTGCGGCGGGCGGCCTTGTGTCCGCTCAGGCGCGAAGCACTCCTTCCGATGACGTCGCGGCAAACGCCGGCACGGCGGCCGTCGGTCAGTTGCCGGTCGAAGCGGTCAATACGCTCGGTCTCATCGCGGCAGGTGGTCCTTACCCGTTTGAAAAGGACGGCGTCGTGTTTGGCAATTATGAGCGGGTGCTGCCACACCACCGGCGCGGCTATTACCACGAATACACGGTACCGACGCCTCGGGCGCGCAATCGCGGCGCGCGACGCATCGTCTGCGGCGGCCCGCTGCGGCGGACCGACAACTGTTATTACTCCGACGACCATTACGCCAGTTTTAAGCGAATTGTTGAATGACACCGGGAAGAGCGGCATGAGCGAAAACATTTACGCGCACGACCCGCGGGTCGCGAGCGATCCGTTCGCGTCCGGGGAGGGCAACCTGTTCCAGCGCGTCATGCAGATGAAGCACGACGAGCAGCGTGAAACCGCGCGCGGCGAGGGCGGCGCGCTTTCGAACGAGGGGGGCATGAGCCTGTTCTCGACGGTCCAGCCGAACATCGTCCAGTCGATCCGCGCGTTTCGCGTGCAGGATCTCCATGACGAGGCGCAGCGTCTCCAGCAGCATTTTCTTTACGCCTTCTGCGCGAACGCCAAAAGCAAGCAGGAAGTGCTCGAAACCATTGCGATATCGTTTTTGTTTCCGAAGCATTTCGGCAAGAACTACGACGGCTTGTACGACTGCCTCACCGATCTGGTGCAGAAAGCGGGTGAGCAACCGGGTTTCGTGGTCGTCCTCGACGGACTGCCGATCGCGCAGAAGTTCGACAAGGACGGGCGCGAGACGCTGCTCGACGTATTCCGCGAAGCATCCGAATACTGGGCCGAGCGCAAGGTGCCGTTCCGCGTCTTTTATTCGTTCGCCTGACGGGCTTCGTTAGAAGTTCTTCGGGCTTTCGGATTCCGTCGCCGAGGCGCAACAGATTCAACCAGGCCCGCCCACCGGCGGGCCTTGTCATTTTTACCAGCCGCGCCAGCGCGCGGCCAGTGCCGCCAGGACAGCGATGCCGGCCGTTTCGGTCCGCAGGACGCGCGGTCCGAGTCCCACCGGGACGAAGCCGTGGCTCTCGGCCGCCGCTTCTTCCGCCGACGAAAATCCGCCTTCCGGCCCCACCAGTATGGTCACTTCGCCCGTGGGCGGATCGTGAGGCAGCGTCGCGAACGATGCCGTGGCGCGCGGCGAAAGGATGATGCGCAGTTCGCCTTCGGCGGGCGTTTTCGGCATCGCGCCGAGCCACGTGCCGATCTCGCGCGACGGCGCGACATCGGGCAGACGGTTGCGTCCGCACTGTTCGCACGCCGATTGAACGATGCGTTGCCAGTGCGTAAGGCGCCGCTGCGCGCGCTCGCCCGCGAGGCGCACGACGCTGCGCGACGTGGTGAGCGGCACGAAGCTCGTCGCGCCCAGTTCCACGGCCTTCTCGATCAGCCAGTCCATCTTGTCGCTGCCGGCGATGCCCTGCGCGAGCGTGAGCCGGTACGGCGGCTCGGCCTCGACGTCGCGCAGCGCGTCGATGCGCACTTTCGTGTCGCGGCGTTCCATCTCGACGATTTCGGCGCTGTATTCGCCGCCGGCGCCGTTGAAGAGCACGATCGTGTCCCCGGGCTGCAGGCGCAGGACCTGAACGTGTCGCGTGACTTCGTCGGGCAGAGGGACAACATCGCCGGACTGCAACGAACTACCGACGAAAAAACGGGGCATAAGGCAGGTTCTCATTGATTCATGATAGGTGGCGAGCAAGCGCCCAGCGGTAGCCGTCGAGGTCTTCGACCTGCGCGAAACGGTCTCCCCAGAACTGGTCTTGTGGCTCGCTCAGCGATTTCGCGCCGGCTTCGAGCGCCCGCGCATAAACCGCGTCGACATCGTCGACATAAAGGTAAAAGGACTGCGGGGCGGTCGCCCCTGCGCTCTTCGGCGTGCGTGCCGTCGAGCCGAACGCGGCTTCCGGCGCAAACATCACGATCAACTGGTCGTGGTAGGTCATCTCCACATGCATCACCGCTCCATCGTCCTCGACGCAATCCCGCACGGCAAATCCGAACGCCTTTTCGAAAAAGGCGATGGCGGCGCGCCCTTCGCGCACAGTCAGATAGGGCGTGAGCCACGGCACGCCGGCGGGGCGGGGTGGGGTCATGCAGTCTCTCCAGATTTGTCGGTTGGTCGCGATTCGATGCGTTTTGTATCGGGGTGGACTGAGGCGACGCGAAAACATCCGCCCGATCCGCAATGATGCAACGCGGCGGCCGCTACGGGTCCAGGATTCGCCCTAACTTGTCGCGTACCGTTAGCGCTGTGACGAAGAGTGCCGCGTGCAGGTCCGCGTCATAAAGGCGCAAGCCGTCGATGCCGCGTTCGTCGAGTCTCGCGCGCAGCGTGGCCGCGTCGGCCGTGTCGACCGAGAGCGGGTCCAGCCGGTCGCTCGCGACGGCCATCAGCCATAGCGAGCCGTAGAGCGGCACGTACGCGGCGAGCGGACGGACCACGGAGAACGAGGCGCGCAGGCCGTCGAGCAGCGCGCCGACGCGCGACGCATGGTGATACGGAGAGCCGAGATGCAGCGAGATCAGCGCATCGTCGGTCATGACGTGCTTCAGTTCCGCATAGAACGTCGGCGTGTAGAGTCCGGCGGCGGGCGAATCGGGTGGGGTCAGATCGAATACGACGAGATCGAAGCGTTCCTGCGTCTGGGCGACGAATGCCGCAGCGTCGCCGATCACCAGTTCCACACGCGGATCGTCGAACGCGTTGCCTCGCACCTGCGGCAGGTAGTCGCCGGTCAGCCGCACGACGTCGGGGTCCAGCTCCGCCACGACGATGCACTCGATGCTTCGATGCCGAAGCAGCTGACGCGCCGCGCCCCCGTCGCCGCCGCCCAGCACGAGCGCCGCGCGCGGCGCCGGATGCGTGAGCGCGGCCGGGTGCGTCATGCATTCGTGGTAGACGAACTCGTCGCCGGCGGACGTCATCGGGCGGCCGTCAAGCGTGAACAGGCAACCGAGTTGAGGCGTGTCCCAGACCTCGATGCGCTGCCATGTCGAATCGACGCAGGCAAGGCGGTGCGCACCGGGGAAGCCGTACAGGGCGTCGGCGGCGGGGTGAAAGAGGAGCGGGGTGTTCACGGATTCGGGCGCGGCCAGGCGGTCGGCAGCGTTGTCTTAAAAATAGGCAACCGGCGCATTATACGGGGGCAAACACAGGGCCAGACCGGGTTTTATTGAAGCGTTTGCGCGTGTGTCGGGCGTGGTTTTGCGCCCTTTCGGGGCGCCTGCGCGGCCGCTTTTCCCAGACGAAGTCCGCGAGGCGGCGCCGCTTTTGCGTCCCCATTTTGTGCAGACTGCATTCGTGCAGCGGAGGCGCGCGCCAAGCGTCTCGTATGGCCGTTCGGATCGCCGCCGTCCGGCCCCGCCACGTCGTCCTGGTATCCCGAAAACGGGCGGGAAGCCCATCCGCGAGCCAGGGATAGTCCGCATGATCTGCTAGAATGTTACGCTTTGCAGCCCTATCCGTTTGCTCTGGCCGTCCCGCGTCTCCCGGCGCCGCATCGTGTGCCGGAACGGCTGTTTTGCCGAGCGCCCGGATCCCCGCGCTGCGGTGCGCGAACGTCGCGCACGCCGCCTTTTGCCCTCGTTCCCCGGACTCGACATGACGACCTCGTCCTCCGCCTCCCCCGCTGCCATCCAGTTGATGGCCAACGCGATCCGCGCACTGTCGATGGACGCCGTCCAGCAAGCGAACTCCGGTCACCCCGGCATGCCGATGGGCATGGCCGAGATCGCCGTCGCGCTGTGGTCGCGCCATCTGCGTCACAACCCGTCGAATCCGCACTGGAGCGACCGCGACCGTTTCGTGCTGTCGAACGGCCATGGCTCGATGCTGCTGTACTCGCTGCTGCATCTGACCGGCTACGACCTGCCGATCGAAGAGCTGAAAAATTTCCGCCAACTGCATTCGAAGACGCCGGGTCACCCCGAGTACGGCATCACGCCGGGCGTCGAGACGACCACGGGCCCGCTCGGCCAGGGTCTCGCGAACGCGGTCGGCATGGCGCTCGCCGAAGCGCTCCTCGCCGCCGAGTTCAACAAGGCCGACGCGAAGATCGTCGATCACCACACCTACGTGTTCCTCGGCGACGGCTGCCTGATGGAAGGCATCTCGCATGAAGCCTGCTCGCTGGCCGGCACGCTCAAGCTGAACAAGCTGATCGCGTTCTACGACGACAACGGCATCTCGATCGACGGCGACGTCGTGAACTGGTTCCACGACGATACGCCGAAGCGCTTCGAAGCGTACGGCTGGAACGTGGTCCCGCACGTCGACGGCCACGACGTCGACGCCGTCGACGCCGCCATCCGGAAGGCGAAGGCTTCGGACAAGCCGACGCTCATCTGCTGCAAGACCATCATCGGCAAGGGCGCGCCCACGAAGCAGGGCGGTCACGACGTGCACGGCGCGGCGCTCGGCGCGGAAGAAATCGCGAAGTGGCGCGCGGCGGCGGGCTGGAAGTGGGAGCCGTTCACGCTGCCGCAGGAGGTCTACGCAGACTGGGACGCCAGGGCCGCCGGCGCGAAGTTCGAAGGCGCCTGGAACGAGTCGTTCGCGACGTACCAATCGAAGTATCCGGCCGAGGCCGCCGAATTCGTGCGGCGCATGGCCGGCAAGCTGCCCGCCGACTGGGCGCAGAAAGCCGCTGAAATCGTCGCCGGCGCCGACGCGCGCAAGGAAACCGTCGCGACCCGCAAGGCGTCGCAACAGACCATCGAAGGTCTCGCTGCCGTGCTGCCCGAACTGCTCGGCGGCTCGGCCGACCTGACCGGCTCGAACCTCACCAACTGGAAGGCGTCGAAGCCCGTGCGCGCGGCGAAGAACGGCGAGAGCGGCATCCAGTGGGGCAACCACGTCAACTACGGCGTGCGCGAGTTCGGCATGAGCGCCGCGCTCAACGGCATCACGCTGCACGGCGGCTACAAGGCGTTCGGCGGCACGTTCCTCACGTTCTCTGACTACAGCCGCAACGCGCTGCGCGTGGCCTCGCTGATGAAGTGCCCATCGATCTTCGTGTTCACGCACGACTCGATCGGCCTCGGCGAAGACGGCCCGACGCACCAGTCGATCGAACAGCTCGCGAGCCTGCGCCTGATCCCGAACATGACGCTCTGGCGTCCCGCCGACACCGTCGAAACGGCGGTGGCCTGGACGGAGGCGATCACGCATCACGGTCCGTCGACGCTCGTGTTCAGCCGCCAGAACCTCGCGTACAGCGAGCGCAGCGACGCGCAGATCGAGAACATCGCCAAGGGCGGCTACGTGCTGCGCGACTGGAACGACGAGATCCCCGGCCGCAAGATTATCCTGATCGCGACGGGCTCCGAAGTCGAGCTGGCGCTCAAGGCCGTCGAGGCGCTTCAGCGCGTGGGCATCGGCGCTCGCGTGGTCTCGATGCCGTCGACCAACGTGTTCGACCGGCAGGACGCCGACTATCGCGAACGCGTGCTGCCGAAGGGCGTGCGCCGCGTCGCGATCGAAGCGGGCGTGACCGACTTCTGGCGCAAGTACGTCGGTCTCGAAGGCGGCGTGGTCGGCATCGACACGTTCGGTGAATCGGCGCCGGCCGGCGTGCTGTTCAAGCACTTCGGCTTCACGGTCGAGCACGTCGTCGCCGCCGTGAAGGCCGCGTTCGAAAACTAGGCATGCCTGACGGGCCGCGCCTCGCGCGGCTCGCCGCCATGCGCCGCGTGAACGACCCCCGCACAGGCGCAGACAGTACTGATCCCGGAACTTTTCAGCCATCAGGAGATAAATCATGACCATTCGCGTCGCCATCAACGGCTATGGCCGTATCGGCCGTAACACGCTTCGTGCGTTCTACGAGAACGGCAAGAAGCACGACATCCAGATCGTTGCAATCAATGACCTGGGTGACGCGAAGACCAACGCGCATCTGACGCAATACGACACGGCCCACGGTAAGTTCCCGGGTCAGGTTTCGGTGGACGGCGACTACCTCGTCGTCAACGGCGACAAGATCCGCGTGCTGGCTAACCGCAACCCGGCCGAGCTGCCGTGGGGCGAGCTGGGCGTCGACGTCGTGATGGAATGCACGGGCTTCTTCACGACCAAGGAAAAGGCGAGCGCGCACCTGAAGGGCGGCGCGAAGAAGGTCATCATCTCGGCGCCGGGCGGCAAGGACGTCGACGCGACGATCGTCTACGGCGTGAACCACAACGTGCTGAAGGCCGAGCACACGGTCATCTCGAACGCTTCGTGCACGACGAACTGCCTCGCGCCGCTCGTCAAGCCGCTGAACGACAGGATCGGTCTGGAAACGGGTCTGATGACCACGATCCACGCGTACACGAACGATCAGGTCCTGACCGACGTCTATCACGAAGACCTGCGCCGCGCGCGCTCGGCCACGCAAAGCCAGATCCCGACGAAGACGGGCGCGGCCGCTGCGGTCGGCCTCGTGCTGCCGGAACTGAACGGCAAGCTGGACGGCTACGCGATCCGCGTCCCGACCATCAACGTGTCGATCGTCGACCTCTCGTTCATCGCGAAGCGCGACACGACGGTCGAGGAAGTCAACGCGATCATGAAGGAAGCGTCGGAAGGCGCGCTCAAGGGCATCCTTGGCTACAACGACGCCCCGCTGGTCTCGATCGACTTCAACCACAACCCGGCATCGTCGACGTTCGACTCGACGCTGACCAAGGTTTCGGGCCGTCTCGTCAAGGTGTCGAGCTGGTACGACAACGAGTGGGGCTTCTCGAACCGCATGCTGGATACGGCCGTCGCGCTCGCGAACGCCAAATAAGCATGCGCGGTTAGTGCCGCCCTGCTGTAAGAAAAAACCGCCCCGAGGGGCGGTTTTTTACGTCATTCTGCCGCAAAGAAAAACGCCGCGGCCCGAAGGTCCGTGGCGTTTGCGTTTCGTGACGGTGCGCTGCGCGCTGGCGTCAGTGTCGGTCAGTGCTTGCGGTGCGGGCAGTTTTCCTTCGTGCATCCGCCGTACAGCGCGAGCGCATGCTCCTGCAGCTTGAAGCCGCGTTCGGCGGCGATTGCCTGCTGGCGCTTTTCGATTTCAGGGTCGAAGAATTCCTCGACGCGCCCGCAGTCAAGGCAGACGAGGTGGTCGTGATGGCTTCCCTCGTTCAGCTCGAACACGGCCTTGCCCGATTCGAAGTTGCTGCGCGTGAGCAGTCCCGCTTGCTCGAACTGCGTGAGCACGCGGTAGACAGTGGCGAGCCCGATGTCGAGTTCCTCGTTGAGCAGATTGCGATAAACGTCTTCGGCCGTGAGGTGGCGCACGGGGCTGTGTTGGAAAATCTCCAGGATCTTGAGTCTAGGCAGTGTTGCCTTGAGCCCGATATTCTTGAGATCGGCTGGATTGGTCATGACGAATAGTCCCTGGAGTACAATGCTGGGTTCTAATGTTAATGCGGTTTGCTGTTCCGGTCATCTTCGACAGTTATTGACAGTCATTCGACAGTGAATGGGCGCGGCTTCGCGACAAGCCCGCACGGTGAGGGAAATGATTCCAGAATCCAAAACGATCGGCCGGGGCGGCCGTCTTTCGAGCGCCCTGGCGTGTACCCTGCTGGCCGCGGCGGCGCTTTCGGGGCTTTCCGGCTGCTCCACGTACGACAGCCTCACGCAGCGTGTCGCGCAGAGAATCACCCCATATCGGATCACGATCGTCCAGGGCAATTTCGTCTCGAAGGAAGCCGCTGCGCAGATGCACGTGGGCATGTCGCGCGCCGAGGTGCGCCAGTTGCTCGGCACGCCGCTTCTCACGGACATGTTCCACGACAACCGCTGGGACTACGTCTTCTACTTCAAGCGCGGCTCGACCGCAGTGGTCCAGCAGCGTGACTTCGTCGTGAACTTCGAGGGCGACCGCGTCACGAGCTGGTCCGGCGGCGACGACCTGCCGTCCAATCTGGAACTGCTCGCCGAAATCGACGGCGATCGCGGCGGCAAGAAAAAGGCCGCTGCCGTAGCGGCAGCGTCTGCGCCCGCTGCGGCGTCCGCGGCCGTTGCAGCGGCGCCGGCTTCGGAAGCCGAGGCCGCATCCGTCGGCCCGACCGTGTCCGATACCGCCCGCACGCCGTCGTCGGAACTTGGCGCCGCCACGGCCGCGCTGCCGGTCGACGCCAACGCGCAGGCCGCCGCCGCCGCGAACCGCGCGACCGAAGCCGTGCAGACGCCGTCCGGCCTGACGCCTTCCGTCCGCGCGGGCAACCCCACGTCTTCGGCGCTGCCGCCGAACGTCGGCATGATGCCGTCGCAGGTCCAGCTGCGGCGCCAGCCGGCGCCGCAGCTCCAGGGTGTCGGGTCGAACCCGGTCGGTCCGGCTGCGGGCGCGCAGGGCACCGGCGACACGAACACGCTGCCGCCGGCGCAGAGCGCGCCGCTCGCGGCTCCGCCCGCGATGCCGGCCTCGGCTCCGGGAACGGGCGGCTGATCGGGCTGCACGTTCGCGACGTCCGTGACGTACGTGACATAGGGCGAAGCGCACGCCGGTTCGGCCGGTTTGCGTTTCGCGTCTTGCCGGCGGCTTCGGGCCGCCGTGTTTTTTTCACCGTACCGGTTGCATCGCCGGTGCCGCACCAACGTTGCGGGGATACACATGAAAATCGCAATTGCCGGTGCATCGGGCCGAATGGGCCGGATGCTCATCGAAACCGTCCTGAATTCGCCTGACGTCACGCTGTCGGGTGCGCTGGACCGCGCGGGCTCGGCCGCCATCGGTCAGGATGCCGGCGCGTTTCTCGGCAAGGACACGGGCGTGCGTATCACCGACGACATCGACGCCGTGTTCGCAGCAAGCGATTGCCTGATCGACTTCACGCGCCCCGAAGGCACGCTCGTGCATCTTGCGGCCGCGGTGCGTCACGACGTCAAGATGGTGATCGGCACGACCGGCTTCGACGCCGCGCAGAAGGCGCAGCTCGCCGCCGCAGCGGAAAAGGTCGGCATCGTGTTTGCGGCGAACATGAGCGTGGGCGTCAACGTCACGTTGAAGCTGCTCGAGTACGCGGCGCGCTTTTTCGCGACCGGCTACGACATCGAGGTCATCGAGGCGCATCACCGCCACAAGGTTGACGCGCCGTCAGGCACGGCGCTCGCGATGGGCGAGGCAGTCGCGCATGCGCTCGGCCGCAGTCTCGACGACTGCGCCGTCTACGGCCGCCACGGCGTGACGGGCGAGCGCGATCCGTCGAGCATCGGGTTTTCGGCGATTCGCGGCGGCGATATCGTCGGCGACCATACCGTCTTGTTTGCGGGCATCGGCGAGCGCGTCGAGATCACGCACAAGTCGTCGAGCCGCCAGTCTTACGCGCAGGGCAGCGTGCGCGCCGCGCGCTTCCTCGAAGACAAACCGCGCGGGCTGTACGATATGCAGGATGTGCTCGGCCTGCGCTGAGCGCGGCGTCCCCGGTCAGCTCGGGCGCGCGGTTCGGCCGAATGGCTCAATAGCAGCACTACCGGATAGCGAGGTCCGATGGCAACGGGTACCGGAGTCGTCCACTATCTGCAGGCGAGCGACGCCGTCACGCACGCGGTGGCGTGGGTATTGCTCGCGATGTCGATCGCGAGCTGGTGCTTTCTGATCGTCAAGGCCTGGCTGCTCGTGCGCGCGAAGCGTCAGGGGCCGCGTGCGATCGCGCAGTTCTGGCAGGCGCGCACGTTGGCCGATGGCGTCGCGCTCATGCGGCGCGCCGATCGCGAGCGCGTTTTTCTGCCGCTCGCTGAAGCGGCGCTCGCAGCCACCGAGGCCGAGACGTCCGGCGCGATGCTCGCCAGGGTCGATCGCAGCGAGCGTGTGCTGCGCGCACTGCGCGGCGCGCTGCAGGCGTCGCAGCGGCGACTCGAATTCGGTCAGGTGCTGCTCGCCTCCGTGGGCAGCACCGCGCCGTTCGTCGGCCTGCTCGGCACCGTCTGGGGCATCTATCACGCGCTCGGCAGCATCGCGGCGAGCGGGCAGGCGATGATCGAGAACGTCGCCGGCCCCGTCGGCGAGGCGCTGATCATGACGGCTTTCGGCCTCGTCGTCGCCATTCCGGCGGTGCTCGCCTACAACGTCCTCGGGCGGCTCGTACGCCAGCTCGGCGACGATCTCGACGGCTTTGCGCACGATCTGCACGCCTACGTCTGCCCGCCCGCTGGCGCGGCGCCGCGGCGCCAGGCCGCGCTCGAATCGGACACGGACTGACGGCGCGCGCACGCGAAGGAGCATCCGATGGCATTCGGCGGACTCGAAAACAAGCGCGACTCGGCGCCGATGGCGGACATCAACATGACGCCGCTCATCGACGTCATGCTCGTGCTGCTCGTCATCTTCATCATCACCGCGCCGCTCTTCACGCACGCGATCCGGCTCGACCTGCCGCAGGTCGCCGCCGACGCCGCGCGGCAGACGCCGCAGACGATCGCGTTGTCCATTGACGGCGCCGGCAAGGTCTACTGGAACGCCCAGCCGATTTCGCTCGACGAGATGCGCGCGCGCTTCAAGGCCGCAGGCAAGGCGGCCGAGGACGCGCAGCCCGATCTGCAGCTGCGCGCCGCACGCGAGACCCGCTACGAGGTGATCGCGCAGGTCATGGGCGCGGCGCAGCAGGCGGGGATTGCGCGCATCGGCTTCGTGACCGGGCCGCCGCCCCCCGACGGTAAGCCCTGAGCGCGTTGCCGCAACCCGCAGCCCGTACGCCGGATGCTCTGCGGCGCGGGCCGTGGCGCCGTCGATAGAGTTCCCTTCGCAAGCCCGAACCCCGCAAGGCGGAAAGCGCGGGCGACTCAACGGTATAATCACCGTTTCCCTGTAAAAAGGGCCCAGAAAAGCCACCGCCACGGGCCGGTTCCACGAATCGCCGACTCCGGTGCATCGGCACCGAATCAGCCCGAATCCGCGTTCCCCACCCACACCATGCTCGAAAAATACGTTCCCACCGACGTCGAATCCGCCGCGCAAGGCGAATGGCGCGCCAACGACGCTTACCGGACGGCCGAAAAGACCGGCAAGCCCAAGTTCTATTGCGTCTCGATGCTGCCGTATCCGTCGGGCAAGCTGCACATGGGGCACGTGCGGAACTACACGATCAACGACGTGATGTACCGCTATCTGCGGATGAACGGCTACAACACGCTGATGCCGATGGGCTGGGACGCGTTCGGCATGCCTGCCGAAAACGCCGCGATGGCCAACGGCGTGCCGCCTGCGAAGTGGACGTACGACAACATCGAGTACATGAAGTGCCAGATGCAGTCGATGGGTCTCGCCATCGACTGGTCGCGCGAAATCGCCACCTGCAAGCCCGACTACTACAAGTGGAACCAGTGGCTCTTCCTGAAGATGCTCGAGAAGGGCATCGCGTACAAGAAGACCGGCACGGTGAACTGGGACCCGGTCGATCAGACCGTGCTCGCCAACGAGCAGGTGATCGACGGGCGCGGCTGGCGCTCGGGTGCGCTCGTGGAAAAGCGCGAAATCCCGATGTACTACCTGCGCATCACGCAGTACGCCGACGAACTGCTGGGCGATCTCGACGGCCTCGGCTGGCCTGAGCGCGTCAAGATCATGCAGCAGAACTGGATCGGCAAGAGCTTCGGCGTGAACTTCGGGTTCCCGTTTGAACTCGACGGCGAGAAGAAGCTGCTGCGCGTGTTCACCACGCGCGCCGACACGATCATGGGCGTGACCTTCTGCGCGGTCGCGGCCGAGCACCCGCTCGCCGCGCGTCTCGCACAAGGTAAGCCGGAGCTGCAGGCGTTCATCGACGAATGCAAGAGCGGTAGCGTCGCGGAGGCCGATGTCGCGATGATGGAAAAGAAGGGCGTCGCGACGGGCTTCACCGTCACGCACCCGATCACGCGCGAAGAGGTGCCGGTGTGGATCGGCAACTACGTGCTGATGTCGTATGGCGAAGGCGCCGTGATGGGCGTGCCGGGCCACGACGAGCGCGATTTCGCGTTCGCGAAGAAGTACGAACTGCCGATCAGGCAGGTGATCGCGGCGGAAGGCGAGACATACTCGCTCGACGGCTGGCAGGAGTGGTACGGCGACAAGGAGCGCGCGGTCTGCATCAACAGCGGCAAGTTCGACGGCATGCCGTATTCGCAGGCCGTGGACGCGGTCGCGGCGGACCTCAAGGCGCACGGTTTCGGCGACAGGCAGGTGACGTGGCGTCTGCGCGACTGGGGCATCTCGCGCCAGCGCTACTGGGGCACGCCGATCCCGATCATCCACTGCCCGAGCTGCGGCGACGTGCCGGTGCCCGAAGCGGACCTGCCGGTCGTGCTGCCGGAAGACCTCGTGCCGGACGGCACGGGCAACCCGCTCGCGAAGTCGGAAGCGTTCGTGAACTGCAAGTGCCCGAAGTGCGGCGCCGATGCGAAGCGCGAAACCGACACGATGGACACGTTCGTCGACTCGTCGTGGTACTTCTACCGCTACGCCGCGCCGGACGCGAAGACGATGGTCGACGAACGCACCGACTACTGGATGCCGATGGATCAGTACATCGGCGGCATCGAGCACGCGATCCTGCACCTCTTGTACTCGCGCTTCTGGGCGAAGGTCTCTCGCGACCTCGGCCTCGTGAAGTTCGGCGAGCCGGCGAAGAACCTGCTCACGCAGGGCATGGTGCTCAACGAGACGTTCTATCGCGAGGATGCATCGGGCAAGAAGACCTGGTACAACCCGGCCGACGTCACCGTCACGCACGACGACAAGGGCCGCCCGGCCGGCGCGACGCTCAACGCCGACGGCCAGCCCGTCGTGCTGGGCGGCGTCGAGAAGATGTCGAAGTCGAAGAACAACGGCGTCGATCCGCAGGTGCTGATCGACCAGTACGGCGCGGACACCGCGCGTCTGTTCACGATGTTCGCCGCGCCGCCCGAGCAACAGCTCGAATGGTCGGGCGCGGGCGTCGAGGGCGCGAGCCGCTTCCTGCGCCGCGTGTGGACGTTCGGCTATGCGAACGCGCAGGCAATCAAGGCGCGCGAGTCGTTCGACGCCGCTGCGCTCACGGACGTCGAAAAGGCACTGCGCCGCGAAGTCCACGGCGTGCTCAAGCAGGCCGATTTCGACTACCAGCGCCTGCAGTACAACACGGTCGTGTCGGCCTCGATGAAGATGCTCAACGCGATTGAAGGCGCGAAGGGCTCGGGCGCAGGCGTGCGGCGCGAGACGTTCGGCGTGCTGCTGCGCGTGCTGTATCCGGTCGTGCCGCACCTCACGTATCGTCTGTGGCAGGAACTCGGTTATGCCGACGAATTCGGCACGCTGCTCGACTCGCCCTGGCCGAAGGTCGACGAAAAGGCGCTGGAGCAGGCCGAAATCGAACTCGTGCTGCAGGTGAACGGCAAGGTGCGTGGCGCCGTGACGGTCGCGAAGGACGCGGGCAAGGACGCGATCGAAGCCGCGGCGCTCGCTCACGAGATGGTCGTGAAGTTCGCGGAAGGCCGCGCGCCGAAGAAGGTCATCGTCGTGCCGGGCCGTCTCGTGAACGTCGTGGTCTGACGCAGCGTCATCCGATGCGGCGGGAGTGGGGCATGCGGCGTGTCGTCCGTGCCCCGAACCTGATGCGAACCCGGGAGCTTATGTGATACGCAGATCGTTTCTGTTACTGGCAGGCAGCGCGCTGATCCTTTCGGCGTGCGGATTCCAGTTGCGCGGAGAGCAGAACTACGCGTTCAAGCGCCTCGCCATCGTCGGCGCGCCGCCGCCCGTCGCGGCGCGTCTCACGCGCCTCGTCCAGGGCGGGAGCGATTCGGTGGTGGTCCAGTCGCCGGCCAACGCCGACGCGATCCTGCACATCACGGAAACGCGCAGTTTCAGCACGCTCACGCTCAACACGCTGGGCGTGGTCGAGGAGTATCAGGTCAACTACTGGCTCAACTACACGCTGACGGCGCCTGACGGCTCGATGCTGATCCACCCGAGCACGATCGCGCTGAACCGCGCGATGACGTACAGCGACCAGTTCTCCACGGCGAAGGTCACGGAATCCGACCTGCTGTTCGCGGACATGCAGAACGATGCCGTCGATCAGCTCACGCGCCGGCTCGCGGTCCTGAGGACGCTGCATCCGACGCCGGATCAGGTCGTGCCGGGCGTGGCGCCGGGTGCGCCGCTGCCGCCGCCGCCGCTCTGATGCATTCTTCCTGTCCTGATCAGACGTAAGCGCCATCCATGCAACTGCGACTCGACGCACTCGAACCGCACCTCACGAAAGGGCTCGCCGGGCTCTACGTCGTCTATGGCGACGAGCACCTGCTGGCCCAGGAGGCGTGCGACCGCATTCGCGCGGCCGCGCGCGCGGCGGGCTTCACCGACCGGTCGGTGTTCACCGTCGAGCGCGGCTTCGACTGGAGTTCGCTGCTGGGCGCGAGCCAGTCGATGTCGCTTTTCGGCGATCGCCAGCTGGTCGAGTTGCGCATTCCCTCGGGCAAGCCGGGCAAGGAAGGCGCGGACGCCTTGAAGACGCTCGCGGGATCGGCGAAATCGGCCGCGAATCCCGACGTGCTCACGCTCGTCACGCTGCCGCGTCTCGACGCGGCAACGCAGAAGTCGGCATGGTTCACGGCACTCGCCGATAGCGGCGTCGCGCTGAAGATCGATCTCGTCGAGCGCGCGCAACTGCCGAACTGGATCGGCCAGCGTCTCGCGCAGCAGGGCCAGCGCGTGGCGCCCGGCGAGGACGGGCGGCGCGCGCTGCAGTTCGTCGCCGAGCGCGTCGAGGGCAACCTGCTCGCGGCGCATCAGGAGATCCAGAAGCTCGGCCTTTTGTATCCGCAAGGCGTGCTGAGCTTCGAACAGATTCACGACGCCGTTCTCAACGTGGCGCGCTACGACGTCTTCAAGCTCAACGAAGCAATGCTGACCGGCGACGCCGGCCGGCTCGCGCGCATGCTCGACGGCTTGCGCGGCGAGGGCGAGGCGTCCGTGCTCGTGCTGTGGGCGCTCGTCGAGGAGATCCGCACGCTCTTGCGCGTCAAGCGCGGCGTCGCGGCGGGCAAGCCGCTCGCGATGCTGTTGCGCGAGAACCGTGTCTGGGGGCCGCGCGAGCGGCTGATCGGCCCGGCGCTGTCGCGCCTCACCGAAGCAGCGCTTGAACGAGCGCTCGTGCTGGCGGCGCGGCTCGACCGCCAGGTGAAGGGACTCTCGGCGCAGGCGCGCGGCGAGTGGCGCAACGCGCTGCCGCCCGACGCCTGGGACGGGCTCTTCGAACTGGCGATGACCGTCGCTTCGCCGCGTGATACGCAAGCCTCGGCACGGCCCCCGGCTGCTGCGGCTGTGCGCGGTGCGGCCGGACCGGCGGGACTCGCGCTGCCGGGCGGCCGACCGCCGTCCGCAGGGCCGGCGCGCCGGCCAGGCTGAGCCGCAACGGCTCGCCCGGCCCGCCGACCGGCACCTGCATTCCGCTACCCGGCGGGACGTCGCCGTCGCCGCGCTGCTGTCCCGCTTCCAGGGCGGGTCAGGCAACCTCCAGGCGCCGGCCTTACAATCAATCTTTCCCGAATATGCCTGCGCACGCAGGACGCGCCGCATCACGACAAACATCATGGATATCGACCAGTACATGACCGACCTCGGCCGCCGCGCCCGCCAGGCCTCGCGCGCGATGGCCCGGGCGTCGACCGCCGCGAAGAACGCCGCGCTCGAAGCGGTGGCGAAGGCCATCGAGCGCGAGACGCAGCAGCTGAAGGACGCGAACGCACGCGACCTCGCGCGCGCAAAGGAGAAAGGTCACGACGCGGCGTTCATCGACCGCCTGACGCTCTCGGACAAGGCGCTCAAAACGATGATCGAAGGTTTGCGCCAGGTCGCGGCGCTGCCTGATCCAATTGGCGAGATCAGCAACCTCAAGTTTCGCCCGAGCGGCATCCAGGTGGGCCAGATGCGCGTGCCGCTCGGCGTGATCGGCATCATCTACGAATCGCGGCCGAACGTGACGATCGACGCCGCGGCACTGTGCCTGAAGTCCGGCAACGCGACGATCCTGCGCGGCGGCTCCGAAGCGCTCGAATGCAACACGGCGCTGGCGAAGCTGATCGGCGAGGGGCTCGCGGCGGCGGGGCTGCCGCAGGACGCGGTGCAGGTCGTCGAAACGGCCGATCGCGCGGCGGTGGGCAAGCTCATCACGATGACCGAATACGTCGACGTGATCGTGCCGCGCGGCGGCAAGAGCCTGATCGAGCGCCTGATGGCCGAGGCGCGCGTGCCGATGATCAAGCATCTCGACGGCATCTGCCACGTCTACGTGGACGACCGCGCCGATATCGAGAAGGCGCTCACCGTCTGCGACAACGCGAAGACTCACCGTTACGGCACCTGCAACACGATGGAGACGCTGCTCGTCGCACGCGGCATCGCGCACGAGGTGCTGCCGCCGCTCGGCCGCCTCTATCGCGACAAGCATGTCGAACTGCGCGTCGATCCGGCCGCGCGCGCGATTCTCGCGGAGGCGGGCGTCGGCCCGCTCGTCGACGCCACCGAGGAAGACTGGCGCACCGAATACCTCGCGCCGGTGCTGGCGATCAAGGTCGTGGACCACCTCGACGACGCGATCGGGCACATCAACACCTACGGCTCCGCACACACCGATGCGATCGTCACCGAAGACCACGATCGCGCAATGCGCTTCTTGCGCGAAGTGGATTCGGCGAGCGTGATGGTGAACGCGTCGACGCGTTTCGCCGACGGCTTCGAGTTCGGCCTCGGCGCGGAGATCGGCATTTCGAACGACAAGCTGCATGCGCGCGGCCCGGTCGGGCTCGACGGACTGACGTCGCTCAAGTACGTGGTGCTCGGCCACGGCGAAGGGCGGCAATAACCCCGTGCGTCGCGCGCCCCGGCGTGCGGCGCTCCCTCTCTCGCATGCCCGCGCGCGCGTACCGACGCGGCTCGTGCGTTTCACTGTCCTGCTCTAGTCAAACAAGAAAGAAGGCTTGCCGATGCTCTGGGTAAAGACGTTCCACATCGTTCTGATCGCGTCCTGGTTCGCAGGGCTGTTCTACCTGCCGCGCATCTTCGTGAATCTGGCGATGGAAACCGAGCCCGCCGCGGTGAAGCGCCTCCTCCTCATGGCGCGCAAGCTGTACCGCTTCATGACCATGATCGCCGTGCCCGCGCTGCTGTGCGGACTGTGGCTGTGGCTCGTGGTGGGCATCGGGCAAGGCGAAGGGTGGATTCACGCGAAGGTCGGCGTGGTCGTGCTGCTTATCGCTTATCACGCGTATTGCGGACACCTCCTGAAGACCTTCGAGCGCGGCGAAAACCGCCGATCGGACAAGTGGTATCGACTGTTCAACGAACTGCCGGTGCTCGGCATGCTGGCGGCCGTGGCGCTCGTCGTGATCAAGCCGTTCTGATTTTTTCTCTCCCGCACGGGCGGCGTCTGAGCCGTCCGTCGCCTTGCGGCGCATCTGCGCCGGCATCACGCGCCATCCCTTCGCGCGTTTCACACAGACTTCCGTAGACCGAAACCCGATCGGCTTGTAGCCGGGCGACGCGTACGCGCGCGAGTGGCAGGCCATAGACGTTACATAAGCAGTCTGTTTCGGTCCCGGCGGCTGTGCTGCAACAGGGCCGCTTTGCCGGTGCGCGCCACTACTTGCCTTGCGGTCGAATAAGAGCCATGCGTTCATGTCGTAGGCTAATTGAATTTGCCATGTAGGTTTTTTTCCGCTCGTGAAGTGGGTTTGTGCAATTGAGCGTATGGGAAATAGACGGAGCCGTTAATTTCTATTTCAATGCGAGGAAAAGTTTTAATTTCCATCGCAGGAATTAAGCGTTAAATAATCAATTCTGAGTTACGTAGATCGATGATCCATCCAGGTAGTGCCGAAGCATGTTGCATTGCCTTAACGTTTTGATTACATGAACTGATTTTGCAAGCGCATTACTCGCGTACGGGATTTTCAGCAATGGCTGAATAACCTAGCCGTTTCGGAGTTCTCTTATATTCGCGCGAATCGTAGATAAATAAACTCGCGAGTGTCATGGAGGCTCGATTTGCGGCAATGCGCAGGTATTTTTTCTGACCCTGTCAGCGCTTGTTATCCCCGTTGTAGTCGATTTAAGTCGCTGAGCGTAAGAGGCCCGTGAATTTTCCTTTTAACGAAGTTGTGGCCGGGTTTGCCTGCCGCGCCCGGCCGCTCTGCGCCTGCATGTCCGCACGCGGGCGCCATCTGGTTGGCATACGGTCTTTTATCAGGGCAAAAGATGAACAAGGCATATAGGTCAGTCTGGAACGAGGTTACAGGTACATGGGTCGCGGTGCAGGAGAATGCGACGGCGCGGGGAAAGCACTCGTCCGCGCGCGCCGCGAAGATGCTGAATGCGGCTGTGATTCTTGGGGCGGGTTCGCTTGCGGCGACTGCCGCGCACGCGGCCACGACGTGCGACCCAGGCAGCTATTCGTCGACCCCGGATGATGGCAGTTCGACCGGTTGCGATCCCGCTACGACTACGACGGGATCGGCGAGCACATCGACGCTGATGGGGCCCATGGTGATGGCCGCGGCATCGAATGGTTCCGGCGTCGACACCAGCGGCCTGACCACGACCTACGTCACGGCGGCCTACTACTCGCAGGTGGAGGGCACTGGTGACGGCACCGGTTCGGTTATGCCGTCCGATAAGGCCCGTGCAGTCGGGGCCGGGGCGATCGCAATCGGTTCGAATACGCTGACGACGGGTACTGCAGGCACGGCACTGGGCGTGCAAGCGTACACCTCGGCGAACGATGCTGTGGCACTCGGTTCCGGTTCGGTCGCGAACGAGGCCAACACGGTGTCCGTCGGTAACGACGGCACGAGTTCCTTTACCGCCACGGACGCAAGAGGCCAGACCTACACGATCCAGAACCCGGCGAACACGCGCCGCATCGTGAACATGGCGGCGGGCCAGGATGACACCGACGCGGTCAATGTCAGCCAGCTCAGGGGCGTGACGACTGCGCTCGGCGGCGGCTCCGCCGTGAATGTGGACGGCTCAATCCAGGCGCCGTCGTATGCCGTTGGCGGTGGTACGTACAACGACGTCGGTTCCGCGCTGCAGGCGGTCGACGGGGCCGCGCAAGCCGGGCTGGCGCAAGCGGTCATGTATGACTCGCCGGCACACGACAAGGTGACGCTGGGCGGCACGGATGCAAGCGTGCCGGTCCAGCTCTCGAACGTCGCGAACGCGACGCAGGGCGGCGACGCGGTCAATCTCTCGCAGCTCGAAACGGCCGGTTTGACCGTCGATGCGTCGGGCAACGTGACGAATACGTTCGTCGCCTATGACAACATGAACAAGGATTCGGTGACGTTCGGTGGCGCGGGCGCTTCCACGCCGGTGGCGTTGCACAACGTTGCGGCGGGTACGGTCAGCGCATCTAGCAACGACGCGGTGAACGGCTCGCAGCTTTACGGCCTCTCGGCGAGCGCGGCCAGTGCGCTGGGCGGCGGTACGACGGTCAACCCGAACGGTACGCTCAGCACGCCGAGCTACGTCGTCGGCGGGGATACGTACAACAACGTCGGTTCGGCGCTGGATGCGGTTGTCGCCTACGCGGGTACGGGCTCGGCTAACGCAGTGGTCTACGATACGTCGGCGCACGACAAGGTGACGCTCGGTGGCCCGAACGCCACTGCCCCGGTGCAGGTCACGAACCTCGCGAACGCGACGAACGCCAGCGACGCCGTGAACCTCTCGCAACTCGAAGCGGCGGGTGTGAACGTCGACTCGTCGGGCAACGTAACGAATTCGTTCGTCGCGTATGACGACACGACGAAGCATTCGGTGACGCTGGGCGGTGCGGATGCGAGTACACCGGTCGCGCTGCATAACGTGGCAGCAGGCGCGCAAAGCAACGATGCGGTGAACGTGTCGCAGCTTGAAGGCGCTGGTCTGACGATCGACTCGTCGGGCAACGTGACGAATGCGTTCGTCGCGTATGACGACACGACGAAGCATTCGGTGACGCTGGGCGGTGCGGATGCGAGTACACCGGTCGCGCTGCATAACGTGGCAGCAGGCGCGCAAAGCAACGATGCGGTGAACGTGTCGCA